>Ga0307510_10011610_pt1 | contig 10456 bp, 10 predicted proteins | sample 12_EM_MG_FD_207224 | JGI IMG/M metagenome (GOLD analysis project Ga0307510, IMG submission 207224) | Populus trichocarpa ectomycorrhiza microbial communities from riparian zone in the Pacific Northwest, United States - 12_EM | ecosystem: Host-associated > Plants > Roots > Unclassified | place...
AAGTGACCCCCCGGCTCTCGATCTAATCTATTCACACAAATATTTTCATATTTTTATCTATTTTTCTCATTAAGTTATTGCAAATGTCTCAAAAACATTGGCTTAGCTGCTTGCAACACTATGCCTACCGCAACACGGCATTTTTCACTACTTAATCATATATAATTTCTTGAAAATTCATACTCAATTGCCCCCTTACATACAATACTGGTTACGGAGTTCTGTACAAGGAGGTAGCCAGGCTGTCTTGTGTCAAATGATGTGGACAATAAACTTCAATTTTAAATAATAATAAATAAATAAATAAATAAAATCCATCTTGGATGTCTGACACTCTTCATAATGTCAGAAATACATCGCCCTTCTAGAGAGAAAGTACCAAACCCTTTACTTTATAAGTCATTTAACTTTCGAAACTCTCAGCTTCCGCCGCAAGAATAGTTCCCACTTCAGGGACTGGCCCGGGCAAAAGTCCTTACGTCGGTATGAGAGACTCTGATGAATCGTAGTCAACGGGGTACTAGCCCTTGCATTTCTTTAAAGAGTCAACACGGGGAGGGACACGGAGTGTCATCGCAATGTGTGTGGGGTATGGGGGCGGGTCTGGGCGATGCTCTCTCAAAAGGGAAACGTGGGTACCCCTTATACTCGTGATGGTCATACTCATGGGCCCGGGTGCTGGACAAGGGTGACAGTTGGTAGGAAGGCAGACGGCTATTCGCTTCCTTGAATGTCATGAAAAGGAAGCGACCTCCATAGAATAGCGCTGATTTCGCTTCCCATTCATATTGCTGTAGCGAATACAAGATCACAGGAGGACGAAAATGGTGACAAAAAAGAGAAATAGACGTCAGACCTCGCAAGAAAGTTCCGCGGGCTCAGCGGCTCAAAACTGATGTCGGAAGTGCATCAGCTGGCATTGCTGGAATGACAGGCGGATTGGCAATATGCTCGTCACTGACATGCCAGCCAAGCCGGGTACGCCATCACCACACCAGCACGGGCTTGCACAGCCCATCTCCGTTGTCTACTAGTACGCCACTACGCCACCCTGACTGTAGGCCGTCCTCCTACATATATTCGACAGCTAGCATGTGCAGGTCTCAAGGTCGTCTTGGAGTAAACCTGTCTATATCATCTAAAATGACTGACCCTTGAGCAACATCGAGAACCTTCCCGTTTCAAAGTCGGGTCTGCATCTCTTTTAGACTGTTACCGTATTCGTGCACCTGTTCAAATAACTTGCTCCGCCTTTGAAGGGCACAGAATGTCGACCAAGGAACCGGATGAGAAGTACATCGAGTAGCGTGCGTCGGCTTGGAGTTGCTGTTGCCAGCCTGGCCCACTGGTACAAGTGACTGACCCCAGGACCAGGACACCAAAGGACCGAGAGGTTTCTTCTTGCTTCTTGGACCGGACCAGGATCGCCGGCCCGACCGCGTGCCAAACCAAACCAACCAAAATACCAGTGGAAGACCAACCAACCAAACAACATGTCTTCAAATAGGATTTTGAGGGGCCTCTCGAAGCACGCAGACCACCTGCAAGCCTACTGTGTTCCGCGCAGAGTCGCTTCCGCATGATTGACGATGGGCACATGCCGCAGAGTCGCGGTATGTCATGACTCCTTTTCTCTTTTGCGTCGAGCAGAAGAGACATTCATTGTTAATCAAACCTTCCAGGTCCCTGCGTGAAGTATTGTGCGGCGAGCGCAGGCGGTTCTCCCGGAAAAGCCTAGCACGGTGTCCTCGCTCGATGACTTGGGAATGACCGATGGTGCCGAGAAGGGGCTGTCGACTGCGTCGGGACTCAGCGCACCGACGGAAAGCGAAGTTGGCAGCTTGGAGGTGCGCTGGCGCGGGGACATTAATGCCAGATGCGAGCTTGCTGGATGATTTGGAGGATCCAGGACCCAGGACCGCACACTGGTGAGAGTACCCCTGTACCACAATGCTCTACTCGCACCCCTTCTGCCATCTACGTGCAGCCAGCATCTTTGCCCCCACCATGGTCGCTCGCTCCTCCGACACTTCTGTGCCCGATTATGCCGCTTCCTCCCTGCCTGCCGATTAGTTGCCCACGTCGTCTCCGTCCCTCTATTCCATGGCCCACCCAGAGCGCGATATCCCGCTTTTCCATGTTTCGGAAGTCGTCAATCCTGTGACCGGGCGCCACCATCGCATGTCGCTTCCTTGGCCCATTGTGAGCAAGGATACGGTTACCTTTCATATCACCACCGCATGGACGTCGCCTTGACGAGGCACACCGCCACCAAGGCACTCGGCACACGCAATTTCACTCTTTCTCAACGTTGTCCCCGACGGTTTCCGGAAGCTGTGCTGTGCGAGCTCGCACTTTGTAAGCGGTTGTCTTCGCCACGTCTTTACCAAAACTGCCTTCATCACCATCACCGCAGCGGCAGCAGCTACCGCCTCTGCCAAGCCCCGCCACCGCACGCCACACCAGCGCGGATCCTACGGAGGCTCTCGCTCGAGTTTCCTCCGCATACGTACCAATTCAGGTTGCACCAGCACCACCTACATCATCGCCACTTGGCTTCATTGACTATGCTGCTCGATGATAGATTACAATTCCCAAGTGCGATCCTTCAGCTTACATCTTTCGGCTCACGACTTGCCTTAAGCCTTCATGATGTCTATCCAACTACCTATCCACCTTGCATGTCAATATTAATCACGATATGCGTCGTCCTTCTTGCGAGACTAAACAGAACCGTTTAACCTTCGAAACTCTCAGCCTCCGCCGCAAGAATAGTCCCCACTTCAGGGAAACGTGACGTAATCTTGCAGTCGTGCGGCAGAGGATGGCTATATAGGATGTCAACGACGTTTCAAACTGCTCTCTTAGCAGATGCACCTACATCATAACGCCCGCTTCAACGAACGCATTTGTATCCGGAACTACGTCCTTCCCATTCTCGTCCTGCATGCACTCGAGCGTTGCCGCCCATAGAATCCTCGCTGTGTGTATAAAGAGCGAGTCATTCGCCAAATATTTACCCACACATATACGCCGCCCAAATCCGAACGACGAATGACCTTCCTGATTTGTTTCAATCGGCCCTGGTAACAGTTCTCCCTCGTCGTCGAGATGCCGTTCTGGCCTGAACTCATCGGCATCGTTACCGAATATGGCACGGTCGTGATTGCATTGCCATATATTGGCCACACATGTTGCACCTTTCGGGATGAACATACCCTCGTACCAGTCGTCTTCTGTAGCTTTGTGCGGCACTCCGAGTGGTACAGGGGGTCTCCATCGAAGAACCTCCTTGATGATGGCCCGCACGTATGGGAGGTGTGGTGCGTCAGCAAACGTAGGGAGACGCGTACGACCGACGACGGCATCGATTTCGGCTTGCGCCCTGCGTTGCACTTGAGGGAAGGCCACCATGGCAAGTGTCCACCACATCAGCGTGGTGGAAGTAGTCTCGGAGCCAGCAAGACTACGATGCATCGTAATTCCTCGCACAGACAGGGAGCAGCGATGACTTACTACATATTCCCGGCCAGGTATGCCATTTCCTTCTCGGATAGACGATGCCGATCACGGAATTCTATCAACGATGCGCTGAAACTCGGACGGACACCTCCATTCATCTATGGATTTGTTACTCAGGCACCACGCACACTCTGACACGAGGACGTACAAGATCGATTCTGACACGATTGAACAATCGCAGATACATCTCGGCACGCTTGCGAGAGTGTTTCCACGCTTCCCTCTTCCACTTCGCAAATCTAGAGACTCATCATGAGAGATGAATACGATCTTGAAACTGTAGAGAAATCCCATACCTCTGGGGAATGTATAGCATCCAAGGAAGAAACTCGACAAGAGAAGCCCCAAGACTAGCTGCCTGTGAGCCTCGTTGAAAACTTTTATCGATTTCTTCGATGGCCTTATCATGCGCCGATGGGAGTGTTGGATAGTCATACAATATTGCCATGATTGTGGAGGCCCCAGCTCGCATGAAGTGTTGTTTTCTGTCCTTGGGATTGGTCAGGAGCGAGGTGACCAAGATGTTCGCCTCCTTTATCTGAATTGGGTAATATCTTTGTACTACCGACTTCGTGAGAGCGTCTTGGGAAGCACGCCGCAGGCGACGCCAGCTGTGAGAATGTGCTGGTGTTAATAATCTGGGGGGACCAGGTCCGCTCCGCGATACTCACAGATCTCCATGATCTACCAGCCCCAGTCCTAAACCTTGATTCAGGATCTCGCTCGCCACAATGAGCCGAGGGCGGCCGGATGAAATCCGGGCTCGGCGCTCGAGCACCTCGAAGGCCGATTTCAAACTATTGAAGACGATGGTAGGTTTTCCTAAGACATCGAGACACATGACCTCGCCTGGTGGTGCCCACGGTGCTCCTGTGTCAGTATCCTTTCTGGCTAACTCTCGTTACTCACCAAAGTGTTCCTTGCACTCTCGCGAAAATAGCCACTTTTTGTCAGTCATCTGGGACAGATTCCCGATGATTGGGGTGCGTCGTGGGTGGGGAGGTAACTTTTGCTTCGAAGTTCTTGCATGGGAAATGATGAAGAATATGATGAGACAGAAAAATATGCTCATCGCAGCAGCTCTGTTTTCAGATATCCCACCCGTAGTTGATTCGTTAAGTCCACCCAGTAGTACCAAGTGGTTGAGTGGCGTCGGCAAGGAAAAACGAAACCGACCACGGGACATCTCCGAGACCTCTGGCGCACTGCATCCTACCAAAGGCGTTGCGTAGGTATATGTAGACTTCGAGGTATCGTAATCAATGGGGTACCAGCCCATGCATTTCTTCAAAGAGTTGACACGGGGAGGGACACGGAGTGACATCGCAATATGTACGGAGTGCGGGGACGGGTCTGGAGTTGCTCTACCAAAAGAGAGGTGTGGGTGCTACTTATACTCGCGATAGTCCGACTCATGGGCTGGACGCGATGACGGTTGGAAGTAAGGCAGACGGCTATTCGCTTCCTTGAATGTCGTGAAAGGGAAGCGACCTGACACAATAGTAGTGATTTCGCTTCCCATTCATGATGGTGGGGCGATTTCAAGATCAGGGGAGGACGAAAAGGGTAACAAAGATGAGAAACAAATCGTCAGACTTCGCAAGAACGTTCAGCGGGCTCAGCGGTTCAACACTGATGTCGGAAGTGCATCAGCAAGATGCCACGTTGCTGGAGCATCTCACTACTGTAGCAGGCTTGCGTACCTGGAATTGCTGGAATGATGGGCGTTTGGTAACATGTTAGCTGCTAGCCACAACATGCCAGTAATGTTACGTACTAGTACGCCATCACCACCAGCACTTTCACTGGCACGGGCTTGCAAGGTTCATCTTCGCTGTCTACGCTTCCTTGACTGTAGGCCATCCTCCTACATATGTTCGATTGCTAGCACTGCGGCATGTACATGTCTCAGCCTCTCAGGATTTGCTTTGGAATAAACTTGTCTATATCATCTAAAAACGACGAGCCCTTGAGCAACATCGAGAACCCATCCCTCTCCAAATTAAGTAGGTCCCTGCCAGTGCATCTGTTAGACTGTTACCGCATTCGTGCGCCTGTTCAAACAACTTGCTTCTCTCTTTTTAAGGGAAAAGAATGTCCAACAACAAGATGAGAGGATATCGAGTTACGAGTAGCATGTGTCGGACTTGAACTTGAAGTTGCTTGTGCATGTGGCCACTGGGAATTACGCAGCAAAATGCGAAGGGTCAGCTGAAACCCCTGGGCCGTGGACCGAGAGCCGGCGGCCCGACCGCGGCCCCAAACACAAACACCCCAACCAACATGCCTTTACTCAGGTCCCCTCACCGCAGAACCAGGGTTTCTCGAACTCAAATACGGATTTGGGGGGGGGGTACTTCTAAACGCGCAGACCGCCTGCAAGTCGTCTACTACGTTCCGCGCAGAGCTGCTTCCGCATGATTGAGGATGGGCACAACTTGTATCGTTGGTCAGTCCGACTCATACTCATTGGGAGTTGTGTAACAAAGTGACATATATTGCCCCAGCAACCAGTCCCAGTACATTATATACGTACACCTACAGCGCCGCCTAGGGGGTTACCCACGTCGACGTCAGTATCCACCTACGTGTAATGTAAGCTACAGCACACACGACAATACAAGCAAACTAGATATCGTTTTCCTCATCCCCTCTCATCACGTACATTTATCGATACAAGAAATCATCACACAGTCCGACAAAACACGCCTTCCCGTGACACGACCCGAAGGTGACACATACGGGCGCTCGTATCATAAGTCCGACTCCCCAACCCCAAGCTGAAATCGATACAATCAAGCGCTCCGCTCCGACCATGTGACGAGAGACATGAAATTGCGGTGGTCATCGGCGCTGTGCCGACATCAGCTTTCCGTCCTTCGTCCTCTTAAACGGCGCCGCAGGAGCCACGCTCGCAGTCACATTCGTGCTCACACTCGCATTTGTGCTGGGCAAGGGCGACGAAGCGGGAGACACGGACGTGGACGTGGGTGTTGCTTGATCATCGACCGGAGGCGGAGGCAGGCGCTCGTTATCGATATCCGATTTGCGTCTGCGGAGACAATTCGGGCAAAGATCATTCATTTAAACCCCTTAGATGAGCGAAGGGGAAGGGCAAGGGAGAAAGAGGGGATCACACGCACGCATCATCGAACGACTTGATGGCGTTCTTGATGCCCTCGGCACCAAGCGCAAGCGTGCCATATGGCAGTCTGGACGAGCCCGAGATGCTCTTGAGCTCCGACACGCGCTCCGACTCCTCACTATTCAACGAAGGGCGGAAGGGCAAAGCCGAAAAGGCAAGAAGGGGTCATGTCAGCGGAGCCGCCAGGCAGGACGATCGGGATACGACGGTCACGCACCGGAGTAGGGAGAACATGTGCGAAAGGCGACCCACGGCCAGGATCTTGTTCTTGATCACCTTGCGGCGCTCGGCCTTGTCGCGATCGACCGGCACCACGGTCGGCGGTGGTTCGTCTGCGCTCTCGTTGAGCTCCTCCTGGGTGCATATGTTGAGCACTGCAGCCAACATATCCGTGACTGTGGGGTGCGATCAACCATCGATGAACGGGGACAGCATGCCGGCGCGCGGACTCACTCTTTTCGCCGACGAATGGTAAACTCCAGCTGAACGCGTCCATAAAGTTGGGAAGCCAATACGGATGTGGCATGCTGTTGAACTGCCGGATGCTGAACATGTTCGCCTCATACTTGACCATAGCTGCTTTGTTGTTATAGACGTCGAGGTAATTAGGCGCAGAGAAAAGGGTCATGACGCTCGGGAATCCCGTCTTGCGACTCTTGCGGTACATGCGGTACCTATACACAAATTCAAATTAACAGGAACATAGATTAACAGGTGGAAGGAGCGGACGCACCCAGAATCCTGCGCCTCATGGGCGCGGATGATGGACAACAGGCGATTGCGTTCCAGAAAGTCGCACACTGCCTTGTACGTGTAAAAGAAGGAGCAACCCCGCACGTGGTTGTGCACAAAGTTCTCCGTCGTACGTTCCTGGCCAAAGTCCTCAATAGGGTCCGACCACAATATGTCGCACATGAGCCCGGATGTTGGCGGCTCGCGGAATCGATTCAACTGTACGGGGGGGAGACAGAAAATGTCACGGGTTCCGATCGGAAAGAACGGTGAAGATGCGAAAGGGGGGCTCACTTTGCGGATGTCATCGATCGTGTGAAGCTCAGGTGATATACCACCGTGTATGCACAAGAACTGCTTGTTCATGATCGCGGCGAGGGGCAGGGCGCAAAACGACTCGACACATGCTTCGTACACGCGCTCGGAGTACTTGTGCTTGCATTCGGTCTTGAAAGTGAAGTAGTCCGTCAAGTGGCGGCACTCATGGTTGCCACGGAGGAGGAAGAAAGAGTTTGGATACCAGATCTTGAGGGTCCAAAGGTATAGTAAACACTGCAGGCCGGTGAATGGCAACGAAATGCGAAGGAGGATAGGACGCACCTCGATGCTAAAGTAGCCTCTGTCGACGTAGTCTCCGAGGAAAAGGTATCGGGTATTGGAGGGTTTGCCACCGATCTCGAACAATTTCATGAGATCATACTGCGATATGGAAAATTAGGATCAAGAGAGGTCGAATAAGGATGGACACGCACATATTGGCCGTGGATATCACCGCATACTTGAGAAATCGATCAGAATTCTAAGCAGATAGAGGCAACTACGGGGGCATCACCTGTGACGGGAGCATCGACGGTCAAGACGTTCGGTTCAGCACGTAGCAGCTGCGTCGCCTTGTCGATGATGTACAGCGCATGCTCCTCCTTGATTCGTCCCTCTCGATAAAAGTGGTTCTTGAGGAACGCAACGTCGGGTTTGCCCTTCTCCGTCTTTGAGAAGAACACATCGTCCGTCGGAATCGTCATCGCCGGTGCTTGCACCTATCCCAACCCAACCTACCACATCGCACCCTCGCCACAAAAACTAGGAAGTGGCGAGACGTACCTCCTTGACGACACGCTCTCGGGTGCTGATCGTGTACCCATTGTCGAGCTGATGTTGGGTAAAGTCGAGCTGGGGTACGTTGGCTCTGTGCTGGATCTCGTAGATGGCTCGCTCAAGCTGGGTCTGCCCAACCGTCATGAAAACTGAGGTATGGTAGGTTGGGACAGGGACAGAGGTATAAGAAGGGGATAACGGAGGGCTGTGCAAGGCCTAGGGTCATGGCTTAATGGACTCTAATAGGGTCCCGTGTTCTTCTTCTCACTCAAAACGGTTATATTTATTTCACATCCATCCGCCTCGTGGCAACACACGGTCCTTATCAGCGATCCCAAGCAGACAGTACGCTCATCCAGCACGATCGATATAGATGCTTGCGGACCCTGTCGTTCTCTTAGAAAAGGAAGCAGGTACTCTGCCCTACGTCAACCAGGTGTGAGTCGCATCGTACCCGTCAAACACACCAAACGAATACGAGATCGGGACGCGTCAGTCTGAGGCGCGACGAGGCGCGAATCTTCCCGCGTGCAGGTCGTATGAGCCGTCTCCTCGTAAGTTGCCTTTGGAAGGGTCGGTATTATTTTAGGATACACGATCCATAGGAAAATATCCAGCCATGGTGGAGAATTCCCCCTTAGAATTTGAAAATTCCCTTTGTTCGACAGTGTGGAGGACCTTAATCCCCCACCTCCAAACCCGGCATGTCTCATAAAACAAAAATGAGAGCTTACTGACGTTGCAAGGCACAGCAACTGAATGTGGCATTACCGATGCCAACAATTGAAATCCACACTTGCTGTCGCAGACACCGGTAAATGGACCTGAACTGCAACAAGGTACTGTAAAGACAAAAAGGAGACAGACCTGTACAACTACAAATGGCCTGATGCCGCGATTACAAGAAATGTCACGGTTGTGAATGAATCTGGATATCCTATTCGTTACCATAATACTCTGAATCTTCTTTCAACCTCGCGTGACTCTTACTTGAGGAAAGCCCTATATTGGTACGCTTGGAAGGACCACTTCTCAGGCTGGTTGTCGACGCCAGCGAAGCTAATTCGTTACCGTGATACTCCGAATCTTGGTTCAACTTTGCATTTCTCTCGGGGAAAAGGTCAACATTGGTATGTACGCGGGGGCTATTTCGGATCGTTGAAATTGAGGATAGCGAAAAGTCAGACTCCAGCGCAGCACCGTTGCGGTGCCACGCGATGGTCATCTGTTGCGTCAGTGCTGCCTCCCTAAGACGCGGACTCGGATTCTCCTCCAACTTTTTCATAGCGGCCAGTCGTTGTCGCAGGTTGTCTTCTTGGAGGTCCACGGCCTCTCTTCTTTCATTTACAGCCTGGAGCATCTTCTGGACCTCTGCTTCGCGAATTTGGAGGTCTCTCTCCTTCACCCGTAGCACCCTCTCGACGTCTTGGACCTCTGCTTCCCGAATCTGGAGGTGTCTCTCCTTCTCCCGAAGCTGCTTCTCAATGTCTTGTATCTCTGCCATTGCTCGGTATGTCCACGGCTCGGTTTCATAATGTGATGTGTCAGATGGTTCGTCCTGTTGGTGGCTCGTTTCGGTGATATCGAGCAGCCCCCCAGGTATCTTGGGAGAGGTTTCCGCATGGCGTATGCTTGCTTCAAAGTGCTCCAAAGACAAGCGTGCCTTCTCAGGGCGGCGTATGACCTCCCTCTGACTCGCCGCTTCCTTTCTTGAGTGCACCTCCATCTCCCTATCTTCTACTTCAGTATTGAGTTTCTTGACTTCCGATTCCCCTCCCTCCTTCGTCCTCCTAAATGGAGTCATCGGCGTCGCGCCTACAGTCGCACTCGCACTCGCCACTCTCTCACCGGCACTGCCCGCTGTGTTGGGTAAGGGCAAGGGCCGGGGCGCGGACGTTAGTTGCCTCTTGATCGGAGGTAGGCGCTCGTTATCCTCATCCGATATGCGTCTGCGGAGAATCC
>Ga0307510_10011611_pt1 | contig 10455 bp, 3 predicted proteins | sample 12_EM_MG_FD_207224 | JGI IMG/M metagenome (GOLD analysis project Ga0307510, IMG submission 207224) | Populus trichocarpa ectomycorrhiza microbial communities from riparian zone in the Pacific Northwest, United States - 12_EM | ecosystem: Host-associated > Plants > Roots > Unclassified | place...
ACAGTATCCCGATGCGCTGGCGCTAAGCAGCAATATTCGCACCAGACATTCTTAGAGGAAGCCTTAAACCGGAGCGCTACCAGAGCCTTAAATTCCTGTAACTTACTCGAAAGTTAATCTATTCAAGATATCTAGATCTCAAGCCTATTTTCTATCTAACAATAGAGAGAAAGGAAATGCAAAGGTGGTTGAGGATGGGACTTAACATTTTGAAGTGGGGCATTTTTGCATTAGATGTGCTGGTTAAAGGTTTCCCCTACCATCAACCGATTCCGCCTCCCAGCCCCAAGGCATCCCTATACTTTTGAAAACGGGTAGTAGAGTGATTTCGCGGCGAGCAAGTTGGTTAATTCTAGCTTGTTGCGACGGCAACGGGTCACAGGTTACTTGTAGCGCTCATGTCCCACTTAAGATATCACCACATACGCTTAAAGTCTGGCTTGTTAGGCTCGGAGATGCCGAATTTTCTTGGTAAGGTAAACCATCACAGTCCTAACCCATGTTGCAACAGGCAAACATCACAGCTATACTAGCCCTTCTTGAATATGTATCAAATTAAAGCGAACTGTATATGTACCTCCCAACCAAGTCCCCAGCTTAATACCAGTAATGATAGTTTGGGCAACCTCAACAACTAAAAATAAGGTACACCTGGCCCCGCCCTCAGAACCAAAGGGTGGGAAATTGGCTATATCATTTGGGTCTGTTGACTCTCGGAGGAAATAATTTCACCGATTTTCAGCTGAGGTACTTGGTTGGGGGGTACCGCACAGGGGTTCGCGTAAATTTGAGACCCCGTGATACAGTGCTATAGCTAGTCGGTGCACTGACAATATTGTACACTCTCGGCACTTTCTGTTATAATATAGATCTGATGATGCTCTCATTGACTATCCTATTAATCTCTGTGCTCGCTAGATATTTCTGATGCGCTATATTTTTTTCCTTGTTTTGGGAATTGCCAGGTGTAGGCTACCTTTGTATTGTAGCACCCCCACTATTTCCCGAGCCTTGCTTCCCGATAGTCTAGTGCCTCGCTTCCATTCCTTCCTTCCCTTCTTTTTTTCTTCTTCTTTCCCTGGTACCCTTTCCTCTTCTCTTTAACCGAGGGTGCTCAATAAAATTATTCAATAGCCTTCCAACGTCTGGACATCCACTAATGTTGCTCTACTGGGGGGGTTGATAATTGTAGGGATGAGTGTCCAAGAAGACATATTTTGGGTTTGGGTCTCTTGAGAAGGGGGTTTTCCGCGATCGGCATAGTAGTATAGAGGACTCTTGGTGATATTAATGTCCATGGGTATGAAGCCCCAATGGGTTTCTCAAACACAAAAGTGCCAAAGGTCATGGTGGGATCTTGACAAGTTATCGAGATACCAGCTTCCAAAGTTTGTCTACTAATAACGGCAGTTTATATTCCATGGTGGACAAGACACGCAACAGGTGGAGTTGAACCCTTCTGTTTTCTCGGAGAGAGCATACCGTATCATAGAATATGCAAATGCTTGTAAACTACCCATGTCTTTTTTTATCTTGTTCAATTTCCTCAGGGTTTGATAGAACCCTGTTGAGCAGGCAAACCTTCAATACGAATAGGGAGGGAGATTTTACGGAACCCTGTGATGTAGAAGAGGGGACAGTAGATGGTATATCAAGAGGTCTGGTAGTGATTCTTGTGGTTCCAGTAGCTCTAATAAATGTCATCATACTAAAGGTGATAGAGCTCGCCTTTATCACCCCCTATTCGTTGTCCCCTTCCCTTAGCTACGTTTTAGGGAGCCTACCAAAACTATTATACGAGTACGGAGAACCGTAGGTGGCTCTAGGTACTCAGGGATCAGCGAGTTGTCCAGTCCTGCGGGGTACTGGATAGCCAGGTGAGTCGGAGCATGCAGTACTGGTATTTGGCGACCGTAAAAACCTTTGTGGTTAGCTACCTCTGCAGGAGGCCGAATCTACGGAATCAGGGAAAAGAGGTCATGAGATGGGCGAGCGCTTTCCTGTGGCGGTGCAAGATTGGCCTTCAGGATGTGTTGGATCTCATTAACCGGTATACTCGAATATCGTAAGGACTCGAATGAAAGAAAAGTGTGCTAAAACGTTGGAATCCCCCTTCCCAGCTAGTCGAGGGGAAAACACCGTAAACCCAGCCCTCAGTTGAGACAAGGCGAAGGGCATGTGGGCGGTGCCTTACCAGTAGGGGCTATGGCGTCATAGCACATTTTTCTACTATCGGCTTTTTACAAGAGTATGTAATCGTGGCAACTTGTCAAGCTAAACACATCCTGGGCCGAAGGAGGCAGTGAATCGAAAGGGTTTTTTTACAGTATCGTATCACATCGCTGTTTGCTCTAATCCCTTACCTCGTAATCATGGCCAGCGCTAGATACTACTACTAGCTTATTTGGGTAATCGTGATAGGAAAAACATTGTTTCAGAAGTGGTGTAGTGCTCAGAATACCACATAATCGGTATTGTTCAGCATTGCCATGACGGAAACAAGAGTGGCCGCGTAGATTTGATCCCAGATACTAAAATAGGCTAACGTTCAACATCCAGAACGAGGCTAGCTAGGAGGTAAACCAAATTGGTTGTGATGGGCACCGGAAAAATACCCTGCCGTGAACCGACAGCACTTCGCAGCACGCTAACGCAGCCTTGAATTTCGGCCACAAGGTAAGGGATGGCTTTTCGCAAGCATGAGGTTTTTTTTTCTTATGGCTGTAATTTGTAGTCATTTGGGTGTTTTGCGGGTAAAAATTCCGCATTCGTCCTTGGATGAGACCAGCCTTGATAAGTCTCTGCGGCTCTGCTCCTCGCGTGGAGGAAGGAAGCAAAAAGCAAGGTTGTGCAACCCGAATTGCCACCCAGGGGGTCCCACTCAGACGCTAATTACCCTAAAAACTCGATAGATCTACTCGAGTACACTTGTACTCGTACTCGTACCATCGGGAATTTCGACAGAAATTAGTATCTACAAGTTACAGGCATAAATAACCCGAACACAGGGATAAGGAATTTGTATGGCAAATTGTCTGTGCGTGTCTGATCGCCTATACAAAATTCGGACTCAAATGTTCGGGTTCTTTATGCTTGTAACTTGGACAATAGGCCTAGCAGAGCAGGTTAACAAACTGATGAATGTCAGTTGATGAGATTCGGTAAGCTCAACCTCTCCAGACTATCCCTTCGTGCGTCTCGGTTTTCACACACTTTTAGCGTTGCACTAGTAAGATAGATGTGGCAAGAAGGGTAGTGATAGACAACACACCGAGAGGAACTCCTACTCGTACCATAGTCGGGAGCAAATCTACGCAGAAAACCTGGTTTCCATCATGGCAATACTGAGCAGTACTCACCCAGCACTATTCTGAGCACTACACCACCTCCGAAGCACAAAGTTTTTCATATCACGATTACCCAAATAGGCTAGGTTTTAGCATTTTTGAATGGGGGTGCAATATCTAAGCAGTGAACAGGATACGGTACAACCCTTCATATTCATCATATGATACTTACATCATGCTTGTCACAATTATTCCCAACTTTGCTTTCTTTAGTTACTTCACCACCGATCGCTTCCACTACCAGCTCTACGGGCACTTAGCGCGGTGCTTGAAAACACACGAAGTGATACTCGAGTACTCCGTCTAGATAATACTATTCCTTCTCCGGATGTTTGGTCTCGGATTGAGAGGGCTTAGAGGCCTGACTGCTGATGGTGGATTAATAAAGTTTTTACGGTAGTTGATTTTGTGTAACGGCGCAAGAGGCTAATCGTTTCAGTTGTAGCACTCTATCTAATTCACTACAGGAAACCTTCCTGTTCAGGTTTAGAAGCCCGAGTGAGAAGGGTGTCTGAGTGGCCTGTCGAGTCGTTTGACCAGGGTACAAAATGCCAAGAATTCCGCTTGTCTGGATGCCGCTGGAGATTGCTAGGGCTTGAACTCAATCTAAGAGGCTTGCGGGGTTCGTTTGTCTTAATGTGCATGAGCTGTCGGTGCACGTCTAAAAAAGAACCTTAAGTTAACCTCCCGGGGTGAACAAAAAAGAGAAGAGCACCAGTGACTTGCGTCCATCTACTTCAAAGGTACCGTAGACAATACTATATAAGTAGCTACAATGGATTCGGGATGAAAAGTATGGATATTGCTAAATTATTTCTCTATAGTAACAGCAAACTGACTTTAGATCACAAACTTACGGAGATTAGACCATGGTCAAATCAAAGGCCATGAGGCTTGGCGGGATATCTCGGTATGAAAGATTGTATGCAGGAAGGGGTGGACGAAATTTGTTTCTCACTCCTACGGTATCTCTGTACCCCCCACATAGGGGCTCTACTCGAGTAATCCCTCCATTTGGGATCGGGTGTTTTTCGTCCTAGCCTTGCTAGTATTATCGGATAAATTCGGTATAGGCTAGACTCGCATCGGGAGGTATGTCGGTTCGGGAGGTATATCGTATAGTTGTTCTTTCGTTTCACTCATTATGTTTATCCAGAATGACATCAAATGTTAATTCTAGTTTCTACACACACTGTGCATTTCTCTTGCTGATACACACCGAAGCCGACTAGCCCCCGACATGGGTTTATTGTACTGAGTTGTTTTGTATCGTGTGGTCCCATTTACCTAACTATCTAGGTCTAAAATTTGGGTGGCAAAACTAAACGGTGTAAAAGTGTTTACCCGATTTTCTACCATCCCATATTCTTGTCGCTGGACGGTCGAAGCGTGATGCTAGCTTAGAGGTGAGTTTGCAAATTCCACCTAGCCCTCGTTGGCATACGGTAGGTATCATAGACTAAACACAATCTACTCATATCATACTTGCCTGCACACCTCTAACCGCCGAGCCCCTCCTTTACCGCCGGTACCGCCTCCGCCAGTTAGAGGCCCTCAGCATCCAAACCCTAAACCTAAGCGAGAAACAGTTTGACCTAGCCATGGAATCATTGCGGGGAGAGTGGTGATACTAGTAACTGAGCTACCCACCTGGAGAAAACAATTCCTACACTGTGCTAGTTGTAGTTTTTCTTGTCTCTTAGCAAGCTGCACACCAAGAGTGTTGTTCGTGGGTAATTTATTTCTGATCTTTAAAAATGCCATTTACATAGTAACATAGCTATCTTATTTGTTAGTTTGGTAGTAAATCTTAGATCCTGGATATATCCGGTTTTGATAAGGCTGTTCACTGTGAAATTTAGCTACTCTGTGAATTCCTGCTTAAGTTAGCAGGGGAGGTTGTTTGGCTTTTGCGGGCTTTGGGGTTGAATTTACCTGGACGAGTAGAATGATGGTAAAAGTTATTCCCAATCTGTGCGTAGATCTGGCAGCTCTCCGGGGCGGCAGACGGGATAGGGTAACCTTGGATCTTTACCAAAGGTAGTATGGCCTTGGAGCTCTTGCTGCGACCAGACCGGTGGGAGGCATCTCCGCGGTTGCGACACTTGAACTATTCAGAATATTCTAGGGGACTACTTGTAAAAAGTAAGAAATACCGACGAAGAGATAAAACACGAACAAAAGCCATCCTTAGTAGACTGAAGTGCTACTAAAAAACACTAAAGAGACCGAAATTCGACTCTTGGACCCTCTTTTGCATCCCTACTCCTCACCCAATTAAAATGAAATCCACATCAATAGAACGAATAATTTTGGGAATCCGGGATTCACATTCTTATAACTTTAACAAATTCCTTTCTTCTATCAGGAGCGGGAATCTACAGGAGCCCATCCTAAAACTGGAGTTAAGCGCCAGGAATTTGCATGGTCATCTAGGGTTAGAGATATGTGTTTCAGTGTCATGAATCTCATATCGCTACTGTCCATCCAATATTGCGCCGTATGCTCCAATATCGAAGTATCACAATCAAAATATCCGTGGCCTTTATTTTACCAGGAATTGGTTTTACTTCCCCCTCCGATGGCTGAGTTCCAGCGCTCTCGAAATGGTGATTTTTGAAGTAGAAGTGGACACCAAGGATGCTCTTTGCGATGGCACTGTAGCAAGCGACAATAAGACAGCCCTACTTTCGGAGTGTCCTGGGACTGTGCATGGAGGTCGTGATATCCATTAAACAGCACGACCCCTATTTTAAAGGGCCCAAGTTATCACAGTAAAAGGCTACGGGAAGATCTTTCCAGCCCCGGCGGACATCGCGGGCTATCTTGGGATTCTTGAAGTTAGGTGATAGGTGTGTTTGTGAGTTGATTTATTTGTAAGGCTCAATACACTCGTATATATGTCAAGCTGGCCGATACCACTGCAGGTGCTCTAGTGTGGTGTTTCACCGGAGCGCAAGACTTGTGTTGAGCTGGGGGATAGGATAGCGCTCAAAGGGGTGGGGAATTAACTGCTACCAATGCGGTAGGCAAAGCGAGTACCGCATAAACGGGCAAGAGCGGGGCTAGTACTTTGAAGTTGAGTCAAGAAGCGGCTGTGATCTTACAACTGCGTTAGAAGAGGAGCTTTGAAAGGCTTAGGTTTGGTGAGAAAGAGTTAGCCGATGGCGTCTTATTTCGATTTCGAGACAAAACTAGGATAAAATCCTATTTGAACGTGCCAGCGCCGGCTGGTTCTTGCTCGTTCATGTGGTATTTTCGTCAGAAATTTGAAGAGGTGATCGGAGAGCCCCGAGGCATCCATCAGGTTCCACAAAAACCCCGCTCTTCTTCAGCCTCCCAGGAATTCCTGCAGTCGACTCACTCCATCATCTATCATCGACTCGTACAATATCCAGGGCAGAAAAAAACAGAAGATGTCCCAATCATTCAGTAATAACTACAACTCTTTGAATCAGACCTACATCAACCCGACCTACATCGGCACCACCTACATCAACCCTACGGTTGCCGATGATAGATCCAGTATCCTATCTTGGCTATCCACACTAGACCCTAAGTTGCGCCATCAAGACATCCGGGACAGCAGAATCGAAAGTGTAGGAGAATGGGTTTTAAGGACTGAGGAGTTTAGAGCTTGGTCTGATGTTGGCGAGGATTCTAAATCCGATAACGCAGTCCTGTTTTGCTATGGAGATCCGGGTGTTGGCAAAACTTACATTAGGTAACATGGATAGGCCTCCAGGGGTGGAAGAAAAATGGCAACTGCTGACAAGCTGCGATGTTAGCTCCTTAGTAATAGACAACTTGTGTAAGCAGACGAGGCGACAGAATACCACGATTGCATGTTTTTATTTCGACTTTGCCTCCCGGAGCGAGCAGTCCCCTGTGGGCATACTGGGCTCCTTGCTAAAACAGCTGGTTTTCGGACTTGAGGAGATTCCGGAGGAGATATTAGAAGCATATGGGGACCGAAGGAATGCCATTGGTGGACAGGGGCTGCAAATTTCGGATATTTTGAACATGCTGCAGATTGCCTCGGCCAGAAAGCGCGTGTTCATATGCATAGACGCTCTCGATGAATGCACAACAGAGCATCAGGTTAATGTTCTCGATTTGCTGTGCCAACTCCTCCACCAATCTCCGGGCACTCGGATATTCGTGACCGGAAGACCGCACATTCTCCCCGAAATCGGAAGGCGTCTTGCGGGGAGGGTGACAAGCATGTCCATAAGTCCTAAGAGGGATGATATTGTCACATATCTTCGTAGTAGGCTCGCCACGGACACAACCCCAGATGCGATGAATAGTACTCTGGAGGCAGACATCCTAGAGAAAATCCCTAGCGATATTTCAGAAATGTATGTAGGAGCAGTAGCACTTCGGAGACTAGCTAAGTTATCTATAATACTAATAGACACGGGTCTAGATTTCTGCTTGTCAGGCTGAACATCGATGCGATCTTGCAGGAAACCACTACCCGTCGCAGGCGACAAAAGCTCCGCGTAATGACCGATGGCTTGGGGTTGGAGAGCGCTTATGGGGAGAGTTTGGGTCGGATAAAGGGACAGGGCGGGGCTAGGGCAGGGCGGGGCTAGGGCAGGGCTTGGCATGGCCGCGTTGATGTGGATCACTCACTCGGAGCGGCCCTTGAAGGTTGTTGAATTGTGTCACGCCCTAGCAGTTGAAATAGGGTCGCCGAACCTCAATGACGACGATGTTCCTTCAATAGGGACATTGCTAACCTGTTGTCAAGGACTTGTCGCCGTAGACAAGGAGGCTTCCACAGTCCGGTTAATCCATTTTACCCTTCAAGAGTACCTCCGAACTCATCCCGAATTTTTTGGCACGGCTCACTCGACCATTGCCGAGACCTGCTTAAGTTATTTGAATTCGCAGCAGGTGAGAGCTCTCTCAACGAGTCCCTCTCCGGATCTCCAAGGCACACCTTTTCTCGAATATTCCTCGCTTTATTGGGGAGTGCATGCAAAAAAGGACCTTTCGGATTACGTGAAACTACTTGCATTGAAACTATTTGACGATTATAATCACCACATATCCATTAGAACCCTCTTGGAACACAAAGGATATTCGAACACGATTGACCTCGATAGGCTTCCGCTGTTCAGTGGCCTGCATTGTGCATCACTCTTTGGGATTGTTGAGATTGTGCCTGGTTTGCTAGAGGTGGAAGGTTGTGATATCAACCAAAGGGACTGCGTGGATAATACACCTCTTGTGTGGGCTGCTCTCAGTGGGCACGAGCGGGTCGTTAGAATCCTACTCAATCAGGGTGATGTCGGCTCCGACAAACCGGGCCTCCACGACCAAACACCTCTCCTGTGTGCTGCTTGGCGTGGACACGAGGGAGTGGTTAAAATGCTTCTTGAACACGGGGGGGTCAACCCCGGCGAGCCAGATAGCAACGGCCGAACACCACTCCGGTGTGCCGCTTGGGACGGGCACGCCCAAGTGGTGAAAATGCTTCTCGAACGGGGCGAGGTCAACCCCGACAAGCCACATAACGACGGCCGAACACCGCTCTTCTGTGCCGCTTGGCAAGGGCACGTTGAGGTGGTGAAAATGCTTCTCGAACGGGACGAGGTCAATCCCGACAAGCCAGATAACGACGGCAGAACACCCCTCATGTGTGCCGCTTTGAGTGGGCACGTTGAAGTGGTGAAAATACTTCTCGAACGGGACGAGGTCAACCCCGACAAACCCGATAACGACGGCAGAACACCACTCCGATGTGCCGCTTTGAATGGGCACGTTGGAGTGGTGAAAATACTCCTCGAACGGGACGAGGTCAACCCCGACAAGCCAGATAACGACGGCAGAACACCGCTCTGGTGTGCCGCTTTGAATAGGCACGTTGGAGTGGTGAAAATACTTCTCGAACGGCACGAGGCCAACCCCGACAATAATGGAGTGACCCCATCGTGGGATGTCATGTTAGGGCATCTAGTTATCAGACGAGTGGGACTGTCGCCATTTTGAGGGTGACTGGTGTTTGTGTGGTAGAGAGCCCACTGTGCGAGTGGCTGCCACAAACTGTATCTAGTCTTAACCGCGTTCTCTTTCTCTCCATAGCATAGATCATTGCATCAACATCACCTACCATAGCATAGCGAATCATTATTCTACGCATCGATAGAGAACACACTTCAGTCTTGCTACCACCTGCGTTCCGGCTCTCTTCTCACGATGCTCTCCTCCCGGCAGCCTCACAGCGGTGCTTGTAGGGCGGCAGTTGTCCCTGCGCACGACTAGACCTCCATAAGGCAAGCCAGATAACGACGGCAGAACACCACTCCGGTGACCTACGTTGAATGGGCACGTTCAAGTGGTGAAAATGCTTCTCGAAAGGGATGAGGTTAAACCCGACCAGATAACGACGGCCAAACACCGCTCTTGTGTGCCGCTTTGAATTGGGACGTTGAAGTTGCGAAAACGCTTCTCCAGCAGGACGAGGTCAACCCCGACAAGCCCGATGGCCCACCAGTTTGACTCAAAATTTCCACCATATTTGCTTCAATCTTCATTCTCCTGGTTGTAAATCCTCTTTACATATTTGCTGTTAACTTTTTCATTTTTCTTTAATTTTAGTTTTCCCTTTTCCTTCCCAGAGTGTAGACCTGGTGTCCGGATGATACAGACAAATAATACAGGGGCAAGTTTTTCCAACAACAAAAAAGGGGCGTGGAAGCCTGGGTTAAGATCTGATTGTGATTTGTTTCCACTAACTTATGGGCATGGACCAAGGGATGTCGTGCTTGAATGTTACTGCTCTCGAGGTGTGACGTTGAGGGTGAGTGAGCTCGGGAGGCTACCCGCCCTTCCTAAACTTGCCTGTTGGGGGAGATAAATGCCATAACCAGTCTTTAATCTACGGTAATTAAGTTAACCCCCATGATATGGATACCACTGGGCCCCAGGGAACTCGATATATAGCAAAAATCTTCCTGTCTAGTCTGATGTGTAAATTAACTACATGGGTACAATTTGTTCCCGTTCAGCAGGTGGCATTGCGTGCAAATTCAGGGTTCCGAATGGTCGGCGGAAGACCGGACTGGACTAGCTAGTCCGGTCGAAAGTCAAGTCTAGT
>Ga0307510_10011612_pt1 | contig 10455 bp, 10 predicted proteins | sample 12_EM_MG_FD_207224 | JGI IMG/M metagenome (GOLD analysis project Ga0307510, IMG submission 207224) | Populus trichocarpa ectomycorrhiza microbial communities from riparian zone in the Pacific Northwest, United States - 12_EM | ecosystem: Host-associated > Plants > Roots > Unclassified | place...
TAGGCTCCGAACGCGAGCTTCGAGACGTCGTCCCACTTCCGCCACTCGTCCAGCCGTGCCTGGTACTCCTTGGTGACCATGTCCAGGGGTCCCGCACCGAAGAAGATCCGCAGCGGCGGCTGCTCCGTGTCGACCAGGGTGAGGATCGCCGCTCGCGTCGCACTCGGATCGCCGCGCCGTGCGGAAATCCGCGTCATGGCGGCGCGGAAGTCGTCGTAGGCGGGCAGGTGTTGGGCCTGTACTGCGGAAGGCCCGGCCCATCCGGTGGCGTAGCCGGCGGGTTCGACCAGGGTGACCTTGATGCCGAAGTCCTTCACCTCGGCGGCGAGGCTCGCGGTGAAGCCCTCCAGGGCGAACTTGGACGCGTGGTAGAGGCCCAGTCCGGGCAGTGAGACGACGCCGCCGATGGACGACACCTGGATGATGTGGCCGGATCCGCGGGCGCGCAGGTGCGGCAGTACCGCCTGGGTGACCCAGAGCGCGCCGAACAGATTGACGTCGATCTGTTCGCGGGCCTGCTGCTCGGTCACCTCCTCCGTCATGCCGAACAGGCCGTAGCCCGCGTTGTTGATGACGACGTCGAGGCCACCGAACTCGTCGACCGCCTCCTGCACGGCTTCGAACGCCGCCGCGCGGTCGGCTACGTCGAGCCGCAGGGGCAGCACCGCGTCGCCGTACTTCGCGACCAGGTCGTCGAACGCGGACGCCGAGCGACTGGTCACGGCGACCTGGTCGCCGCGTTCGAGCGCGGATTCCGCCCACTCCAGGCCGAACCCCTTCGACGCACCGGTGATGAACCACGTCTTCGGCATGATCTCCCTCGCTCACTCTCTTGTTCACTGACCAACAAGAACGAAACCAGTGAACTTGGTCAGTGACCAAGATGTCAACCCATGGCAAGGCGCCCCTTGTGTGGCGACCAAGGGGCGCGTTACGGTTCTTGTGCGGCGACCAAGATGATCGTCGGATCTGCCCGGCCCTGTCCTGCGGCGGGAGTCGGAATTGTTCTCGGGCACGAAAGGATTGCTCTGCGGCCATGGATGCGACGACTGAGCGCTATCGGGATCTCTTCCGCGGTATGTACACGTGGATCTCAGACCTGTGTGATGCCGAAAAGGGCGGCGCCATCGACGAGATTCACCGTTACTGGGCGGACGACGCACGGATCGTCACCTTCGGTCGGGTCAAGGCGGCCGGTATCGAGGCGCTGCGGAAGCACTTCGAAGTCTTTCCCGAGCTGTACGAGAAGGTGGAGGTCCGTGAGCCGTTCTACACGTACCTGGAAGCGGGGGACAGGGTCGTCATCGAGCACGACATCCTGATCCGTACCCGAGACGGCGACCACGCCGTGATCGCCGGGGAGGCCGGTCGGGAGGAGTTCCGGGTGACGTCGATCTTCTCCGTCCTCGACGGCAGGATCACGGAAATGCGGGAGGTCGCCGCCGTCAAGGCCGGAGACGACTGACCGTCACTCGGAGGTCGTCACCGACTTGCGGCGCAACCACATGTTGCGGCAGGAAATGCCGTATCTGTTCAGGTCCGGCCTGTCCTGGAAGAACTGCCCCTGGTCTCCGGCCAGCCAGTCGCGCACCGCCGACACGACTCCGCCGGTCTCGCCCGGGGGCCTTATGCGTACGCACAGTTCCGGAGAATCTATGAGCCCGTCCTCGACCACGAAGAAGCCGTCGGCGGGGACGAACCGGGAGTAGTGGCGCAGTGCCGCGTGGGTGGTCTCGTAAGCGTGCCGGCTGTCCTCCACGACGAGACAGCGCGCGCCCTGCGGGATGTGCTCGGCGACTTCGAAACTGGTGTCCTGATCCAGGATGTCGCCTTCCAGCAGGGCGATGTGCTCGGCGTAACGGCTGTCGGCGGCGGCCAGGACGTCATGCGTGTTCTTCTGGGAGAGGTCGACCGAGATCACGCGGATGTCCTGGGGGATCAGACCGTAGGCGGCCATTGTCCGCAGCCGATCCCTGAACCACAGCGCCGAGCCTCCGGAATGGGTGCCGAGTTCCACGACCACCTGCGCCCGGGAAAGCCACAGCAGATGCTCGAACATCCGCAGGTCCTCGGGGAACTTCATGAGACGGACGCCTGCGTACGAATCATGCACATGCTGGCCCACGCGATCCTGCCAGTAGGTCAGCAGACTCCCCTCGGTAGGGGCCTCCACTCCAGGTGGAAGTAATTCGGGGTCGTCGACGTGGGGCGGAAGGACGACTGACTCCTGGTCGTGCATTGCTTTTTTCCCATCTGTGGTTCCGCGAGAAGAGCGGGCGGAAATGCGCTCCGGTCGCCGCCCGGCAAGCGGAGAACCTACCACCGCTTAGTGTCGGTGGAGGGGGTTTCTCGTGGATGAGATGAGCCTCGCAGGCAAAGTTTCTTGCCCATGAGGTGTCGATGCGGGCGTGGGAATGGCTCCGCGTGAGAGGCTGAACGGCATGGGGGCAACGGCGGACGATCGGGCGGTCAGGGAATTCCTGGCAGGGATCCACGTGGGGGACATCTGCGGCGGGACCGTCGTGGAGGTCACGCGGTCTCGGGAGGTGATGGTCACCCTGGACGGGTTCTCCGCGCGCCCGCTGGGGACCGTCCGGCCGGCGGACGTCTCCTGGCGCTGGAAGACGGCTGAGGCCGTTGAGGTCGGCCGGCGGATCACCGCTGAGGTCGTGGCCGTCGATCCGGACGGGGGCCGGGTGCGGCTGGCGATGACCGCTACCGAGAACCCGGAACTCTGGGCGTTCCTGACCTCACGTCAACCCGGTGAGGTTCTCTCCGGGACGGTCGCCGCGATCGAGCGGTTCGGCGTGTTCGTGTCGCTGGACGACGGCCCCGACCACCCGGTCTTCCCCGGCGTCGGGTTCATCACGATCCCCGAACTGTCCTGGCGTCACATCGACGCGGTTTCCGACGTCGTTCGGGTCGGACAGCGTGTCTCGTGCGAGTTCCTCCAGTTCGACGACTGGAACGGAGAGGCGCGGCTGTCCTTGAGGGCGATGCAGCCGGACCCCTTCGCGACGTTCGCCGAAGGGGCCACGGTGGGTCGAACACTGCACGGACAGGTCACCAAGGTGGTCCCGTTCGGCGTCTTCGTCCGGGTCGCCGACGGCATTGAAGGACTGATCCATCTTCGGGAGTTCGCCGGGATGTCCGTGGAGACGGCGGAGGGCATCCCTCAAGTGGGCGACGAGCTCAATGTCGTCGTCACCGAAATCGACCGGGAGCGGCGCAGGGTGGCGCTGTCCCCAGCGCGCTGACCGTGAACTCCCGTACGCCGCCGAGCAGTTCACAGTGAGCCGGGTGCCGCGATCCACCTTCGCCCGCCACCTCGCGGACACGGATCACGTCACCCGCCTCGGCCGCGGCCTCAGGACTTGACCGGCCGCCCCCGACCCCACGCCCAGGCGAGCCGGTCCGCGCCGGACTGGTTGGTCGTGGCCAGCCAGGGGCGGGCCGCGTCGCCGATGAGCTTCTGGATCGAGTACGTGTCGTCCGTGCGCAGGCCGGGCCAGTAGACGGAGCCCATGCCGAGCTTGCGGAAGGTGTCGGTGTCGGCCTGGATGAAGTTGACCGAATTGTCGTCGGGAGTGGGCACGTTGTAGTTCAGGCCCGTGGTCATCGGGGCGCCGAACTCGTCGGCCACCGTGCGGTTGGCGCAGTCGCCGAGGCGCACCTTGAGGTCGCTCACCCACTGGTCGTAGGTGGCGTAGTCCTTCCAGAAGCCGTAGTGGTGCAGGGAGAGGTAGGTGCCCTTCAGGCGCGGGTCGGCGCAGACCGTGGTGACGTGGTCGTTGTAGCCGGCGCCGCTCACGAACACCCGGTTGCGCGGCACTTGGGAATAGGTGTCGAGCCACTTGGCGGCGAGGTCGGCCCACTCGGCGTCGGTGTAGCCGTGGGGTTCGTTCATCGGCTCGAAGTAGACGCGCTGGTTGTGCTGGTAGGCCTTCACCACGGTGTCCCACATGGGCCAGTACGTGGCGGGGTCGTCGATGAAGCCGTCCTTGTTGGCGCCCGTCCCCTCCCAGTACGACACGATGACCTTGAAGCCCTGCGCAGTCGCCGCGTCGATGACGCCGCGGTACGACTTCCAGTAACTGCCGTTCACCGTGTACGGGTTGATGGGCAGCCGCACCGTGTTGGCGCCGAGGTTGGCGCGGAACGCCGCGATGACGCGGGTCGCCTTGGTGTACGTCTGCGCGTAGGTGTCGGTGAGCGACAGGCCGGACAGGACGACCGGGTCGTCGGCGTAATTGTCGCGCGGGTCGGCCCAGTTGACGCCCTTGAACTGGGACGTGTTCGTGCTCGGCGCGGCGGAGGCGGGGCTGCCGGCCAGCGTGGTGCCGGTGACCGCGGCGATCGCGACGGCCACGAAGGTGGCCCGCAGACGGGTTCTGGCGGGGTTGGTGCGCATCGACTTGCCCTTTCAGGAATGGCGGCTCGGCGCAGGGCGGGGCCTGCGCGCGGCTGAGCGGCCGTCGGAACAGCTACCGGGCGGGACGGGGTGTCGGCTCGCCGTCTCCGGACCCGGTGGGCTCGGCGTGAGGGAGTGGAGGGAGATGTTTACGCAAACATGGCGGCGCCGGAATCGTGGCATCCGGCACCGCCATCGTCAAGGTTTCCCGCACGTAACGCCGTTGGCGTCTCGCGACGGCGCTACGGCTTGATGCCCACCCCGGTCCACAGGCTGACCTCGGCGTCCGTGGGCGGCTTGGCCGTGACGGCGTCCTCGTCGGCGGCGTCGGGGCGCCAGCGGTGGCCGACCGCGATGCCGGGTTCGAGCAGGTCGAGCCCGGTGAAGAAGCGGGAGACGTCCTTCTGGGAGCGGAACTGCACCGGTGTCCCGGCGTTGGTGTAGATCGACGTCACCTTCTCCCAGGTGGCGGGGTCGAAGTCGGGCGTGCAGTGGCTTATGGCCAGGGCGCTGCCCGAAGGGAGAACCGACAGCAGGCGCTCCACGAGCCCGTACGGGTCCTGGGCGTCGGTGACGAAGTGCAGGAGCGCGTTGAGGGAGAGCGCGACCGGCTGGTCGAGGTCCAGTACCTCGGCCAGTTCCGGGGCGTTGAGCAGCGTCTCGGGGTCGTTGACGTCCGCCTGCACATAGGTGGTGCGGCCCTGCCGGGTGCTGCGCATCAGGCGCTCGGCGTACTTGAGGACCAGCGGGTCGTTGTCGGCGTAGACCACCCGGGCCTCGGGGACCACGGACTGGGCGACCTGGTGCAGGTTCGGTTCGGTGGGGATGCCGGTGCCGATGTCCAGCCACTGCCGGATGCCGTGCTCCCGGGCCAGGACGCGGGTGGCCCGGTGCATGAACGCGCGGTTCTCGCGGGCGCAGACGAAGATGGCCGGGTAGGCCGCCGCGACCGTCTCGGCCGCCTGCTTGTCGACCTCGAAATGGTCCTTGCCGCCCAGGTAGTAGTCGTACATGCGGGCGGAGTGCGGCCTGCTGGTGTCGATGTCCCGCGCGGCGTGGGGGTTGGTCATGCTGTCCCTCTCAAGTGGTGTGCATCGGCGTCTCGGGCAGGTCGCAGCCGGGCCGGCTCCAGTTCCTCACGCCCGTGGTTCTGGTTCAGCCGGCCATCAGATGGTCGGCCAGGCCGCGCTTGACCCCGGCGACGAACGCGGCCATCTCCTGCGGCGTGTAGATCAGCGCGGGTCCGGCGGGGTCGGTCGACTGGCGCAACGCGATACGGCCGTCGGCGAGTTGCTTGGTCTCCACGCACTGACCGCCGTTGGGGCCACTCCAGGGGCATTCCCAGCCCTGCTCGCCGAGGTTCGACGCGGGCATCCCGTTGTAGACCGTGTTGTCGGTGGTGGTCATGAGTACTCCTTGCGCATGCGGTTCAAGAGCGCCTTGCTGTCCGCGGACGAGGTCAGCAGCGACATCCTGTTGTGCGCCTCCAGATGGGCCACGACGTCGGAACGCTGGTCCAGATACATGGAGGCGGAGAGGATCTCGCTGTAGACGACGTCGGGCAGCTCCGGTTCCTCGAACCGGAAATAGGTGAAGGGTGCGCACGCCCCCACGTGGGCACCCGCCGAGAACGGGACGATGTCGACACTGACGTGGTCCAGTTCCGAGACCTCGAGGAGCCGGTCTATCTGGGCCCGCATGACCGCGGGACCGCCCACCACCCGGTGGAGCACGGCTTCTTCCAGCACCGCCCACAGCGTGGGCGAGTCCGGCCTCTCCAGCAGACTCTGGCGGCGCAGCCGTAACTGCACCCGCCGTTCAAGGTCTTCGTCGTTGTCGTTCGGGAAGCCGCCGCTCAGTACGGCACGCGCGTAGTCGTACGTCTGGAGGAGTCCCGTGACGTAGTGGGGTTCATAGGTGCGCAGGGTCTTGGCGCCGGTCTCCAGGCTCACGTAGGCGGTGAACCAGCCGGGCAGCACATCCCGGAAGTCGTGCCACCAGCCGGGCCGGTTGGCGCGCTCGGCGAGAGCGACGAACTCCTCGATCTCCTGCCGGTCGGCGCCGTAGGTCTCCAGCAGCTTCTCGACGTAGAGCGGTTTGAGGCCGACCTCGGCCTTCTCGAGGCGGCGGATGGTCAGGGACGTCACCCGCAGGGCCCTGGCGGCGTCATCCAGGGACACGCCCGCGTCCTGCCGCCGGTCCTGCAGCCGGCGGCCGAGGATCATGCGCAGGACCGTGGGCGCACCGGCGCCCGAACGAGCTTCGCTCACGCCCAACCTCCTGAGGGACTGTCACCGGCGCCAGTCTGACAGCGACTTGCTGATGCCGCCAGACAGAAATCGGCGTTCTGTAATTATCAGGGAGCCGGTTGCAGCTTGAACTGACCTATGGGCATAGTTACTTGTGTCAGTGATCTAGGCCCCCCGCCGGAACACCCCAATTCCGGCACGCCTGTTGCCGACGAATCGCGTCTCCCGCCTGCGCACGCCCCCGATGGAAGGCGAACCACCGTGTCCCCCCACACGACTCCCTCCCCGCAGCTTTTAGACGTCGCCAGCCCCGACTTGGCGCACTGGCTGGAACTTCCCGCGCACCGCTCCGGCGTCCGGGTCGCCCGCCATGTCATGGGCGCGCAACTGGCCGAGTGGGGCCTGCCCGAGAGCGTGCGTGACGACGCGGTGCTCCTTGTCTCGGAGTTGGCCACCAACGGCGTGTGCCACACCCCCAGTGCGCGGCTCCTGTGCGGGGTCGGGATCGTCGACGACCGCTGTCTGCGCATCGAGGTGCACGACCACGACTACACCGGCGGTGGGCTCTCCCGCTGCGAGCCGTGTGTCGACGACGAGAGCGGGCGCGGGCTGTTCATCGTGCAGGCGCTCGCGGACACCTGGGGGGTCGACCGGTCGGCGCTCACCGGCGGCAAGGCCGTGTGGGCCATGCTGCCGACCGGGCGCTGATCCCGGACGATGCAGGGGGCGAGGACGCCCGCGGCCTGTTCAGGTGGTCGCGGGCGTCAACTCGGCCAGCAGCAGCGTGCGGTCGTCGGCTCCGGGTGCCGCGCCGGGGAAGCGGAGCAGTCGCTCGCACAGCCCGGGAAACGCGTCGGCGCCGCCGGACGGCGCGGATTCGGCGGCGGCCGTGTCGAGGGCCGCGGCCAGCCGGGCGATCTCCTGGTCGATGTCCGCGTGCCGGGACTCCACCAACCCGTCGCTGTAGAGCAGGAGCAGGGACGGCTCGGAGACCGTCAGCACCGTTGCCTCGTAGTTGCCGGTGCCGAGTCCCAGCGGCAGTCCCGCGCTGGCGAGGATCACGGGTGCGGTCGGCCCCTCGGGTCCGCGCAGCAGTGGGGGAGGGTGCCCGGCGCCGACCAGGGTGCAGGTGTGAGATACCGCGTCCCACTCGGCGTAGATGCAGGTGGCGAAGGACGCGCCCGGGGTGTCGTAGGCCAACTCGTCGAGGCGGCGCATGAGTTCGGCCGGTTCCATGTCGAGCCGGGCCAACGTGCGTACGGCCGTGCGCAGTTGGATCATGGCGACGGCGGAGTCGGGGCCGTGGCCCATCGCGTCGCCGACGACCAGGCCGACCCGGCCGCCGGGGCGCGGCAGTACGTCGAACCAGTCGCCGCCGATGATGTTGCCCTGGCCGGCGGGGAGATAGCCGTGCGCGATACGGCAGCCGGAGAACTGCCGGGCCGGGTCCGGGAGCAGGCTGTTGCGGATGGCCAGCGCGGTGCGGCGCTCGCGTTCGTAGCGGCGCGCGTTGTCCAGGGCCACCCCGGCCCGCGCCGCCAGCGACTCCACGGCCACGGCCTCGCCGGGCAGGAACGGTTCCCGCTCCGGGCCGCGGGTGCAGGCGATGAAACCGATGACGGCGCCGCGCAGTTGGAGCGGCACCACGAGGAAGGACGCGGTTTTCAGCAGGTCGTCTATGCGCTGCGCGTCCCCGCCCGCGGAGGCCAGCAGCCGCTGCGAGGTGTGCGTGTCCACGCCGTCGAGCACCTGGGTGTGCCCGGTGGCGAGGGCGCGCGCGTACGGGGTCTCGCGCGGGAAGACGATCACCTCACCGACCGGCAGCACACCGTCCCAGGTCTCCTGCGCCTCCGTGCCCACCCGCACCGCCAGTCGGCGCGCCTCGATCTGGGCCGGATCGACGGAGGGCGTCGCGTTCTCCTCCAGCACCCACCGCTCCAGCAGATACACCGACGCCGCGTCGCAGAACCCCGGCGTCAGCGCGTGCACGACGTGGGCGCCGGTCAGCCGCAGATCGAGCTCCGAGCCGATCACGTCCGCCGCGGGGGCGAAGACCTGCCTGCGGCGTGGGGGCCCGGCAGGGAGTGCGTCACCGTGGTGACTGCGCGGTTCGTTCCGCAGGGTCGTGCCTTTCCGGATGGGGACCGGCCGCGTGGCGTGGGGCGTGCGGTCTGCCGTGCGTTCGACGGCAATCATATGATGACTCGTCAAGGATCTTCGGGCGAAGAGGAGTTGCAGTGCCGGGTAGTGGAGGTCTGCCGCAGGGGATCGATCCGGACAAGGCGAGCGTCGCCCGAATGTACGACGCGATGCTCGGCGGCGAGCACAATTTCGCCATAGACCGCGAGGCGTTGGCGGCGTTCACCGCGATCGACCCCCAGGTGCGCACCCTGGCCAGGGCCAACCGCGACTTCCTCGGCCGGGCCGTGCGCTTCCTGGTCGCCTCCGGAGTACGGCAGTTCATCGACCTCGGCTCGGGCATCCCCACCCAGGGCAACGTCCACGAGGTCGCACAGGCGGCCGGCCCCGGCGCCCGCGTGGTCTACGTCGACAACGACCCGGTGGCCGTCGCGCACAGCGCCTCCCTCCTCGCCGACAACCCGGACGCGGACATCGTCGACGGCGACATCCGGCGGCCGGCCGAGGTCCTGTCCGCCCCGCAGGTAAGGAAGTTGATCGACTTCGAGCAGCCGGTCGCCGTCCTGATGATCACGATCCTGCACTTCATCACGCCCGCGGAGGACCCGGCCGGCATCGTCGCCGAGTTCCGCGACGCGCTGCCCGACGGCAGCTGGCTGGCACTGAGCCATGCGACGAACCAGGACCGCCCGGACACCGCCGCGGCCGTCGGCCAGTTGTACCGCTCGAAGGCCACCTCGCCCGTCACCGCCCGTTCCCACGACGAGATCCTCGGCCTGTTCGACGGCTTCGACCTCGTCGAACCCGGTCTGACCTATGTCCCCCTGTGGCGCCCGGACGCCGAGGACGAGATCCCGGAGAACCCGTCGGAGTACTGGGTCTACGCGGGCGTCGGCCGCAAGGGTGCGTGAGCCGCCCGGTCGAGCTCCGCACCGAAAGCCAGGCGCCCGCCCGGGATTTGACCGAACGAGGGGGAGTGAGACGTGCGAACCGGGGCAGGGGGCTCTTGACAGAAGTTCGTTCGAAGCGAATGGGGTGGGCGTTATGGGAGCCGTGACGGCAGCGAAGGCACCGGCCACGGCAGGGCGGCGGGCGGCGGTCGAGGAGTCGCTCCCGTTGATCGCGGAGCCGTCGAAGGTGAGCCCGAAGGACGCGCGGGAACTGTCGCGCCAGTTCTTCGACCGGCTGACCTCGCTGGAGGAGGGCACCCACGAGTTCCAGTACGTGCGCAACACCCTGATCGAGATGAACCTCTCCCTCGTGCGCTACGCGGCGGCCCGCTTCCGCAGCCGCAGCAACAACGAGATGGAGGACATCGTCCAGGTCGGCACGATCGGACTCATCAAGGCGATCGACCGCTTCGAACTCACCCGACAGGTCGAGTTCACCTCGTTCGCCGTCCCCTACATCGTCGGCGAGATCAAGCGCTTCTTCCGCGACACCAGCTGGGCCGTCCATGTGCCGCGCCGGCTGCAGGAGGCCCGCGTCGAGCTCGCCAAGGCGACCGAGGAACTCCGCTCCCGCCTCGGCCGTACGCCCACCACCCGGGAACTGTCCGAGCTGATGTGCCTGACCGAGGAAGAGGTCATCGAGGCCCGCAAGGCGTCCAACGGCTACACCTCCTCCTCGCTCGACGCCGCGCTCAGCTCCGACGCC
>Ga0307510_10011613_pt1 | contig 10455 bp, 8 predicted proteins | sample 12_EM_MG_FD_207224 | JGI IMG/M metagenome (GOLD analysis project Ga0307510, IMG submission 207224) | Populus trichocarpa ectomycorrhiza microbial communities from riparian zone in the Pacific Northwest, United States - 12_EM | ecosystem: Host-associated > Plants > Roots > Unclassified | place...
TATATATATATATATTACAATTTTAGTTAATAGAGCAATTATTGTATATATATATAGTAGGTTTTAAATAGAAAATTGAACAAGAGAAAGCTTTTAATTTGTTAAAAGAAAATTTCGGCCTCGTTACTTGTTTTGCCTAGCTTTATAAAAAAATTTGAAATTGAATGTGATGCTTTAGGTATATGTATTAGAGTTATTTTAATGCAGTATAAAAAGCCCTTAGCCTATTTTAGTGAAAAACTTAATGGTGCAAATCTAAACTACCCATCATATGATAAAAAGTTGTATGCATTAGTAAGGACTTTGGAGACTTAACAACATTACCTTTGGCCTGAGGAGTTCGTGATTCATACCGATCACCAATCTTTAAGACACTTGAAAAGTCAAGGTAAGTTGAATCGTAAACATGCCAAGTAGGTGAAATTTACTGAGACATTCCCATATGTTATAAAATAAAAGCAAGGTAAAAAGTATAGTTGCAAATGCATTATCATGAAGGTATGTTCTTCTTAATACCTTGAATACTAGACTTTTAGGATTTAAGTATGTTAAAGAAATATATCCCAATGATAATGATTTCAGTGAAATTTATTTCCAATGTGAACTTACAACAACTAATGGATTCTTAGGCATGGTGGATTTTATTTCAAGATAAAAGATTATATGTGTTTAATTATTTAAAATATGAATTGCTTGTAAGGGAAGCTCCTGGTGACATATTAATGGGACACTTTGAGATTAGTAAGACTTTAGAAGTTTTACATGAATATTTTTACTGGTCTAACATGAAAAGAGATGTGTAAAAAATTTATGATAGGTGCATAATATATAAACAAGCTAAGTCTAAAGTTATGCTTTATGGGTTATATACACCTTTACTTGTTCCTAATGAACTTTTGGTTGATATTCTTATGGACTTTATTCTGGATTTACCCAGGTTAATAAAAGGAATAGACTCCATATCTAATGTTGTATATAGATTTTCTAAGATGACACATTTCATATCTTGCTATAAAATTGATGATGTAAAGAATATAACATGTTTATTCTTTAGGGAGGTAGTTCAGTTACTTGGTGTTTCAAGGAGTATTGTGTTTGATCGAGATATTATGTTTTTGAGCTACTTTTATAAGGTTTTGTGGGGTAAGTTAGGAACTAAAATTTTTATTTTATACTACTTGTCATTCACAAATAGATGGTCAAACTGAAGTAGTAAATAAAACTTTCACTCAATTATTAAAAGCTATCATTCAAAAGAATCTTAAAAATTGAAAATATTGTTTGTCATTTATTAAATTTGCATATAATCATAATATACATTCTACTACTGATTATTCACAATTTGAAATTATTTATGATTTAAATCTTTAACACCATTATATTTGATTCTTTTACCTGTTGATAAAAAAGTTAGTTTTAATGGTAATAAAAAAGCATTAGTAATGAAGGACTTCCATGCAAAAGATATGGCAACAAATAAGAAAAAAAAGAAAGAGCAATATGCATTCAAGACAAATAAATGATACAAATTAGCAAGGTTTTATAATTTACTTTTTGTTAGATATTTTGATCTAAAATCTCCAATTACATCTATATATATTTTCTTTTCAAAAATAAACTATTCTATAACAATGATCATCGTTTTGTCTAAAGAAGAATACATATATATATATATATATATATATATATATATATATATATATATTTGATCATAAAATATATGTCAATATCATCTACACAAAACTATACTTAATCCATTATGCATGTTTCTATAACAATTTACTTAAACATTACTAAATGTGTAAAACCGAACAATTAACATAATATTGTATATACACTCTCACATATTTGACATAATAAAAAATTATTATTGTTATTATAATTTTAGGTATGGTGATTGTTTTTTAAAGTTTTGTTTTTAGAAATATATTATTTTTAAAAAATAAAAATATTTATTCTTGGCATCAATATATTAAAATAATTTAAAAACATAAAAATAATTTTAAATAAAAAATATTAAATTTTTATAAAATACTATTTGAGCTCTTCTGGTATCCTTATTATAAATGTTATAATATAGATTTTAACTCAAATCGTGACAATTCTTTTAGCAAGTATAAGACCATGTCTTGAGCAATTCCAGGCTTTCCGATTGAAAATGCTTCACTTGTGGCTAAAGTTAGTGACATCAAGGATTCAAAGCATGATCTAAAGATATCCATTACATGAGGATGTAATGAAAGTACATCGACTAAATGATTGTTTTGTTTTCCATTGTTAGTTTAAGCAACTCGCCATGATTAACACACTTTGATGCAAAAACAAATAATCAATGCCTTTTCACTTTAGATTTTGGATTTGTTTTTTTTATTTTATTTTTTTTTGTTTTTTTTAAGTTTTATCGATCAACTCGCCGTATGGCTACTCCCTTAGATATCAATGCTTTCAATGTTTTTGTATTTCATTTTATTATGTATTATCAACTTTTTAGATTAGTCTAAATGCTCTTTGACTTTTTATTCCGTTGATGTTATACTATTAATTATTTTATTAATAATATTAATTATAATAAAAATAATAATATTTATAACACATATGATAATATTTTTAATATTCATAGTATTAATTATAATAAAAATAATAATATTTATAAGACAAACAATACTATTTTTGATATGAATATTTAGAATTATAATAAAAACAATAATATTTATCACATAAATAATTATATTAAGAATTCCAAGGATGATTATAACACAAATAATAATATTTTTTATTTGAAAATTTTGAATTATAAGAGAAATAATAATATTTATAACACACATTATTATATTAAGAAAGCCGAAGAATATTTATAATACAAATTATTTGGGTCCTGGCGAGGACCCAAGCGAGTTGGGTCTTAAGGCAGGACCCATTAGACTTGGATCTTTCGTAGGACCCATTACCATTGGATCCTGCACAAGACCCATTGCCATTGGGTCCACGCCTAGCGTGGGGTTGGGCGTGAACACGTCCAGGTCCAACATGGAGTTGGTCACTGTCGCGTCCAGGCCCAACGTGGGGTTGAGCGTGGATGCGTCCAGGCCCATCATGGAGTTGGATAAGGTCGCGTCCAGTCCCAACGTGGGGGTAGACGTGTACCCGTCCAGGTCCAACATGGGGTGGACGCAGTCGCGTCCAGTCCCACCATAGGGTTGGGCATGGTCGCGTCCAGACCCAATATGGGGTTGGGCGTTGACGTTACCGAGTCCGGGCGTGGACGTGACCGGGTCCGGGCATGGACCCAACCCCCTTGGGTTCGAGATAAGGCACAAAGCCCTACCCCCTTGGATCCGGCCACAAACCCAAACCCCAAGCTTGTTTGGTCCGGTCAAGGACCCCACTCCTATTAGACCGGGTATCAACCTAACCCCCTGGGCCCAGACAACGCCTTTGCCCACTTGGGTCTGTCCACGACCCAAAGACCACCCACCTTGGGTCCGGACAAGCCCGAAGCCTAACTTGGTTGGGCATGGACGCATCCAAGTCTAAACCCACGTTGGGCCTGGACGCGTCCACGCCCATCCCATGTTGGACCTGGACGCGTCCACGCCCAACCTCATGCTGGGCATGGACGTGTCTTGGTCCATCATGGAGTTGGACACGGTCGTGTCCAGACCTAACGGTGGCGTTAGGACTGCGACCTGGACGCGTCCACGCCTAACCAGGTTGTTAGGCTTGGAGCATATTCGGACCCAAGTTGGGTGGTCTGGTTGTGCGCCTTAGGCAAGGTAGCTCCAACACCATATGGCACGCGGGTTTGACCCAGCACAAGCCTAGGCAGCCCAAACGCAAGGTGCAGTCATGTAGGGGCGCAGGCCTGGCTCATGCCAAGGGCAAAGGCACGCCAGCCCCAGTGCCACGTGGCGCTCAGGTCTGACCTAGGGTAAGGGCAAGCCAGCCTCAGTGCCATGTGGCGCTTGGATCATACCCAGCGCAAGGGCAAGTTAGCCCAAGCGTCAGGTATCCCTACGTGGGGGCGCGGGCCTTGCTTATGCCTAAGGCAAGGGCAAGCCAGCCCTAGCGCCATGTGGTGCTCGGGCATGACCCAACGTAAGGGCATGTCAACCCAAGCACTAGGTGTCCTCTCGTGGGGCCGCGGGCTCGGCTGACACCCAAGGCAGCCCCACCAAAACTTAAAGCGAACACTTTCTCCCTAACCATCTATTCAATGCCAAATGCATCCTAGTGAAAAGACAACCTCACCCCTCCTCCGTTGCCCTTGCAACTCTTTGTGGCAAGGGCTGAGCTGCCATTACACTGCTCCAATCCACAATGCTTTGAGTCTAGGTAAACAATAACAGGGGCACCTGGATGCCCGCGCTACACGTCGCACATGTGTCTAGGTCCAATATGAAGTTGGACGCGGTCACGTCTAGACCTAGCGTGGGGTTGGGCGTGGACGCTTCTAGGTGGCGCTAGCGTAAGGGCAGGTCAGCCCAAACAGCAGGTGTCCTCATGTGGAGGCGCGGTCCTGGCTGACATCTAGGGCAAGAGCAAGCCAGCCCCAACGCAACGTGGTCTGACTCAGCATAAGGGAAGGTCAAACCAAGTGCTAAATGTCCTCACGTGGGTGCGCGGGCCTGGCTGACACCCAGGGCAGCCCCACTAAAACTTGAAGTGACCATTTTCTTCCCAACCATCTCTTCAATGTCAAATGCATCATAGTGAAAAAACAACCCCAACCCTCCCCCGCTGCCCTTGCAACTCTTTGTGACAATGGCTGAGCTGTCATTATACTGCTCCAATCTACAGTGCTTTGAGTTTAGGTAAACAATAATAGGGGCATTGAACCCTTTTAGTATATTGTATAACTAGTTTATTTCCCATGCCTAAGGCTTGGAAAAAAAATATGTTTTGAATGTAAAAAAAATATAATATGTAGATAGTAAGTATTTTTTTTTTTACATTATTATAATAGTTTAAACTTGAAACTACTTGACTTTTTGTTTATTCAGAGTTTAAAATTAAATTATATATGAATTGTTTTGATGTTACCTTATTGATTAGATAGATAAAACAACATCAAAGAAAAAAACAAGTCAAGTTAATCCTAGTCAACACGCAAAGCCCGTAACCTGGGTTATAGACTCCACTGAGGTGAATTATGTTTTTTGTTTTATTATAAGATAAAATTATAAAAATTGATTTACCATCAACCTAATATTGAAGGATACAATTCAATAAAAACCCTATACTAAATGATGGCATTAAATTAAAAACCAAATGATAAAAAAATAGAAACAAAAAACAAAAAGGAAAAAAAAAGCCCCAACCACTTTGGGTTAAGGCCTAACCACAACAGTCAGGAGTATTTTTCTAAAAGTGTTTTTTAATTAAAAATACATCAAAATAATATTTTTTTTTGTTTTAGATCAGCACATCAAAATCTTAAAAAAAATCCTAAAAAGTATCAATTTAGTGTTTTTAAAACGAAAAATAATTTAAAAAGTATTTTGAAAAGTAAGTTGAATCGCATTACCGAACACATTCTTAATTGAGATAGGGTTGGGGTAACAAAAATGATGAGGAGAGAGTTTTTGAAAATTGTATATTTTTTTAAAACTATTTTTTTAAAAATCTTTTTACAAAAAAATAATCAATGGGGTCTTACAACACCAATTTCTCTTAGTATTTTTTATTTTTTAATATTTGAGCTTTATAAGTCAAAACATAATTAACTTCCTTCTCTGCATGGCATGTTTATTGAAATTAAAATAATGAAATGTGGGTTATAAGTTTAAAAAACTAAAAAAAATAATAAAAGTTTATCCCTATTAAAAATATTTTAACCCTTCCTCTCCAGTCAAATCTTAACCACCTTAATAACCCTCCTTTCCTCTTTTAGCATCGAACATGAAACAATCTTCAACCTCTCTGTAATATTTAACTTCAGCACGACTTTACTCACAAGTCACACCAAACATCTCCTTCGGATGTGGATCACTAGTCTTAGATTCATCGCTGTTGGGCCCATAATCTAGCCCGACCTTCCCTTCATAAAGCTTCTTACCTAGCTATCCATCACTTCACAAATCACAAAGTTATGGGGTGAGGAGCTAGCTTTCATGGAAAAAGAAAAGTTAGTAAACAGCTGGTGGAAGTTCTCTTCAAGGTATGGGTATGGAGCACTTAATTTTCCTTTTGCTTAACAGTTTTGTTTTGTTCAACATCTGTGAAAGTTAAATTAGTACTGGGAAATCTTGAAAACAGTAATTGCTAATTCAGTTTCATCAATCTCATCTTACTCGAACGAAAAACAGGATCATATGAACACTTGAAAGTTCCTGCTTAAAGCTTCTCACTTTCTACTATTTCCTATTTTACGGTCCTCTTAATTCTAACTAAACGTTAATCTCAAATTGTCTTAGTGACATCAAAAAATTAAAGACAGTTGATGCTCACGATCTTTTTTGCAGCAGGGCTGCAGGTTAATTCTTTGAAGATGCATGTCGAAGTGCAAAGACTCCTCACCAAGAACACCATGGTTGACACTTTGATACAAAGCCAGTTGAGGCCTAAGGAAATGTCCGTGGATGGAAGATTTGCAACTTCAGGCTACAATGACACTAGCCCTTTCGAAACAGAAAGCTGTTGGCCTTAATTTGGTGCTATCCTATCTGAGCTTTATAACCTTAATAGTTTCTTTCTGTCCCCACCACGATTTCTTCTTGACCTTGTAAGACCTTTTCTTAGCGTTGCAAGATCCAACGGTTAATTTGCTACCCTTGTATTACTATCACGAAGGTCTTCCTATTTGGAGCCTACTGATAGAAAGCTCAGCCATTAGCATCCCTCTTGCCACCCAACTCATCATCTCCTTCTCTGTCTATCCCTCCTGAGCTATTTCGATCACACCGCAAGATCACATGTCTGGCATCTCGAAAATCTTGTAGGACTTTTGAACATGCAATGTTGCTGTTGTATATTTTACTTATTTTTGTTTTGAGAATCAATAATCGTAATTGTTATTCGTTGTTTGGCATTCTAATGCTTGACGGAGATGGACTGTTTCTCCCCAGTGTTTGAACGTATGAAAACCAATGGTAATTCTCTAGATATTTTGTTGCTGCAGGGATTGGCAATCATGCAGTACTTCTCCTCTGCATTATTGCAACTGTCCTTTAACTATCTAGAGGCGGACATATGATCTTTACTATGAGGTGGTGATAAGAAACTTCTTCGAATGCTGTCAACATTTCCTCCAAATAACTGCCTTTCGTAGTCCTTAATTTGACGTCTTTTCGCATTGTGTTTGTATTATATGCCGAGGGGAGAGGATCAATTCAAACGAAGCTCTAGGAATATTTCTTAGCCACTGATTCTAAGAAAAAGAGAGAGAGAAGACACAAAAAAGAAGACACACACACAAAAAAAAAAACGGTCGAAGGCATACAATTTACAATTGAAGTTCGATGGTGAAGTATTTTATGCCGACAAACAGTAGTAGAGGTAAGATTCGTAAGCAGGTGGGGTAAAAAATGTATTAAAAAATCATCAATTGTTCCAAAGAAACTATTTCCTAGTAGAACGACATGGTAGGATGATAGGTTATAAAAAAAAGTTAGGAGGGCAATTGTCCCCAACTTCTTACCTCTGAATATCACAAAAACTATCTTCAAACTAGAAATGAATGAAATCTGAAAAATGAGGAGGGAAGACTTGTGGATATTACAGTTACAGTTACAGTTATTATTTCAATAATATTAATAAGGGTGTTTGACTTGGAGATGTGGTTAGCTTTTTTTCGTGGAATCCATATAAAAAAAATATATTTTTATTTTTATAAGGTGTTGTTTGTGCTTTAAGAAAGTTATACCTATAAAAAAACCTATGAATATATTTGTTTTTGTAGTTGAGGTTGATGTTAAGTACAACAGAATTATGCAAAAACCTTAACCTCAATCTCAATGTCAATCACAAAAAAAAACCCATAATTGTGTCATTATTTTTTTTAAATTTCATACTTTCAAGGTTATACTTAGATAATTGTGTGCGTTTTCTCGCTTTGCATGCTCTCATATTTACTCCAACATTAAATAAAAAATCAAAGTTACGAAATAGAATTTCATGTAATAGCTAATAAAATTGAAAGCACAAGGTTAACAAAAAAAAAAAAAAAAACCTTTTTGAATTTTGACATAAAAAAACTTTAATTTAATCCTCAAGTTTTAATTTATGTATTATTTAGTCAGTCCCTTTCATTTTATCTTTTTATTATTTGATACTCATTTGTTTTTGTCACGTTTCAAATGTTGTGGGGGAGAGATAAAGTAAAAATAATGAGGAGAGAAACTGTTCGACCAACCACGTTCTAGGCATAAAAAGACTGATTTGGTGCCAATAGATTTATCCTTGGGGGAGAAGTTTAATGAATATAGTATTGTCCTTTAACCAAGTTAAAAAAAAAAAAGAAAAAAGATAGGGTCCATATAGTATTTTTTTTATTCGGTTAACTTTAATTTTTGTAGAATGACTATTTTGGGGTTAAAAATTAATTTATTAAAATTATTAAAATGTTTTTAAAGTGAATTTTTTTTTTTGAAAATGAGTTATTAGTTACTACAACTCTTTTGGTTTTATGGCAGGAGGAAAAGCACCTCCAACTACATTAAAATAAACAAGCTCTTAACATGGAAGTTTAAGGGTATGATTATTTTTGTGTTTTAAAATTGTTTTAAAAAATTAAATTTTTTTTATTTTTTTTACTTTAAATTAATATTTTTTTGTGTTTTCATATCATTTTTACGTGCTAATATTAAAAATAATTTTTTAAAAATAATAAAATATTATTTTAATATATTTCCAAATAAAAAATACTTTAAAAAACAATTATAATCATCTTTCTAAACAGACTCTTTATTGTTTTTTTTATAAATATTGAATGTTTATGGTCTTACAAGAAGTTATATATTTTAGCACCTCTTCTCACAATTCTCTCGTTATTTCCTCTGTAAATTAAAATAATTATTTTTAGTTTAATGTGGATGTCCGGATCAGCTTGCTCGCACCTCGATTAAATTTCATTCATTGATGCCGGTACTGGTAAATTACAATATTGCATTTATTCCCTCTGTAAATTACAATATTGCATTCATTGATGCCGGTACTGGTAGTACATCAATTATTTACACTGTCATGCATCTTTTCTGATATATAATAGTAAATATTGGCAGCACCCAAACCCTAAAGCTACTCTACAAATTATAGCTGCGGGACGGATTTAACAGCTATAAATGCAGCATCCTTTGCATTTATTTCTTTACCCAAAAAAAAATTAAAAATGCTTAATTGCATGAGGCAGGAATTTTTATTTTTGTGTTTTAAAAATATTTTTGAAAAAATTTAAATTTTTTTTATTTTAAATTAATATTTTTTTAGTGTTTTTAAATTATTTTTATGTGCTGATGTTAAAATTAATTTTTAAAAATAAAAATATATTATTTTAATATATTTTTAAATAAAAAATATTTTAAAAAACAACAACAAACACACACCCAAACGGCCATAATTAACATGATGCATTGAACTCGTTTCCCTCTGTTAGGCTGACATGCATATAGTACAATGTTTTTAATGTCATTGTAATAATATATAGTAATAATATTAATATTATTTTTATTTTTATTTTTAATACCATTAAAAGAAACCTAAAAGGCCTTTAGCTTTTACCGTAGAACAAGAGAGAGAGCATTATGGATTATGGATAAGTACAATGTTTTTCTCTCTTTTTTTTTTTCTTTTAAATTTTTTTTCCATTCATTTAATTTTTTATTTTTAATTTAATTCTTCTACATTAAATTAATTTATAATTAATTGACCTTATTAATTTATTTTGATTAACTTGATATAGTGTTCTTATGATATCAAAAAAACATTCTGACATGGAGTTAATGTTTGACTTTACAACATAAAATTTAATTATATTAACTAAAAAATTTAGATTGACTGTATTTGATAATGAAATATAAATACAGCCTCTTTTTCATTTTTTTTTCACTATATATAAGGCATGTTTTTAAGTATTTTAGTCCCTCAAGTTGTTTTCTTTTTATTTGTGGTCCTTATTTCTTGAGTTATTTAAATTTTGATTCAAAAACTTATTTGGTTTATATTTTAGCTTATAAGTTTGAGAGAGGAGAGAGAGTAAAAATAAAAAAGAAGAGAGACAAAAAGTGGTAGGTTAGTCATATTCTAATTACAAAAAAAAATTATTCGTAGGCCCTGTTTGTTTGCTGAAAGTAGTTTTTTTTTGGAAAGTGAATTCTGGGAAAATGAATTATTTTTCGATGTTTGGCAGTGTAATGGAAAATAAGTTGGAAAACACTTTCCAGTGTTTGGTTATGTCATGGAAAATGAGCTGGAAAATAACTTATTAATGTTTTATTTTTCTCAAGTTTATTAAAATAATGA
>Ga0307510_10011614_pt1 | contig 10454 bp, 11 predicted proteins | sample 12_EM_MG_FD_207224 | JGI IMG/M metagenome (GOLD analysis project Ga0307510, IMG submission 207224) | Populus trichocarpa ectomycorrhiza microbial communities from riparian zone in the Pacific Northwest, United States - 12_EM | ecosystem: Host-associated > Plants > Roots > Unclassified | place...
GATACTCATCTATCAATGCATAATGCGTATGCATTAGTAAGAGTAGAGAACTGGTTCTCTAATCATCGTTCCAATCAGTTAGCCATATCTTGAAACGTGAACTCTTTGAGGTTCCTGAGTAGTCTCCCAGATGCCTCCGGGAAGTCCCTACTCAGGAAGCTTGGGTTCGGATATATGCTCTCCCCTATGGTGGCATATACCTCGCGCATAATTATGCAAGCTATTTCCCGCTAGGGTAATAGAGGTTCACCTTCAGGTTCCTAAAATCGAAGGCGAAAAGCAGGGTAGGAAAATAGGGTGGGGAAAGAAGCTTGCCAAAAATCCTATGGTTTAGAGCAAGTTATAGTATAAAATATTTGACATTGATAATTATTATAAAATTAGTATGATACTAGTATGAGTAGCAAGCTGTACTTGTTTCAACCCTTTTGGTTCACAATTCACATCTGGAGCAATAACCTATTCAGAAGTCTTGGCCCTTTTTGTCTCACTTGTGCCAAGACATCCTAATCCGATGATTGCTTGAATGGGGTTGCCAAGCCTCTACCGGGGCCTGAGTTTAGGCGGCCGTAAAAGGACTAGTGCGAAAATAGAGCCTGTTCTCAGTCCGCAAGCGTCATGTCCATTCCTTCTCCCCTTCTCTTCCTTCCACCTCCACACCTGACCACACACAACACTTGCACCGCTCTCAGCCTGCATCCTTACCGCCCCTAAAAGTCAAGCGACCGCACGGGTGCCAGCATCATAGAAAGCTTGGCTTTCATCGATAACAGGCACTAAGGCCTACGATAGAATACTCGCACAGCTCTTCCTCCGGTAAGCTCTCCCTTTTGCCTCCGGGGCTCTTTTTCATTATAATCATCTTTTCATTTTTTTCTTGTTTCCATCTTGTTTCTCAAGCGAGCTGTGTACCCCTCCAGTGTGAGTCACTCGATATCATTTGACGCGTACTGACGCGTCACACCACAAGTGCTCTGAAACAAAAGACAAAGTATTTAAGGAGCTTATTTCCCCCACTTTCTTCCTCTCTTATCCGTCCAACCTCACAATAGTTACGCCTGTTTGGTTGGCCGCTAACAAATTGATAAGCTTTACAGGTACAATAAGCTTTGTCTTGAGCTGTGGGAACTTCTTCAGCGACTGTCAACTAAATTCTTTTTTCCCTACTTCGTACTGGACTTGTGGGAAACGAAAAAAAATCATGGCCGATCGCCACGAAAGAATTGAGAGGGTTCGGGATCTTAGGTTCAAGAAGATCATGAAAAATCTACGCCCTTCCGCAACTGCTGAAGCTCCTGGCACTGCGGGTCCTAGTACAGGCCGCAACACTACTGCAACCAACCGTGGCACTCAAGCCGAGTTTGAAGATAATGATAATTACGACGAGGTTGGACCTGGCTTGAAGGACGAAGCTGCTGCGAGGCTCTTGCAGCGTCGTTCTAAGCGTAACCCTGTTGTAGCAAGGTATGTTTGAATAGAAATCACATCAACCCTTCAGTCGAAGGCGGGCAACATGTATTGATATTAGAGGTAAAAGTCATGTACTAATCTTAGTACTGGATTTAGTAATCGTATTTCTGAAAAGACTCGCTTCTCTAGCAATCGTGTTTTATCCCGTAGTGATCTTATCGCTTTATCCGTCCATGCAGACACAATTGCGAGAGTCTTGAAGAAGCCTAGCCCTAATGCGGCAGACTGGCAGACTATTAGAGAAGCACTTTACAAACTTCCGTTTGAGAATATGAACCAAAAGATTGTGCATTCTTCTGGAGCTATGAAGCAATTACTCAGGATTGAGCAAGATCGTTTTGATATTCCGGAGGATATTTCTTTGGATGCTCAGATGATCCTCAAGAGATGGAGGAACGGGGACTACGACCCACACTTACTTCGCGGAATTGATCTCAATCAGACTATTACACATGTCAAAGGAAGAGGTGCGAAGAACGTTAAACGTACTAGGCACTATAAGCTCGAGGAGGATTACGATTGGAAGAGGGATGATAATGTAGAGGGGAATCATGAATTGTTTGTTGGCGAATGGTGGCCTCTTCAAATTTGTGCCTTAAGAGATGGAGCTCACGGCGAGATGGAAGCTGGTAAGTTTATATTGTCTCTGCACTTTCTATTATTTGTTCCTTTTATTAACCTTTTTCTCTTCCACAGGTATTTCTGGTAATACCATTATTGGTGCGATCTCCGTTATTGTCTCAGGTGGTGCCCTTTATCCGGACCTCGATGAGCTTGATAGAGTCCTCTACTGTGGCACCATGGGAATTGAGGCTCCAATTAATTACGCAGTCGATCCAACCGAGGAGCACGATCCCGGTGACCGTATTCCGTCTCACAACACCAAGCTACTAATGATCTCGTACAAGAACGGGACTAAGATTCGCCTATTCCGTTCGGCTAAGTCCCAGTCGCCGTACGCACCCGCAGAAGGCCTTCGCTATGATGGCCTCTACACTATTCGAGCCTACGAAATACTCGATAAAAAGAACGCCGTCTATCGTTTTGAAATGATAAGAGAAAGCGGTCAACCAGCAATTCGCGGCGACCCCGACGACCCTGGTTGTAAACCTAATAAAGTCGAACTTGCAAAGTGGCAGGGAATCAAGAAGACTCTAAAAGGGGAAAGATAGATTGTCACTTTTGGTGCTAAACTGTCTAGTTGCTTTCTTTCATCTTCCTCCACTTTCATATATTGGCATGAATTTCCTTTCCTTTCCCATCCAAATCTCTTCTGTTCACTATTCTTACATTCACGAGTTTTGGTTTAATGACTTGGCTTGAAATACTCCTTCATGATGATGAATAATGTCTTGAGATGAAACATATTCTTTGGATCGCCGACCGGCATGTTAGTTACTGGTCACTTATCTGGCTAGTCACTTACGAGCATGTAATATTAGCCCTGTACGCTTGAGTTGCGTGTTTTCACTGCTTTTTCTTTCTTTCTCTTCCTTGCTTCATACTCAGTTCTATCCATTTTTTCTTCTGAGGTTTCTCTCTCGTTTTCTTGATCGCAGTTATTTTTGCTAATGTTGGGGGCCTGATGTGCACGGAGGAAGTAAGGAGGGGAGTTGGGAATGGGACATGAGAGGGTGGGAGCCGGACAAACTTGATGAGCAGCTTAGAAACCAAACTTTTTTTTTTTCAAATCGTGCTTAACATCCATTAAAAGCCTTCAAGGTGGAATGACATACAAGTTAACATGCTAACTCCTGACAATACTTGCGGAAACTGTGTCCAAGAGGGATGTGGTATCGTGATTTTTTTTTGAATATTGATTTTGTTTTTATCTCCTTTGATTTTTATTTCCTTCCTTCCTTAATTGACCCACTTGCTAACATAGTGTAATGTGAATACTTGTTTCTCACTTAGTTGATCTGTCCTTAATATAGGGGTTACATAGTATATATTGTTTCTCTTATGAAAGAGTTATCCGAACCAACTTAAAGGATTAGTACGACCACTCCCCTGCTTATAAGAGATATAAAGTTATTTGCCAATAACGTATTTACTTAATATTCTGAATACCGAACAACAAGTAAACTTGATTATTGCTCTTTGAGTATAATAGTATCATATTTCTAATGATTGTTATATAGTGAAATAATGGATTTTAACTTAGATTTTTTAACCAGCCTGAGCGGGTTTATTTGTTTATACAAATGTATTTACAGTATGTAAAAGAGATAGTACTCTTCTTACTAGACTTAAGGTATGATATGGTGTTGAACCATTTAAAGATATTAATATTATAAAAAGAGAATCTAATGTTTTTATATTTGAAGATTGAATAATATTTTATCTAAAATTAAAGGATATGGAAAGGAAGGGGTCATAGGAAGGGGGTATAAAACTAGGTTGTAAGTACTACTAGCAAAGTCTAGAAAGTGCAATTATGGCCATTCCTCAACATCTGCCCACCTGTAATATAAATTCTATGGACTATGAGACTACCTGTACAACAATCTCGCCTGTTCTTCCAATTTCTGTTTGAGTGGATACTTGAGTACTTGGATTTAAGATAAAGAGAATGGTTTGTATTGCAAACCACTCTTATACAGCTGTTAAACTGATCTACTATATCATCATCGCCAACTTGTCAGTATTATTGCGGTAACTTTAATGCAATCAGGAAAGTTCCCCCAGCGGCGATATTCTGTAATCCATACTAATGTCGAGTCCGCAATATCGCGCGCGGATATCAAAAGATGAACCACTTGTGCATTTATCAAGGAAAGGAAGTCGGAAGGCTCTCAGAATCCATATCTGCAGATCACCCACACTACCTACGACCCTGATACCCATTGCCCGTGGTATTTGTTTTTCGCGGAATTCAAATTGGATACTTGTCGAATATGTGCGCGGGACCTTTTATATAGTGGCCAGAGCGGGGCCTATTTTTATCGATTTAAAACCACCCATTAAGCTAATACTCTTGCTAATACCCTTTATATTTTCGGGCGGTGTAATTTTTTCTTTCATTCACAATACCTGATTGAGGGGGAGCATGTGGCGTTGAACCTACGCCTTTGTTCATTCAAGCCAACTTCGCCAGAGGATGGCCGATTTCGTCCACGAAATCACAAGCAACCTGAGAACAAAGAAGAGCGCCGACCGCAACTTTCGTTATAGTAGCACGCGATCGCCGAGACATGTTAAGCGATCCGGTCCTTACAAAGAGCTTGTTTGGTGCAGATTTCTGTGGGCGAAGGTCAATGCAGGGACAAACTGTATTAGAGCTTCTTGATATGTATCACGTCATATCGCATGTCCAGTCTTGTAGACCCCAAGTCGCTCGATGAGGAGCTATAGTGAGAGGTAACAGACCAAGCGAGACCTCCACCATGGAGACTGTTCTCAAAGCTGGCTTGTCCAACTTCTGATCTTGGGCCCGCCCACTGACAAAAATACTAGAACCCCGCCGACCACATGGTGACCGCAATCAATGGTCTCGAGTACGGTACAGTTGCCCTGACACGGCATACAGAGCTTCCAATATGGAGCAATAAAGCACTGCGTTGTTCCCACCGAGCCTCCCTCCACTCTCCTCCGCTCTCTACACATCCCGACAGAGTTGCATTTGCCCAGTAGCCGAATGGAGGCCAGGCAGGCACGGAGGTGATCACGTTGATTCCCCTTAATCCGAGGTATACTCATGGGTTTCTCGGTAAATGTAATTTGCTCAAGCTTTCCCTAGCATCAGCGCCCATGCCTCCTAGAAGTGGAACTTGTGGGCAACTGGTTACCAAGCGCGAGTGCTAGTGTATGACTCACACGGTGATCCAGAACATTTGTTCATGGGGGATGGGGGATGGGGGATGGGGGATGGGGGATGGGGGATGCATGGGATTCTGGAGTAGGTCTTTGGAAGGGGCTTTCGGCTGGTTTCCGCACAGCCGGAGAACCGGGCAATTTACTCTTGAAATCTCTTGGTTGAGGTTTACCGTTCACAAAAGCAAGCCAACACGGTGTCAGCCAGGGGGTGGGGAAAACAATGCTGTGAATCGAGTGCTCTCAGATTGTTTATTGAAATTTTCGGCTCATTCCTCCTGTCTTTTATTTGTTGCTCTGCCCCTCACTTAGAAACTAAATGGAATAGTAGCTAGTTATCATTGCTCAATTGTCACTCGATTTTCGATACTTTTCCAATATTTTTACCTCCATTTCACTCTCCCGGACGTTTCATTGTCCCAGACTGTCTACTCAGGATTTTGACAATCAGGAACAACGGGCCGCGATTGTATTGCCATGGGTGTGGCGGTAGGTGTTGAGATCGAGAGTGAAGGAAGGGAAACACCCGTAGAGGTGGGCGCTGCAGTAGCTCACTCTCTTACTTGTATCTGGCATAGAGAATATAAAATAAGGCAGGTTCCTTTTTTCTCTCTTCGCTGGTCGGGTGGTTGTGTAACACAGGTGTATTCTCAGATACTTATCGCCAGAGACAAGTGCAGTACAGTATCGCAAGAACTGGAATAATTGAGAAGCACCATAGGACGTTGGAGCTGCCTCTCCTAGTAAGGTCTCTTGGATCCTTTCTTTTTATTTGTCTCGGCTAAAAGCTGAAAGAGAACCTCTTTTGTTGTTTGTTCTTCCTCTGATCCAAAGGGGAAATTCCGGACTTCCTAGCGTCGCCCTCAACCACTCTTGTTCCAGTGATGCATGGAGAATGATCTGAATAGCAGTGCCAAGTCTCCGGAACTGACTGTGTAGTAGCTACAATGATATCGCCTTGTGAGCAATATCAGTCAGCATCTACATCTCGCGATATCTCTACCAAGCACGTCAGTCGGGTGAGACAAACCTTCAATAAGAGCTATCAGCACTAATCCCCTCGGTTTCCCATCCCGCAACAGCTGCACCCACTCCAACCCCAGCCGAGACTGAAACCAGAAAACAACCAATAATTATGACTATCTATATCCTTCATTATTTCGAATCTTCCTCCAAAAAATAACTCAGCGCTGGGGGCGGATCATCTACCGGTGTTCGCAATCAAGGGACGAATGGACGAAGCGAGCAGAAGTCTCGGTAAGGAGGACGGGGAAAAAAACAACCAGGAGGATCGGGCTGTGAGCGGGGGATAAATGGTCTATCTGCTACCAGACCTGGACTGGATTTAGTCATCCATCAATCCGGCCACTATCAAGAGATTTCCTGGCTTCGACCCGAGCTTCTTGCGGGAAAGGGCAATGCCAACGTCGGGCTTAGGACTGTTTAGATCCTTTTGGTGCTGGCGCCCCGAGGAGTTTCGAGAAAAACGCGTGGGCTGATTTAGTAGGGTTCCTACATGGCGTTTAGGCTAAGCACACGCACTGGCTTAGTGCATTATGGTGCGATCGTTTACAATGTTCTAGGAAGGAAGAACGGTGTTGTCAGGAGGTTAGTGTTTGCTAGAGGCCAATGGGCTCTTTGGGGGGGTTCTACTCCCGTGCGAGTGTTATCCGCACTTTGTGGCTGCTTGTGCTGTGGCTCTGAAGCAGGGGACTCTACCAAGTCCAAACGGACTTTCCCGTATTCAACCTCTTTCTTCTATTCGATTCCAATGCTGATAGGGTCCGTAGTTGCAAACCTCGATTTCTGGACAAGCCTAATGATAGATAAGTAACGCCTTTTCGGGTCTCACCATCCCAAGCTCTCCATAACCCCGCCGATACAAGTACCAGGCTCCAAGCCCAAGCCCAAGCTGTTAGCATATGTACTGGCATACACAGGCACAATGCCGTACCTGTTGGTGCCCCCCGCCCCGGGTGTTAACTCGAATGTATCTGCCGGTGCAGCCGGATCTGACAAGTCCAAGCGCACTAGATCCCTTTATCCTGGGGGCATGGAGAATGGAGTATGGAGCAGGTACCTAAACAACAACCACCTTAATATCGTGGGGCCAAACAGTGGTAGCCATTTCTGGAGGCTTTCCCTGTATTTTGGGCCATTTACTTAGAAGTGGTTAGTATTTACTCCGGGCTTACTCTCATTCCCATATGCTAAATCCGCTCTCACAGAGCGTTGAGTGTAATATTAGCACTCGGATACTAAGGTTTCAATCTGATTTATTATAAGGTACATAACCCGTCCAGGTTTTACAGCACCTAACAGCAGTACAATCCCGAGGCACGCCAGCTAAACCTGCCTATCCCGCAGTACATCTGGAAAGTACCACCCGCGCGACCTGTGAGTACCCCACCACAGAGACTAGAGGCCCGGCCAGAACACAGCAATCTCCAAAAATAAAGCACAAAATAAATCCACCTCCAGCACCCCATAAACCACTACCGTAGACAAGGATGCAGCCCCATCCAAGCCCACACTCCGGCAGACCGGTCACGCACCCCAAGGTTAGTCTGTGAACAAGATTTTAGAAGGGTGGGGATGGGGTTTAAGTTATAGACTATGCACATGCAGTGGTATATTTGTTAAAAGAGAAGAAATTCCGCGAACACTTTAAAGACAATAATTGGTGAATTCAGATTTTCCAAGGTGCTAACTAGCTAGGCTCGGATATTTAGTTATCGAGCCTGTTGCCAATCACTACCCCAGTGTCCAAGGATTTTATCGCTGTCCGGAGCATAGTCGTGGTTCTCAGATGGAACTATAATTCTGAAGTCAGCTCGATCATACCCAACAGACAATGGTATCAAGTGCAATTCGCCGGCTTTATTCTTCCTTTCCTCTTAGGTGAGCGCCGAAGGGTAATTGCCTACCCGCCAGGAACCCACTCGCACCGGATAAGGATAGTTGAAAAACAAATAGGGACTTTGCGATTTCGCATCCCGAGCCAAATCCTAGCAATCTGGTTGGACCGTAACTGCATTTGTCTCACATCCGGAGTCTTTTCGCAAAGTCTCTAATATATTAAAGGTTCTGTACTGCCTGAGGGTGGATATTGCTAGTAGCAGGAGGTCGACGGATCCTGCTACCGTACTCGAGTACGCAGTCACTGGATCACTATGATAGATCGGAGATGCTGTATGCGGTAGGAGCTGGAATGATCGAATCTCACCTAAGGTGTCCAAAATTCCCCTCCATAGACAAATGGGGGAACTACCCCGGAAAAAGAAAAGCTTTTCAGCCCTCCGCTGAGACAAACAAAAAGAGGGATACAACAGACCTTGATAGAAGAGGCGGCCCCAACGCCCTAGCGTGAGCTCCAATTATTCCGGTTCTAACGTTAGCCCTACCGTAAAAACCGAAATAATTGGGCATGGCGCTAGGACGTCCAGAATTGCCCCTTTTGATTAGGGGACAAAACACACCGCGAAGATTCTCCTTCAGCCCTCACCTGAGACAGCAGACCTTACCAGGAGAGGCAACTCCAACGTCCTAGCGTGATGCCCAATTATTTCGGTCTTTACGGTACTCACCGTACTGGGACGAACGCCATAATTGAATTCTAGTGGATAGATCGGTAGATGGAGATTCTGGAGGAAAAAGAAATATCCGATATAAGTTCACATCTTTAGGCATTTTAGATTGAGCCATTATTAATGCCTTTTTCCGGCCTGTCACGATATGTCCCCGTCGGCGGGATCGATTCCATTCCACTCGGAGGAATATCATTAGAGGTGGCAAAAGGCACATACAGCGTGGCAATCTAGTTCCAGAGTCATGAGGTCCCTCGTGTCGAAGAAGCGGGTAGAACTGAAATAGAACTGCGCGATACCACCTACAAGTCATTCAGGCTCCGATTTAAGTTTTTGTGCTTCGAATCGATGCGAGGGATATTACGTCTCGATTGGGCTCCAGTCCAAAAGCGCTAAGAAAGTGAACCAGATCATTGATGCTAACGCCTGGCGATGCATCACGAACAGCTGTCTTGAGCGGGTTTCCACCGCCGCAGTACTGTACCACTGTGAAGTGAGCACATAGCCCGTCCACCTAACGTCCCTGCTATCCGCACTTTCCGGTCACGATACAAGACCATCCCTAAGACATACCAAGAACCAACCAAAGCCAAGTTGGGCCTCAACAATCGTACTAGGAGTACTTGGGTACGAGGAACAAATAAGCACGATGGCGTCGTTGGTACGTTCTCTAAGGCTGAATGAAATCCCTGCGGATCAACACAGCAAATGCCTTGAAAAGGAAAAATGAATACGAAGCGCACTGTGTCCAAAGTCATCGATGTGCAAGCATTTCTTGCCTACTGGATGTAGCTATATATAGCTACATCCAGGGAGGGATATCCAGGAAATCTCTTGAGAAATAAATTACAAGCCTAACCGACACGTTTCACAGCATTTGGGCTTCCACGGGGGTGCGGTCAGGCCAGTGAAAGGCGTTGGCAGATCACTGGTTCGTAACACTAGGGTGGAGGGCTTGCACGAGGGGCCTAGCTGGTGTTAACATAAGCTAATGGTAGGTGTTGGCGACCTAGTTTCTTGATCCCGCTAGGTTACGGTGTAAAAATCATGAAATCTTGTCTAGAATTGAGAGCTCTAAATGCCAGCTCCCACTATACCTTTATGCCTTTATGAGGGCATGATTTCAACAAGATGGGGTTCAAGATGTTTAAGAATAAACTATTTCAGAATCACAAAGGACCAAGTTCAAGAAACCCGAAATCTGTCGAGACTTTCGTGGGCCCTTGGTGCGAGCGATAACCTCTAGCGACACCTACCGGTATTGAGAACTCCCACCCATGTCAGACTACACAAACCCTCATGTAGTGGGGTCTGCTCGGCTGATCGGGTATCGACTGGGGATGGTATGACGGGCAACTATCGATACGGGGAATGACAGGCCTGGAATTATTATTTGACAAAACATAATTACAGGGATAGCAAGCCATCACACCTTGGTTTTTTTAACCCTAACTAAAACCCCAGTTCATTGAACTCCCCAACTCTTGTTGAACGTGGATCGTTCTGGACTGCTCACCATTTGCATATATTCCCATGCGCGTTGGATTAGGAACGTTGTCACTGCGATCTGTTACACACTAAGTT
>Ga0307510_10011615_pt1 | contig 10453 bp, 7 predicted proteins | sample 12_EM_MG_FD_207224 | JGI IMG/M metagenome (GOLD analysis project Ga0307510, IMG submission 207224) | Populus trichocarpa ectomycorrhiza microbial communities from riparian zone in the Pacific Northwest, United States - 12_EM | ecosystem: Host-associated > Plants > Roots > Unclassified | place...
GCATCCGTGTCGGAATAGGCTGTCAGCAGGACCCGTCTTGCATCCGGATAGATCTCACGCGCCTGCTGGAGGAAATCCACCCCCTCCATCTCGGGCATGCGCTGGTCGGAAATAAACAGCGCAACCGTCTCTGATTTATTTTTCAGTTCGAGGAGGCTCTCCAGCGCCTCGCGTGCAGAGGTCGTGCTCAGAATACGATAGTCTTCGCGATAATGTGATCTCAGGTCGCGGGTGATAGCCCGCAAAACCTGGGAGTCGTCGTCTATAGAAAAAATAATAGGTAATGTCATAGTCGGTTAGTGTTGCAATTTACACTATTTACATGGTAGCATCGTTGCTTAACCCGTTTTCAAGGTTGCTGATATCATCGCTTTTTTTGTACATCTCAAACAGCAATAGGGAAACACACTATAAATGCTGTGTTGCCCGGCTCGGAATTTACTTTTACGGAACCATGATGCTGATTGACGATGCGTGTTACTACATCCAATCCCATGCCTGTTCCTTTGCCGATGTCTTTTGTTGTAAAAAAAGGATCGAAGATCCTGGATTTTATCTCCTCCGGAATACCCGGCCCGTTGTCGATGATGGATACTTTTACAAACTCGTGGTCTTTTTCGGTCTTTATGATCAAACGGCCACGACCTACTGCTTCTATGGCATCCAGGGCATTGTCGATCAAGTTGGTCCAGACCTGGTTCAGCTCGCCCACGAGAGCGAAGATCTTTGGCAGATGCTGATCGAATTCGCGGATCACCTCGGTATTCCCTTTTTTAAATTTATACTGCAGCATCGTAAGGGTATTTTCGATGCCGGAATGGATGTCGATGATCTCCTTTCCCTTTCCCTGATCCATATGCGTAAAATTCTTTACCGACTGGACCAGGTAGAAAATGCGCTGGGAAGACTCCTGGATATCCTGGAGCATTTTCTCCGTTACGAGATTCTGGTTCATCCAGTTGAGGACCGGTGAAAGATACTCTTCGGGCATGTGCTTGTAAAGGTCCGCAAGATCGTCGCAGGTGAACGCATAGTCCAGGAACGTTTCGGCTATCTCGTCGCTGTTATCAACGGAATGTTCATCCAGCCAGTCCCGCATCTCATCTTCCATTTCGGTTCGCTTCATCAGGGTAAGCTTTGGCTTTTCTTCCCGGGCGAGCACTTCGAACAATTTATTTGTGACGAGGTCTACGTCCTTTTCTTCTACTTTCATGCTCATGAGCTTCTTGAAGGTCTCGGGTCCCAGCTTCAGGTGTTTCGTCAGGGATTCCGAACCCCGGACGATGGCCGCAGCCGGGTTGTTCAGCTCGTGGGCCAGGCCGGCCGACAGCTTACCGAGGGCCATCATCTTCTCGTTCTGCTGCTGCATGGAGGTGAAGTTACGCACGCGGTTGGTCAGCACATGCACCAGGGCTTCTGTCAGCTCGAAATGCTGGCTGACCATCTCCCGGAATTTTTCCGCCGGCAGGGTCATCACGTCGACATCTTCCAGGACTTTTGCGCTGACGTTGGCTGTCGCGGCCCGGGAAAAGGGGAGGGAGCCACTGACATCTTTTGGGAGTAACATCGACACTTCCCTTATCTCTTTATTTTGTAACATATAGAGACGGATCTTGCCGGTCCGTAGAATATGGGTGCCGACGATGGGCTCACCACCTTTGAACAGGTATTGTCCTTCCGGCAACGTATAGTGCCGGCTGTTGTCGATCATCCACTGAAGCTGCGTCAGCGGGACTTCTTTTAAGGCCTCGATGGATTGGAGCCATTCGGCAGTAATGGTTTGCATGATGGCAATGTAGAACATTCTTTGCTACTGACAAAAATGGACAATCCCTGTATCAAAATCGGACAGTTGTGACCTATAATAGCTTGTAAATTATTGGTTTGCAGACTTGTACAAACCCGGCACCGAATTGGCGATCTTACTGTAAACCAACGCTTATGCTTCGGAACTATTTCAGGACTGCGATGCGGTTCCTTTCCCGGAACAAGACTTTTAGTGGTATCAACATTCTGGGGCTGGCGGCAGGTACGCTTTGTTGTCTGTATATCGTGCTGTACGTGACGGATCAATACAGCTATGATCAGCAGCACAAGGATGTAAAGGATATCTACCGCGTTACATCCTGGATGAGCGTTTCAGGGAGTACGCCGAAAATGTCCGGCCTTTGCTCTCCGCCGATAGCGCCGGCCATGGAAAAAGATCTCAGCCAGGTCGCCAACTTTACCCGGGTCATCAGAACGGATGGGTTTGGGATCAGACAGCATTTGCTACGATATAAGGATAAGTCTTTTTATGAGAAGGATGCGGTCTATGTCGACTCAACCTTCTTCGATATCTTCCGGTTCCATTTTCAGGCGGGCAATGGTGCGCAGGCCTTGTCGGAGCCTTATACGGTCGTGCTGCTGCAACCCGTGGCGCTGAAATTGTTTGGCAATGAAGACCCCGTTGGAAAGGTGATCAGCATTGATAATGCCTATGGAAAACATGACTTCAAGGTAACCGGCGTGATCGATGAAAGTCTTGGCAAATCGCATATTCATGCCAATATGTATATGGCGATGAACAGCGGCGGCATGGGGGCATATGCGAGGCAGAATGATTCCTGGGCGGGAAATAATTTCACGGCTTCTTATGTCCGGCTCAGAGTGGGCACCAGTGCCGCAGCGCTGGAAAAACAGCTTCCTGCTTTTTTGAATAAATATGGCGCTCAGCAGCTGAAGAACCTGGGTATGACCAAAGAGCTGCGTCTGCAGCCGGTTAGAAGTATTCATACGACGGCAGGATATAATCATGATGACAGCTCTGTCAGCAGCGGATTTCTTTTGTTATTGCTCCTGATCGCGGCCCTGATCCAGCTCATTGCCTGTATCAATTTTATGAACCTCAGCACTGCCCGGGCTTCCCGCCGTGCAAAGGAAGTGGGTGTAAGAAAAGTCATCGGAGCCGGCAGGTCGGACCTGGTCCGCCAGTTTCTTGGAGAATCCCTGCTTATCACGATAGTTTCGGTAGGCATCGCGCTGCCTTTATTGATCCTGGCCCTGCCCTGGCTCAACCGGATTACAGAGGCGAACATCCATCCCGGGCTGCTGATGGATTATCGGATAGGGTTGCTGCTGATTGGCCTTATCACCGTTACGGGGCTGGTGGCGGGCAGCTATCCGGCCTTCTATTTGTCTGCCTTCAGGGCGATAAAGGTGCTGAAAGGGAATTTTACCAATCATGTATCGGCAGCAGGCATTCGTCGCGGACTTGTCATTTTTCAATTCGTCTTGTCCATAACGCTGATCTCGGGGATCATCGTTATCTACAGTCAATTGAACTTTATCCGGAACAAGGATCTTGGATTTGACAAGGATCAGAAGCTGATCTTTTCATTCTATACCAGCGAGGCAAAAGACCATGTACCAGCTTTTGCCAGCGATCTGCGGCTGCTTGCCGGGGTAAAGGACGTCAGCATGGGGAATAATCATATGGGCGCAGGTGTTCCGAACAGCTGGGTCTACTTTCTCAGTGGCGGCAATGGCGCCAGCGGCCAGGACATAAAGCAGATGTATACCGATGAGCATTTTGTAAAGACCAACGGCATCCGCATTATTAGCGGGCGGGACTTTCGCTCGCTCGATTCTGCCAGCGTGCTGATCAACGAAACCACCGCACGCAAGCTGGGGCTGACGGCGGCTACGGCGCCCGGTACGCGGATCTTTCCGCAACAGGACCCGGGGGAGGTTCCCGCCTGGGTGCAGATAGTCGGGGTGATGAAGGACTTCAACTACAATTCACTGCACGATGATGTCAACTGTTTCATGCTGCGTTTTGCAGACAGGACGGTGAAGGAAAATGTAGATATTCGGTCAGATCTGACCGTCAGTGCCTCCGCAGGAGACTATAAAATCTTTTTGCAAAAGATGCAGAACCTTTGGGCCAAACATTTTTCGGGTGTGCCTTTCGAATATACTTTTGTGGACGACATCGTACAGCGGCAATATACGACCGAGCTGACGCTTTCCAGGATCATCAATTCCTTTACGCTGATGGCGATAGCCATTTCCTGTCTGGGGCTGTTTGGCCTGGCGGCGTTTAGTGCCGAGCAGAGGAATAAGGAGGTAGCAGTCCGGAAGGTGCTGGGCGCCACGGTCAGCGGTCTTGTCGGCCTGCTCTCCAAAGATTTCTTAAAGCTGGTGGGGCTGGCTCTTGTCATAGCTATTCCGCTTTCGTGGTGGGCTATGCAGAAGTGGCTGCAGGGGTTTGCATATCGTGTCCCGTTGAGCTGGTGGATGTTTGCACTCGCGGGAGTGCTGGCTATTGGGATTGCGTTGGTTACGGTGAGCTTTCAGGCGATACGCGCGGCGGTGGCGAATCCGGTTAAGACACTTCGATCGGAGTAGAGCCATAACGAAAAGGTTGCCTTAAATTACTAAGCTTGCCACAACTGGATAAGTATCAATTCATTTGGTTGAAAACATGATCTTCTGGTGAATTCAAAGTGCCGCATTATGTAGAAAAATAATTGTAATTTGCAGAAAATGTATACGTTAGAGACCATAATGGAAAAATTGCGTAGGCATAAGCCGGAGCTTCAGCGGAAATACCCGATTTCTCAAATGGGTGTGTTCGGGTCTTATGCACGTGGTGAGGCTACAGAGAATAGTGACATTGATATTGCTGTAGAACTAAACGCTCCAATGGGCTTGAATTTTGTCGCTATGGCAAACGAAATTGAAGATTTATTCGGAATTAAAGTTGATGTTGTGCCCAAACGTTCAATCAAACCTGCCTATCTTCCTTTTGTAGAAAAAGACATATTATATGTCTAAGCGAATTCCCTCTATTGTCATAAATGACATCCTAAATTGTATTGATCACATAACCTCCTACACGGCTAACCTTTCATTTGAGGATTTCTCATCTAACTTTATGGTTGTTGAGGCTTGCCTTTATAATATTCAAGTAATTGGAGAAGCTGTTGCTCAACTTCCTGATGACATCAAAAATAGAAACCAGCATATTCCGTGGATACTGATAAAAGGTATGCGAAACAGGTTAATCCATGAATACTTTGGTACTGATCTTCCTGTAGTATGGAATGTAATAAAAAATGATCTTCCATCATTCAATGCTGATTTAAAGATTATCTATGATAATCTTACAAAAAAATAAATGAGTGTGTCTCGTTTTGTTTGAGACACACTCATTTTCTATTATTACTTCTCCTTAATAAGGCAGGATAAACGTATAAGTCTTATTTGCATTGCTGGTATAGACCAGCTTAAAGTAGTAAAATCCTCCATTGACAGGGCAACCTGTTGCTGCGCCTGTTGCATCCAGACCGAAAGTGATAGAAGTATTTCCGGCAGCATTGTTCAGCGTCTGCTGACCCGAAGTCAACTGCCAGCTGCAGCTTTGCTGAACTACCAGCGGTTGTGTGATGGCCGCCGTAAAGCTATTGCCAAAGCGATTGGTTCCCCATTCGGAGATGCCGGTGACGCTGCCGTCGGTATGCGTACCGGTCAAGGTAACGACCAGGCCGCTGCTATAGGAATAAGAACGTGAGCGGGCAACATTCCAGGTACGCTGTGCTCCGTTGTCGAATGTAATAACCATATTGTTGCTGGTGACTGTATGAACGATAGGACCGGGGGTATTGGCGCTGAGAGCAAAAATGTTGCCACCGGTAACATCGGTATAAACATGAGAACCGGTAAGCTTGATGCTCTTGCCATCACTGACGCGGGTGATGGTCAGGTTAAAGGTTACTGTGACCTGGGTACCGGCGTCTCTCCAGCGTTTGCCGGCGGGGATGCTGACCGTTACCGTACCTGTCCGTTTGCGGTTGAAGCCACAGCCGCCGCCATTATAAATAATGGTCAGGACCCGGGGATCGGAAGTCGTATCGATAGTGACGATTGCATCACAGACGGGGCTGTTCTTTACTGTATCCGGACCACCCTGGACTGCCACGCCGTAACGAACGGTTGGGGTTTCACTGCTGCCGGTGACGGAAGCCTGATTATTCATTACTGTATTTACGTCGTCGAAAGCTGCGTCGCTTTCAGTGGAGACACGTGCCTGGTCGTCGGATTGTGTTTGAAGATCCGAATTAGACATGGTAGTGGAATTGGAGTCTACGCTGCTTTTTTTACAGGCGAATAATACAGTTGCGGAGATGGCAACAAACAAAAGGCTTCTGGTCTTCATGTAGTAGGTAATTAAGTTTTTGTTAAATGGTTTTACTTAGGACGGACGGTTTAATGGATGGTTTAACGGATGAAAAAAAATAATATTTTTTCATCATGTAAGAAAAGTCCGGTTTATTCGTTTTTCAAGCAGTAGCCCATGGTGTGCATGCTAATGAGCCTGTATCCATAGTAAAAACCCTAAACCCTGATGCGTTTTCTTTTACCCGTTCTCCTGGCATTGCTATGTAGTAACGCCTGGTCACAGTCATCCTGCAAAAGATCATCTACCTTATTCCAATTCGATCAGCACATACGTCCGCGCCAGTTTACAGAGAAGCTGGGCAATCACCCGCAATTTCCATTTCTTCAGCAGGTGAATGGGATAACTACCCGGGCTTTATTTATCGCAGCTGCGAAAAATCCTGAGAGTCGTAAAAAATATCAAAAAGAGTTCCCTGTCTTTAATCGTCTTCTTCAGGACATCGGTTTTGCGGGCGGGTATAAAGACCTGAAGGCAGCCAATGTGGAAAACCTGTTTATCAATCCAGGCACCATTGGTAATCTTGGTTTCTTTAATAAGGAAAGCAATTATATCTATGTCAAGCTAAACCCGGCGGGTGAAGGCGATGATGGCATTGCCGCCTGGAAGATCACTGGCCCGGGAGGCTGTTCCTTTTATATATTACATACTTGCGGCAACGCCTTTTTTGCCAATGATCCCACCGGCACTAGCGGTGGCAATGGCTGTTGCAGAGATATTACCTTCAAAGCGGATACGGATACTTTACCAGCGAGTGCAGCACCTCATGACCGGCCGCTGGTGATCAACATTCGCTTCTACCAGGCAGTGGTAGTCAACGGGAAGAAGAAGACCTATGATACGCTGGTCCGCCTGGTCCGCAGTATCGATACGACGACAAAAATAAAAGACAGTCTGCGTCATCTTTCAAAAATCTTTGGACAGGAGACCATCGATCAATTCGTTCTGTGCCGGGATACCACCATCCGTCTGCACATACCTATAACCGCAGATAGTGCGAAAGGCGGCGATACTTTACATTATACCCTGTCGGACACAACCTGGGTAAAGGCCTTATCCAAAGGAAAGGACGATTGTCATAAGAAATGGGAGATCGCTGTTGACGGAGGGGCCTCCTTTAATTCGATACCGCGTTTTGACAACACGACCCAGCATAGCCGGACCAATGGGGCACAGTTCGCTGGCGAGCTGGCTGTATCCAGGATCTTTAATCATTGGTTCCAGGCCGGGATCTCTGCATCCTATATCACCCTTTCTTACCAGGACGATATAGCATATGCCGGTTCGGCTCCCAATACCTATAATACGGTGTATCCTGGTAAGCCTATTATCCCTGTGCAGCTCTTTGGAAAATTCACATTTGGTGGTCCATTGGGATGGCAATCGAATTTTGGGTTGTCGGCCGGTTTTTCTATTCCGGGTGGCAGCAAGATTGTCAACAGTGGTAATACCCTGGTGGATAAACCTTCTACAAAGGGGGGCCTGACGGCCGGGGTCAAGATGGGGATTGCCTATTTCTTTAGCTGTAAGTTTGGCGTGGGCGCCTCGGTCAGCGGGCAGTATTTTAATAATAAGGCCTCTACCCAGACGTATCACCTGGTGGCGTTGCCGATCACGTTGGGAATCCGGTACCGCTTTTAGGCGTTATCTTTGCGTCTATGACACCATATATCATCCCTGCTCAGACACGCATCGGTCATGTACATCTGAAGGTCAGTGACCTGCAACGCTCTCTTGATTTTTATTGCGGTCTGCTGGGCTTTGAGCTGATGGTCAAGTATGGTGAAGAGGCTGCTTTTATTTCTGCTGGCGGTTATCACCATCACATAGGTCTCAACACCTGGTACAGCAAGGATAAACCCCCGGCTCCTGTTGCTGCAGCGGGACTTTTTCATACGGCCATCGTGTATCCGACGCGGCGCGACCTTGCTATTGCTTTACGCCAGCTGGTAAAGGCTGATTATCCGTTGTCCGGAGCTTCTGATCATGGCGTTTCGGAGGCTTTGTACCTGGATGATCCCGATCGCAATGGGATGGAACTGTACTGGGATCGTCCTCGGGAACAGTGGCCGCTGGATGAAAGTGGTAAGCTTACGATGTATACGCGGAGGCTGGATCTGGATGCGTTGCTTCGCGATGCGTAGTTGTGGGGACGTGTAGCATTTGGTGGCGTGGCTGTGGGAAGCGGAATAAGCGACTGCGACGTGGTTTCGGGGTACCCCTGCTCTTCTATATTTTTTTTATGTGATCTTATTTTTACCATACGGTTAATTTCGACCGCAATGCACAATAGCTGTTGACCCAAATCAATAGTTTTGCGCTGAAAATTAACTGTAAGTAAGATGAAACACACCAACCAGCTGTTAAGGCTTCTATTAGTACCATTCCTTTTGCTCTTTTATTGTACCGCAGTCAATGCTCAGTCCGGCGGGTCCGGCATCAGCGGTTTTGTTTACGAAGAAAGCGGTAAACCGGTCGATGGGGCTACCATCGCAGTTAAAAATACCGCCACGGGTTTTAGTACAACCACCGTTACCGACAAGAAAGGTTATTTTACGCTTCGCGAGCTGCCTGTAGGTCCTTATAATATAGAGATCTCCGCTGTCGGCACACAAACTACCATTTTAAAAGACAATGTGCTCAACCTTGGCGACCGACTGGTTCTGCATAAGATAACGCTTAGCAAGAGTGCGACCACGTTGACCGAGGTGACGGTGCGTTCCTCCAGCTTTAACAACAGCGTCGACCGGCTTGGCACCGGTACTGCTGTTTCGGGCCGGGCTCTGCAAAAGATCCCTGTCGCAACCCGCAACTATACCGATCTGATGGCCTTGTCGCCTCTGGCCAATGGTGCCTCCCTGGCAGGCGCAAAACCTGGCGGTACGGGGTATATGCTTGATGGGGTCAGCAATCGTCGCGCTCATTTTTCCGGTATTACCGATGCGGCTTTCTCGATCTCGTCGGAAACGATCCGGGAGTTTGAAATTTCCACCAACTCCTATGATGTCACCAATGGCCGAGGCAGCGGTGGTGTCGTAAAGGCGATTACAAAGTCGGGCACAAACAAGCTCTCCGGTTCATCATGGGGTTATTATGGCTCCAATGATCTGGCTCAGCATACCGATGTCAACAATCACGCCCGTACGCCGCAGAACAAGGTCGGTCAGTGGGGTGGATTGCTTAGTGGACCTATCATTAAGGATAAGCTGCATTTTCTTGTGTCTTATGATCAATATCAGAACAAACTTCCTTTTTCGGCGTTTGATTACTCTCTGGCCGGCACCACGCAGCTTGCGGCAGAGAAATCTTTAAAAGTTCCAAAGGCGGCTATTGATTCGGTCGTCAACATCCTTGAGGGGCAATATGGCTTTCCGAAGATACCGCAATACGGAACGATCGGGATTACCCAGAAGACACAGAACGCCTTTGTGAAATTCGACTGGAACATCAATAAGAAGAACCTGCTGACCCTGAAATATAATTTTCTGCGTTTTGAGGACCCCAATAAGCTGAAAAGCCAGGGGCTGCTGTCGACGCAGTATATCGGGGTGGAGTACCAGAACGGCGTTATGGCCGGGCTGCGGACGGAATTTACTCCCAGGCTGGTGAACGAGCTGAAGGTCAACTTCAGTACGTACCGGAAGTTCCTGCATTTTGTGGGCAACCATGTACCGGAAGGATTTGTGACGATAACCACTCCTTTTGTGGACGGTTCGGCTAACACGAATAACTTCCAGCTGGCGTTTGGCGATCAGAACTGGGTACCTGAGAGAGATGCTTCGGATGTCGTGCAGATCATCGACTACCTGCGGTATAAGGTCGGCAACCTGAACTTTGTATTTGGAACGGACAACAGCTTCAATCGTATCTCGGACAGGCTGTCTCACGATCAGCAGGGGCAGTTCTATTACAACAGCATTACGGATCTGGCGAATAACAACCCGTATCGTTTCAACCGGAAGATCTCGTTGACGGGTTCCAATCCGAAGATCAATGTTCCGTTGATTGAGCTGGGCGCCTTTGCGCAGATGGAGACAAATATCCGTCCAAACCTCAACCTGACCGTTGGCCTGCGCTGGGATGGACAGATCATCGGCAGCGCTCCAACCTACAATCCGCAGGTGGAGCGGGAACTGGGTGTCAATACGCATGTGGTGCCTTTTGATGCAAAGAATATCCAGCCGCGTCTTAACCTGATCTGGGATGTCAAGGGCAATGGACAGGACGTTGTCA
>Ga0307510_10011616_pt1 | contig 10453 bp, 12 predicted proteins | sample 12_EM_MG_FD_207224 | JGI IMG/M metagenome (GOLD analysis project Ga0307510, IMG submission 207224) | Populus trichocarpa ectomycorrhiza microbial communities from riparian zone in the Pacific Northwest, United States - 12_EM | ecosystem: Host-associated > Plants > Roots > Unclassified | place...
ACACCAGCAGATACTAAGTCGAGCGCGTCTCGATCAGAAGAGGTTACACGGTTGGTATGTCGGAGTTGCCATATCAAACAGTTACGTAGCGATCTCCGGTCTGGTGTCCACTGCAGTTTGTGCTTCTCACCGTCGCATATGAAGTGCATTAGCTGTGGGATTTTCAGGCTCAGCGACGTCGAGGCTTGTGTCAACTGTTGCAGGAAGTTCGAGTAAAGATATGCGCATCAGTGACTGCCCAGCTCTACTCGGGCTACTCGGTATTCAGTACTCGCTCTGTAGTTCCAATAGAAACTTGTGCCCGGTGATGAACAAGTCCCCAGCGTTGACGTGGTCCAGGTAAAAAAAGTTTAAACTTGAGCAGACGTATAGTACAAGGCCATCGCCCATCGCAGTTGGGGGACGATCACCCGGTGTATGGTGTGATGGACAATTTCTGCGTTCACGAGGCAGTTGACAATCGTGCTTTGCCTCGACGCAGGAGAGCCCAGTTCTGTCCTCGGTTCTTATGCATATGATTTCTCATGTGCAAATTGCTCTCGGGAGTGGTAGGAGGGTGAGTTTAGTCTGGAAGACGGAAGGGGGAGGGATCATGGAGGTAGCGGTGAGAGCTGTGCGCGGAGATCGATCCTTCCGCCTGTTACAAATTTCAAGGCCTTAGTATAGCTTAGGATAGCTTAGGATACTCTTCCCACTTGATTCATTCCTCCCACGTGTGGGGGTCTCAGCCTTATCCGTCCACGTGTTCGCCCTCGCATCCCGCCCGATAACCATCACCTCGCCATGGATTCGATTCCTCAGGAACTCATCGACGCAATCATCGACAATGTCTCACAAACCAGTCTCCCCTCCTGTTCTCTCGTTGCAAAACGGTGGCAACGGAGGAGCCAACAACGCATCCTCGCTACCATCTCATTCTTATCTGAAGGCGAGGTCTGGTGTTGGTGCACAGACATTACATGGGGCCCGGATAGGATTTCATCCTATGTTCGCCACGTCAAAATCGACGAAATTTACTCCTGGCATGAGCCCGCGCTCCTCAGCCGTATGCTAGGATCCCTCAGTTCGTTGACAGCATTGTCGATATACAGAACCAATATCCCGGACGAGTTTTCAGGCTCCATCTCACGGGGAGAGCTCGGAAAGGGGATTACCACTCTCGACCTTCGCTACTTAAACTACATGCTTTCGACACTGACATCGATGATTCTCTCGCTCCCCGACCTGAAGGAACTCCATATCGAGGACTGCGATGGTGCGCCGGGAGGGCCACTTCCAACCTACTCTGTCACACCTCAAAGGGGGCCATTAGACTCGCTGGAGCTACTCGAACAGGCGGGCGGAATCGGAGAAACCCTCGCTAAATTTCGATTCACATCCCGCCGCCTCACCTTGGGTATGTACATCGCAGGCATGGAACAACTTCTTCTGCTTTCTTCGCAGACGGTCGTAGAACTACACCTCTATGGTGTGTGATTTTTCTCAGGCCGCGCAGAGAAGATAATGACCGATCTTCCAGATGTCTGGATTCAAGGGGCTCCCCCTCACATCCACCTACCGTCATTACCTGCCCTTACTACTCTGGTTGTCCACGTTCATACCGATCGCCCTTCGCCTCACCTTACAAACATCCTGTTTTCCATTGGCTCAGTTCCAATGTTGACATCGATCACTATCAAATACGAACGTCCGACGTTACTCAGTCACCCCCCTTTGGAGCATCTGTGGGCTGATGTGGATAGATGGCTTTCGCGGATCGCTAAGCACGCTAAAGTCGAGGGGGGTTTACCGTTGACGATGATGCGATGGGCATTATGGGAGGGATTCTTCCCTGAGTTCAGGGAGTCTGGAGGCAGAGTCGAGGTGGACAATGGCGGGTAGTACCGATCAGGAACTTGGAAATCTTCCCTTTGAAAGGTCCTGAGTGTTTCGCACACTTTTTTTCTCTAATATTTCGATTGAAACGAGAATTCTAGGGTAAATGTGTCTCGGACCGACTCATTTCAAACCCTCTCCGCCAACAAGCCATCTCCAAAACATCTGTGTTCGGGTCAGATTTCGATTGCAACCTGATCGACCTCCCAAATTGCCCAGATAGCGAAGGTGGAGAGAATATTCCAACGGTTGTAGATCGGACTCGAGGTTGAAACAGACAACGCGATATCACTGCTGTACTACTTACAGGATGTTCTTCTATATTGATTTCAGTGAGCGAAAAGCAGATTGCTGATCCATTGTTTCCGATTCGTCAAAATCCAGAGCACGGAGAGCATCACCTCCTCAATGTGCAGATGGATATGACAACGATATTGATGACGAAAATCCTGACCCAGAGGGCTCCCCAGAGTGCTACTCTTGTTCAAAGCTGTTTGTCTATTTGTTCGTTTCTAACTCATCACTATGAACCTAGTTTGCTCTCTCTCCAGTGTCCGAGCCGTGCTCTCCGAAGTCTGTCTACTGTCCAGCAGACAAGATTCGTCTCGCGGCCACCACCGCTGCCTGATGACGCTACCGTTACAGGCTCCGCATCAACCTTAGCTAAGCACGAAACGTCACGAAGCTCGCCATCTCCATCGAAACATGCGAAGACCAAGAAGGTTGCAGGACGCGAAGAAACACCAACATCAGGAAAAATCTCCGCGACTAGGCGATGCTAATTGATGCTATGACAGGCTATACCGTACTAGCGATCAACTATGGATCACTACCAGAAGTTCGACCCCCTCTCATTGGAGCCCCGGTATCTTTAAGGAAGAAGTCAGTGTGGCAGAAAAGCCTCCGTGTAAGCTGGGAGGTGACATAGACTATAATGTCCAATAAGATAAACGTCGTTTGCAACAAGTGAGGGGTGAATCAGTAGACCCCGAGAGAACTCGGGCGCAACGCAGCGATTTAAGCTAAACCTTCGGGGAATTACAATCAAAGGGGCAGAATCAAAGAGAAGGGAGACAGTCGGAGAAAGCTCGTGAAAAATGGAGGGCAGCGGGAGGATACTCGCCGCGTTCTCATTTTAGTGTCGATGGAGTGTAATTTACTCAATAAACTCGACCACCACAGCCCACGGTAAAGTTGATGCGGGGCCTGCGGGGCTCTAGAGTGGACACTGTGAAGGTTGATCTTAGGTGAGATTTCGAATGGATTAATTACTGAAATTATTTGCTGGTCGAACGTCTGCTGCCGCCGGGCCATTGGGAGCGCACGCCAATTGAAGGCATGAGTCGATGTGCCACTGTAGGGTTGGCGTCAACCGAGTTGACACAAAGCTGGTGCGCTTAGCTTCCGTCCGCCTTATAAAGCGTGGCACGAGAGCGTGCCATCTGGTGGCTTGGCGCTTCCCTCTTCATTGTCCCCCAATTCCTTCCTGGACCCTCGACATCTCGCGGCGGTGCCCTCCAGGACCTCCACACAATCCGCCACTGACATGCTTACTGGCCCCATCACTAAAACCATTGTCCCGCCGTTCCTTTCCCTTTGGTTCTTGAGCAGCAACACATCACCGCCGTGGGGGATATTATTCCAACGTTAACCCTTCAGAACTCTTTTGAAAGTTGAAAACACGGGCTTTTTTTAGAGGTCAGATCATCCCTCACATATCCGAGAAACCCCGAATGGGTCTCCCATTCGAGCGACCTTGGCGTACCTCATAGAATAAAGGTATGTTTGCCGCATGTTTTTGCGTGATCCTCTCCCCGACTCACGACACCCACTCGTTGCACAGCGAACGCAAACGGGAAGCTCAACGGTCAGTACTGTCTTCATTTTTGCTAAAATTACTTAAGATCGCAGGCGTCTTTTACTGATGTCCCTCATCTTTTAATCAAGTAGGGCTCACACTTCTTGCAAGCGCGTGCATTCCTCAACCTTCGCCTCATCCACTGTTCCGAGTCCCCACCCGAGGCTCCTGATAACAACCGCCGAAGTCAGCAATTGAACCCTGGAAACTCTGGTCGCGCCACCCCCTCCGGACCTGGGTTTAGGATTCCCCCGCCTCACATGCCTCACACTCGCAGATCCAGCCAAGGGCCCAGTCTGTGGATGTTCTGCAAGTGAGAGGGAGAGAGGTGTCATGGCAGTGGTGAATCCATGATATCGAAGAGGATCACCCCCAGAGCCGGTCAAACCACCCAAGACAGCTGGAGCGTTGCACATGAGGCCTCGATCCACGGAACCGGCAACAACCACGACAATGTCGATCATGGTCCACTCAGCATCTAGAGCAACTGACTGAGAGCACGGACATCATGATCAACTCACGAGAACCGATATACGACGCCGGAGAATGGAAGTGCCACCAGGAAGAGGTGGGAGACGACGAATTCTTTGGTCCGAAGCTCCTCCCTGCCAATCCCATCATGCGGTACGCTTTTATACATGTAGTACTTCTGTGTTTTATTTCCACTCGAATACATCTGTTATGAAAAATATTTGGACGATAAATGCGAAAGGAAGACAACTACAGCCATGCTAGTGGGTATCTAACCGCCGCTATAAACATCCTAGGCACCAGCTAACCACGACTATTGTAGTGCTACAGACTTGCTATTCAATAGCGATCGAGCTATGGAATAGTTTCGGCTAGCACCCCCATAGCTTCCCATAGCCTCGCTTAGCTGCAGAGATTTTTCCTGATGAACAGATACCGAGTCGAACGCGTCTCGGTCAGAAGAGGTTACACAGTTGGTATGTCGGAATTGGTTGTGTGGTTTTCAGGCTCAGCGATGTTGAGACTTATGTCAACTGTTGCAGGAAGTTCGAGTAAAGATATGTACATCAGTGGCTACCCAGCTATACTCAGCTGCTTGGTATTCGGTACACGGTCTGTAGTTCCAATCGAAACTTGTGCCCGGTGACAAACAAGTCCCCAGCGTTGACATGGTCCAGATAAAAAAAGTTTAAACTTGAGAAGACATGTAGCACAAGGCCGTCGCCCATCGCAGTTGGGGGACGATCATCCGGTGTATGGTGTGGACAATTTCTGCGCTCACCACGAGGCAGTCGACAATCGTGCTTGGAATCAGCGTAGGAGATCCCAGCTGTATCCTCGGTCCTTATGTCCGGCCCACTCGAGGAGCTCAACGGAATCGAACTGGAATCCTGGTGTATGCCAGCTGAGAACTTGAAGGTCTTGTTCCGCCGGCAGAACTTCAAGGATCAACCCTGCAATGGACGTGCCGGAGACAAAGGACACTAAGAACCTCCTTGCCCCGAACGGAGGGAGTTGGTCCAGTTGTGATTAGGAACAAGGGTCCGGTGGATATTTCAGGGTGTATCGGGTTGGCTGCAGCAGTTTATTCGTTGCCTCGGTTGATCTGGAGTCAGGAGTCCAGCCGGAATTTCTTCTGCTTTCAGGTGTATCTCAGTTGTTATCGGGGTTCGGTCGAAATCGTTCTGTGCTTGAAGTCGTGATTTCTCATGTGCAAATTGCTCTCGAGAGTGGTAGGAGGGTGAGTTTAGTTTGGAAGACAGAAGGGGGAGGAATCGTGGAGGCAGCGGCGAGAGCTGTGCGCAGAGATTGATCCTTCCGCCTGTTACAAAGGCCTTAGTATGGCTTAGGATACTCTTCGCACTTGATTCACTACTCCCACGAGTCGGAGTCTCGGCCTATCCGTCCAACGTGTTCACCCTCGGATCCTTTCTGATAACCATCACCCCGCCATGGATTCGATTCCTCAGGAACTCATTGACGCAATCATCGACAATGTACCACTGTCCAGTCTCCCCTCCTGTTCTCTCGTCGCAAAACGGTGGCAACGAAAGAGCCAACAACGCGTCCTCGCCACCATCTCATTCTTATCTGAACGCAAGGTGGAGCGTTGGTGCACAGACATTCCACAGGACTCGGATAGGATTTCATCCTATGTTCGCCACGTCAAAATTGAAATTTACTTCTGGATTGTGCCTGCACTCCTCAGCCATCTGCTAGGATCCCTCAGTTCGTTGACAGCATTGTCGATGTACGAAACCCAGATCCCCGACGAGTTGTCGGGCCACATCTCATGGGGAGAGCTCGGAAAGGGGATTACTACTCTCGACCTTCGTTTCTCACGCTGCACGTTTGCAACGCTGACATCGATGATTCCCTCGCTCCCCGACCTGAAGCAACTGTATATCGAGGAGTGCGATGGTGTGGCGGAAGGGTCACTTCCAACCCATCCTGTCACACATCAAAGGGGACCGTTGGGCTCGCTGGAGCTAATCGGATACGTGGGCGGAATCGGAGAAGCCCTCGCTAAATCTCGATTCACATCCCGCCGCCTCACCTTGGGTGTGGCCATTACAGGCATAGAACAGCTCCTTTTGCTTTCTTCGGAGATGGTCGTAGAGCTAACTCTCAATGGTGTGTGGTTTTTCTCAGATCGAGCAGAGACGATAGTGACCGATCTTCCAGATGTTTCAGTTGCAAAGGCACCCCCTCCCATCCATCTGCCGTCATTACCTGCCCTTACTACTCTGGTTGTCCACATTCATATGGATCGCCCTTCACCTCACCTTACAAACATCCTGTGCTCCATAGGCTCAGCTCCAGCGTTGACATCGATCATTATCAAATACGACGATTGGATGGTCCTCGATCACCTCCCTTTGGCGGATTCGTGGGTTGATGTGGATAGATGGCTTTCGGGGATTGCTAAGCACGCTAAAGTCGAGGGGGGTTTGCCGTTGACGCTGATGCGATGGGCGTTCTGGGAGGGATTCTTACCTGAGTTCAGGGAGTCTGGAGGCAGAGTCGAGGTGGACAATAGAGGGTGGTACTAATCGGGAACTTGGAAATCTTCCCTTTGAAAGGTCCTGAGTGTTTCTCACACATCTCTCCTCTGACATTTCGATTGAAATGAGAATTCCAGGTAAACGTGCCTCGAACCGACTCATTCCAAACCCTCTCCGCCAATGAGCCATCTCCAAAATGTCTGTTCAGGTCAGACTTCAATTGCAATCTGATCGACCTCCGGAATTGTCCAGGTATCGAAGATGGGGGGAATATTTCAACGATTGCAGGTCGGACTCGAGGTTGAAACAGATAATGCGATGTCACTGTACTACTTACAGTATGTTTTTCTATATTGGTTTCAGTGAGCGAAAAAGTCGCTCGAAAGATCAGTCGTCTGTCTGTACGTGCTGGCGCTGGGGCGAAAGCCCGGCAGAGCTTCAAGCTTCAATGTCAAGTTTATTGGCTATTCGTCATCAGGCAGGGGCTTCGCCCTTCCGATTTGCCCCCCGGTGCGTGGGTCTCGGCCGTGATCGTAGTATCGAAAGCGGTCCTCCGGCTTCCCTTCCAAGGTGCAACGGGTCTGCATACCACCCGCGGTCCGGGATGCGGGATACCCTAAGGAGTCGCGGGAGCCAGCCGAGCTAGCAAGAGTGTTCTGATCCCAGGGCGGCCAGCCTTGGACACGCAGGGTCTGAGGAATCGCGAGCGCCGACCGGGTCATTCCCAAAACTCAGTCAACACAGATCGTGCATCCCTTCTGAGTCAGTGGACGGCCAATTGAATGTGGGCCGAGGTTATCCTTGGCCTTTAGGCCTTACGTCCGGTCAGCTCAGGGAGCTCAATGGAACCGGACCGGAAGCTTAATGTATACTGGCTGAGAGCTCGAAGGTCTCGTTCCGCATTCCACCTGCACTAGATGTGCCGGAGGCAAGGGGCACCGAGAACGTCCTTGCCTCGAACAGAGGTAATTGTTCCAGCTGCGATTAGGAATGGGAGGTTTGGCACATATTTTCAAGGTGGAATCGAGTTGGTTGCTGTTGTTGAACGTTGATTCGTTGCCTCAGTTGATCTGGAGTCATTCCGACTGAAGTTTCTTCTGTCTTCAGATGGATTTTTGTCGTTTATCGGGGTTTGATTTCGATCTTATAGGTCGTTCCATTCTTGAAATCGTGCTGTATCATGTGCAAACTGTTTTCGGGAGTGGTGGAAAGGCGAATTTAGACCGGAAGGCGGAAGGCGGGATTGTCAATATCGTGGAGGCAGGCTGTGAGAGCCGCATGTGGCGCACGTGGTCGATCTTTCCACCTACCACAACACCTACTCTAGTTGTCCGTTCCCCCCAGTTCCTGACACGTTCAAAGTGTCAACCTGTTCGTCCAACGGTGTTCGCCCTCGCATCCCTTCCGATAGCCAACCACGCCATGGATTCGATTCCTCAGGAACTCATCGACGCAATCATCGACAATGTCCCACTGCCCAGTCTCCCCTCCTGTTCTCTCGTCGCAAAACGGTGGCAACGAAGGAGCCAACAACGCGTCTTCGCTACCATCTCATTCTCATCTGAAGACGAGGTGTTTTGGTACACAGACATTAAACGGGACTCGGATAGGATTTCATCCTATGTTCGCCACGTCAAAATCAACGAAATTTACTTCTGGCATGAGCCTGCGCTCCTCAGCCGTATGCTAGGATCCTTCAGTTCGTTAACAGCATTGTCGATATACAGAACCAATATCCTCGACGAGTTGCCGGGCCCCATCTCACGGGGAGAGCTCGGAAAGGGGATTACCACTCTCAACCTTCATTACTTAAACTACATGTTTTCGACGCTGACGTCGATGATTCTCTTGCTCCCCGACCTGAAGGAACTCCATATCGAGGACTGCGATGGTGTGCCAGGAGGGCCACTTCCGACCTATTCTGTCGCACCTCAAAGGGGACCGTTAGACTCGCTGGAGCTACTCGGACGCATGGGCGGAATCGGAGAAGCCCTCGCTAAATTTCGATTCACATCCCGCCGCCTCACCTTGGGTATGAGAATCGCAGGCATGGAACAGCTTCTTCTGCTTTCTTCGCAGACGGTTGTAGAACTACACCTCTATGGTGCGTGGTTTTTCTCAGACCGCACAGAGACGATAATGACCGATCTTCCAGATGCTCCAGTCCAAGGGGCTCCCCCTCACATCCACCTACCGTCATTACCTGCCCTTACTACTCTGGTTATCCACGTCCATACGAATCGCCCTTCGCCTCGCCTTACAAACATCCTGTTTTCCATTGGCTCAGTTCCAATTTTGACATCGATAACTATCAAATACGAGCATCGGACGTTACTCAGTCACTCCACTTTGGAGCATCTGTGGGCTGATGTGGATAGATGGCTTTCGCGGATCGCTAAGCACGCTAAAGTTGAGGGGGGTTTACCGTTGACGCTCATACGATGGGTGAACTGGGAGGGATTCTTCCCTGAGTTCAGGGAGTCTGGAGGCAGAGTCGAGGTGGACAATGGCGGGTAGTACTGATCGGGAACTTGGAAATCTTCCCTTTGAAAGGTCCTGAGTGTTTCGCACACGTTTTTCCTCTAACATTTCGATTGAAACGAGAATTCTAGGGTAAACGTGTCTCGGACCGACTGATTTCAAACCCTCTCCGCCAACAAGCCATCTCCAAAACGTCTGTGTTCGGGTCAGACTTCGATTGCAACCTGATTGACCTCCCAAATGACAGGATATTGAAGGTGGGGAGAATATTCCAACGGTTGCAGATCGGACTCGAGGTTGAAATAGATAACGCGATATCACTGCCCTACTGCTCACAGTACGTTCTTCTATATTGATTTCAGTAAGCGAAAAAGTCTCTTGAAAGATCATCGATCAATCGTCAGTCTGTACATAGTATGTGCTGGCACCGGTGTGAGGCCCAGCAGAACTTGTCAGGTTGATCCACTATCCACTGTCTGAGGCAGGGGTTTCGCACCTCCTACTTACCGGCGTATGAGTCCTGGATCATAATATCGAAAGTGGCCCTCCTGGCTTCCCTTCCAAGGTACAACGAATGGGGTACGATAATATGCTCAGCCCCTAGCACACCATCGGGCAACGGAGCCCTCACGTAAAAACACCGCGAGTCTGCATACCACCCGCGATCTGGGACGCAGGATGCCCTGGAGAGTCGCAGGAGCCAGCCGAGCCAGCAAGAGTGCTCTTATTCTACGCTGGCCAGCCTCGAATCGCGAGCGCTGACCAGGTCATTCGCATGGCTCCGTCGATGCAAACGGATTGTCACTGGGGGCGAAGGGTAATTTACCCAGTGGGTACATTGTGAGTTTTTTGTAGGTTATGAAACAATTCGCCCAGTTCATACCCAGCAGGTAAGTAGTGAACACTTTCAAAAAGTACCCACAAATTCCCCCAACCCAAACCCAGCAGGGCACTTTTGAAAAGTACCCACCAATTTGCCCAGCAAAGTACCCAGCAGGTAAGTTTTGGTCGTTTTTAAAAAGTGCCTGCCAATTCGCCCGGCTCATACCCAGCAGGTAAGTGGTGGGCACTTTCAAAAAGTACCCAGCACAATACCCAATGGGTACATTTTGAACAAACTCGCTTCGTTCTTTGGCAAAGTGCTGGCGAAGTGTCCACAAAGTACCCCCTGGGTACTTTGTGAAAGAACCTCCTGATTTCTTTCACAAAATACCCAGCAATTTGATCAAAATGTGCCCAGTGGGCACTTTGAGGGTTCTTTGAG
>Ga0307510_10011617_pt1 | contig 10453 bp, 7 predicted proteins | sample 12_EM_MG_FD_207224 | JGI IMG/M metagenome (GOLD analysis project Ga0307510, IMG submission 207224) | Populus trichocarpa ectomycorrhiza microbial communities from riparian zone in the Pacific Northwest, United States - 12_EM | ecosystem: Host-associated > Plants > Roots > Unclassified | place...
AGCACGATCACTCTTCTCTCATTACTGCTCTCTCCTTCTCTAGTGTATGCTTTGTGTGTGCGACTATAAGACTAGAGCAATATTACTGGCCATGAAAAAAAGACGAACTATGGGAACCAACGGTGGCTTTAGTTCTAATCCAAGCTTGGAGGAGATATATACTCATTGCTATATCAAGAGAGATAATGTAATCCAGCAAAATTTGCCATCACAGGTGAATGTTTACTTCTGATTTTGTATACATGGGAATATTTTGGGCAAATACTCTCTGTATCGTGGTTGTTCAATAAATAATCACAGTTTGTTATTTGATAAAATCTGTGTATGTTTATTTATTCACGAGTTGTACAGATATTATCAAGCTTCTTGAAATCTCTTCGATATCCTTTTCTTTCGAGACTTCAAAGATTTGTGAAAATGTAACCAATGCAGGAATAGAGTAACGTCAAAAATGAGAGTAGCAGTGGTTGGTGCTGGGATTAGTGGACTCGTTTCAGCTTATGTTCTTGCGAAAGCTGGAGTTGAGGTTGTGCTATACGAGAAAGAGGATTACTTAGGCGGCCATGCCAAGACTGTCAGCTTCGATGGTGTTGATTTAGACCTCGGCTTCATGGTCTTCAATCGGGTCAGTCACATCTTCTAATCTATTTTTCTTTCTTCTTTAAAACTCTCTCTCCCTCTTTCTCTCTCTCTCTCTCTCTCTGATCTCTCTTCCCCTTGTTGCTAAGGTATGGATTGATGAATGTTCTCGTGATTATCACGTTAAAAATGGAAATACATGAATCCAATCATTATTGGTACTTGTGTATATATATATATATATATATATTTTTTTTTTGAGGGGGGAGGGGGAATAAAAAACGAAAATTAGATACAGACAAATAGATACATATTTTCAATTGGAGAGGTTCTTTTCTGTGACTTCTACTTGTAATTTATTTATTTCTATTATTTTTATCAATCATGTTAGGTATGGATTGATTAATATTCCAATAAGGTAGCCTCGTAAATATTTCGATTAGTTATTTTGTTCTTGATGGAAAGAATTCACTAGAGCATATATGAATTATTTGCTTATGGCTTAATTTTTTTTATGTAAATACCTAGTTCACGACGTCAAAAACAAAAATAAATAAATAGACAAGTTTAAGTGTCCATGACATTTTTTTGGGAGATGATTGGTCATTGCTTCATAAGAAGATACTGAAAAAAATAAGTAAGAAAAGAACTTATTCAAGATAAACTTTCGAAACTGTTAATTAAAATTCATCCGAAAATTTAAATGGGTTTCCATAATTAATTTTGTTCACCAAATACGAATCCTGTTCGGTCAACTGGCACAAGTTGCCGGTGTCTGATTTTACTCTTGCATGTTTTGAAGGGAGTGATGGACATTAACCATATTGCATTGAAATATCAAATTCATGGCATTTGATGAATAGTCTCGATACAGGACATACCTTGAACTTTCCCTTGCCATTGTTGTTGTCTGCATAAAAGTTGATTGTTTGAACCTTCAAAAAGTTAATGTGCTTGGCTAAGCTTAAGGCTTGCACCATGTCTCCCAAGGTTTCGAGGGGAATGGGTAAAAGTGCCAAGGTGGACAAGAAATTCTGGATGGTTTGATAATTGAAGACAAAACTCAAGTGTACATGGATCGAATCATAATAGCATGGCAACTGTCCCGCCTAACATGCCAATTCAATTTTTATGTAAATTTATGAGGAGTCAACTACTGCCTGTTAAGCTGATGGATTTTAAGGATAAAACAGAGAGATGAGTAAGACTTTTGATCTTAAAACTAAGAAAACTAGTATGGACTTTAGATAGAGAAATCTAACAACGTTATGAGGTTGATAACATGGAGTAAAGAAAAATAAGCGAATAAAGCTGCAAGTAAAGTGAAAATAAAACATAAAGCTAAAATAAAATTAATAAGTTGAAAGACATGATTGGTATGAAGATGACTGTTACAAGCTCATTTTTATCTATTTATGGAGAAAATTAACTACACTGGTCTCTGGTTTATCTTGAATTGCTAGTGATCTACTGCTCTGGTTTCCAAATTGCCTGCAGATATTGTAAGAAAGCGTGCCCACCGTCTATAGCAATGGCTGATAGCTTTTACCAATTTTAGTGGTTTAGTGGTTCAAGTGTGAGCAAAAACTAGTTTACTCACATGCATCATACTTGATATTGTTTCTTAAAGTTACTATGTGGTCCTATGTAACCAAAGATTATTGATTTGGCCTGATAGCTTATGACAATTGTAGAACGTTTATTTTTTATGTAAGCAATGTAGTAGTTTTTGTTACACTCAATGAGTAGGGTTAATTGACTTGGAGAGTATCGGCATCATAAACAGGTAACATATCCAAATATGATGGAGTTCTTCGAGAGCCTTGGAATAGATATGGAGTTATCGGATATGTCATTCTCAGTGAGCTTAGACGAAGGCCAGGGTTGTGAATGGGGTAGCAGAAATGGGCTGTCAGGTTTGTTTGCACAGAAGAAGAATATGTTAAATCCGTACTTTTGGAAAATGCTTCGAGAAATTATCAAGTTTAAGGATGATGTGCTCAGGTGAGCCATTCTCTTTTCAGATAATTTGTACGATGTGCATTAGGACATTAAACTTATACCGCATGTGTTTCTTGTATTTTGGAGCTGAACATTAGCTGCTGACATCAAACTTACGCGGTGTTTTGTTAATAAGGATTTAGGATGTGCAGTAGCCATTCCATTTAATTAATTTTGCCTCACATGTTATTGTACCTTCAAGTTTTTCTTTCTAATGCAAACCTGACATTAGCAAAAGAAGCAATCAATTTGATTCTATGGTGCAAAAACATGCCCCATGGCCTTGAGTTCATCATTCAAGGCTTAGCTGAACATGCATTTGGCAGGAATCATGGCAAATACCTTCTAGGACTTATCTTTTAATCTTCTAGTGTTATTTGTTGTATGGGCATATAGGACGCAGGCAGTTTGTGGTTTCATGAGCTCTGACTTGAGAATTTGATTTTGTTCATGAACTAGCCTTTTAAGGCGCTAATTAACAACTCGCTGTAATTTTAATGTCTTCCGAATGGGAATGGCAACTAATTTTCTTTTCTTTTCTGCTGCAGTTATCTTGAGATGCTTGAGAACAATCCAGATGTTGATAGGAATGAGACCTTAGGGAAATTTGTCAAGTCACGAGGTTACTCTGAATTATTTCAGAAGGCTTATCTTGTGAGATCTCTAGAACATATATCCTGTCCTATTTTTTCAACCTTCTAATTAGGTTCTACTTTTGGTCGCCTTACTTACTTCATGACACCAATAACGTTGCATATTTTAGATTCCCGTATGTGGTTCTATATGGTCCTGCCCTTCAGAAGGAGTCATGAGCTTTTCAGCTTTCTCTGTACTTTCATTTTGCCGTAATCATCATTTACTTGAGGTAAGTGTTGTTTGTTTTCTGAAATAAGTAGAATGCATATACTCAACCAATACATGATGCTGATATGTGCACACATTGTTAAAGAGAATCGCTCATCTTTGCCATTTAGCCATTTCTATATGCAACATTGAACAAAGGTCCTTTGGCATTACATAAGCAAACCATCTGCTTTTGTCTGCTATTGGAGTTCTAGGCAAACAGATATATTAGATTTTTCATTGATTATGCCTTGGTACTCTGCAGGTCTTTGGTCGGCCTCAGTGGCTCACTGTCACACGGCGATCACATTCTTATGTCGACAAGGTGCTCACTTGTTGCTTTCACAGGACTACATCATATTTCTTTCTTAACATTATCTGAATAGTCGTTGTTTTAATTAATGTCTTTAGTTTTGAGCTGAAACGGCACTCTTCTTGTGTTTAATTTAGTTCAACGTGGTAAAACAATCAGGTCAGAGAAAAGCTGGAAAGTTGGGGTTGCCAGATAAGAACCGGTTGTGAGATACAGGCTGTTTCAACTACAGACGAAGGTAAGCTGTAACATTAATATACTAGGAAATTTGAGGCAGTAAATGCTGTATAACATAAGAGTTGACGATGATTATGTTTGAAGATGTGACGTGTTTTAAAATCAGAAGTTCATTGAAATCTACAACTTCTGCAAAAGCAAAGAAAAACTTGAATAAAGTTAATAAGAAAAAAGGAAAATAATCTACAGAAAATTTCTTGATGATTGATGAATAATACTTAGCTCGGGTAATTCTAATGGTAACATGAGAAGTATTTTAGCAGGTTGCGCAGTTCTCTGTAGAGATGGCTTGCTAGAAATGTACAGTGGGTGCATAATGGCTGTCCATGCCCCAGATGCTCTGGCATTATTAGGAAAGCAAGCGACATTTGATGAGACGAGAATACTTGGTGCTTTCCAATATATGTATAGGTAATTATTTTTATTTTCTTCCACTTTTCATTTATTTTTCTGCCGTAGCTGAACATCTTTGTAGGACTAAACATCATCAGCTTCAACTTTGGGCAATTAAGTACATTTGCACCACACTTTACAGGACAATTACTTATCAAGTTTGAGATACCACTTTCTGACAGTTGAAGGTTTGAACCAAATAAAAGAGAATTTTTTTTCCCTTCATTTATCAAATTGCCATAAATTTTTGAAGCTTAAAAATTTGCAGCATCCTTTCCAATGAACCTGTGCAAGAATTATAATGTCAGGACTATTTCTATCGGCAGTCCTTTGGTAGTCCTTCTTTTGAGAAGTTTAACAAAAACAAACTGTTGAAAAGTTGATGTAACTGTAAACTCGTTTAGTTCATTCGCTCAAGATTTGCAATCATTCTACTATTTCTATTGGCAGCGATATTTTCCTTCACCGTGATAAAAAGTTTATGCCCCAAAACTCAGCAGCATGGAGTGCATGGAATTTCTTAGGAAGTACTGACAATAAAGTCTGCCTGACATATTGGCTGAATGTGCTTCAGGTTTGTTTGTAATTGAGTCTCAGAATTTATCTGTCAACTTTCAAAAGAATAAGTAATAAGCCCAATATCCCTCTATCTAATTCTATTGTTTAAATATTGTATTTTTATGCAGAATATTGATGAAACAGGCCTACCTTTTCTTGTGACACTCAATCCAGATCATGCACCAGATCATACCTTGGTCAAGTGGTCAACTGGCCATCCTGTTCCATCTGTAGCTGCAACAAAAGCTTCGCTTGAGCTTGATCATATTCAAGGCAAGAGGAGAATTTGGTTTTGTGGAGCATACCAGGGTAAGTCTTTCGTTTGTAAAGAAGAAAGGACACTAGAATAGATACAATGTTTGCTTATTCTGATACATTTTTGGATGCTCTGTAGTTTTTTTTTTTTTTTTTTTCCTTGCAAGCTGCATTCATAATGCCCACCATGATTTCATTTAGGGCAATCCAGATAAAAAAAAAAAAAAAAAAAAGAGAGAGAGAGAGAAATTAAACACTGTTTGGGTATAATATAGACTGTTGAAGACTATGACAATTATTGACAACCTTAGATAATTTCGAAAATTCTTTAATCAACTACGAGAGGTTCTGCTAACATTAATTTTTTTACAAACTTCTCATGCCAGTTTCTTATTTGATGTGGGAAGATGAGCATATGTACTGCACTTTATTTTTTCATGTTTTTCAACACAAGCAGGGGACAAGTTCCTTTTTAAGTTTCCATGATAGTTCTTTTTTTTATTATTATTGTTATTGCTCAGCCTTCAGAGATATTGCCACTTTTCAGATTTTAGGTGCCTGGACTATTTTGATACTTGCTGATCAACAGAGCATTCCGTGTTGTATTTTCAGGTTATGGCTTCCATGAAGATGGACTAAAGGTAGGGATAGGTGCCTCTTAAGCTGCTTAATATTAGTAGAGACAACCTCTATTTTGACCCCTATGTTTGTAGTGAAAAGAAAATTCCTTTGTGTTCTATTTTTGGTCAGTTTCCACGTGTCTTTTTGCTGGGAAGCTATAAAATGTTTCTAGTTCTAGGGCACAAAGGAATCATGCACTGATAAGTTGTTCTCTTCTTTTCATGAACCCACTAAGCTCATTCATATCTTCTTTTCATGAACTCATGAAGTTGGTGTTCTGCCACTGACAAGTTAGATATAACATTTCTTTGTATTGGTTCCGATAAAAGAAAATGAAATTCTGTGTTTCTATTACACTTTGCAGTCAGGCATGGTTGCTGCACACGGTTTGCTTGGAAACAGCTGTGCCATTCTGAGCAATCCAAAACATATGGCACCTTCTATGTTAGAAACTGGGGCACGCCTTTTTGTTACTAGATTTCTTGGACATTATATCTCCACTGGCTGTTTAATGTGAGTTCACTTGCAAAAATAATTGCTATCCCTTTTTATTGTGTTTTCTTTCTGGCATTTTGATGTTACGAAATCAGGCATGCATAATGTGGGCTTTCTGCAGTTTTACCTCCTCTATTGTCTACCAATCTAACACCACTTTTCATTGCATAATCTCCTGTCGCAACATTGCTATCTTTGTCATTTGTCCAAATCTTTTAACTTTATTCTCATTTCTTCTATAAGCTTGTTTTTTTCGTCTTGAATCTTATTGATATTGACAGTCCATACTAGATTATCCTCTCTCTTTTTCAATCAATATATGGTGATTTGACAGTTTGCTGGAGGAAGGAGGCACAGTTTTCTCCTTTGAGGGAACTTCAAAAAAATGTTCACTGAAAACTGTTTTGAAGGTTCACAATCCCCAGTTTTACTGGAAGGTATGCACGCCATTGTAGTTCACTTCCAAGCAAGTCACATTCCACCTTGAGTTCAAAATAATCAAGAGGAAAAAACTGAACTGAATTGATATGCTACAAACAGAAGTTTTTTTTTTATTTAGAATAATTTAAAAGCCTAATTCAAAATTGTTACTGCAACTAATGTGCTCAAGAAATTTTTCTCAGATAATGACACAGGCTGATTTAGGCCTCGCAGATGCATATATCAATGGTGATTTTTCCTTTGTTAACAAAGATGAAGGCCTTCTAAACCTTTTCATGGTGAGATAACTGATCTAAGCTATCTCTTGTGGATTGAATTTCAAAGAACTTTCTTTACTAATTTGTATTGCAGATTCTCATTGTAAATAGAGATGCTAATAAATCTGCATCAAAACTGAACAAGAAAAGGTATGCTATGACTAGTAGCTCTGAAAATATGATATTACAAGAGATTGATATTCTTGTTACTTTGTTTCATGAAGTATTCTCACCCTGTTGGTTTCAGGGGCTGGTGGACACCATTATTATTCACAGCCGGTATTGCATCTGCAAAATTTTTCATTCAGCATATATCAAGGCAGAATACTCTTACTCAAGCTCGCAGAAATATCTCTCGTCATTATGACCTGGTATGAGATTGTTAAACTGGCACTGATTCAAAAAAATTCAGTTTTCCCAGTGGCCTTACATTATGTTTAAACATCTCTTTCTATGCCATGTTGAATTATTTTTATAATGTCCTTACTTGTATGCGTAATGGAAGGAAAAGAAAATAGACCACGGCTGCTAGCAAGCTTATGGAAAAACTATTTAATTTTTGAAATGAAGATGAGGGTGCCAAGATTTGAACACCAAACCATTTCATTAAGATGGTTTTAGTTCTATACCATATTAAATTGTCAGATCTAGCTAAAAATATAGCCTTTTAGGGTGTAGGTGGTGGGGACATCAGACCCATACTGCAGATTACACGAGTATATGGATGGAGACGACATAGAATGGTCTAGCCTGTCACTCTTTGGTTGGAAGACTTCTTTTTGCTCATTGTTCCGCATCAGTAGGCCTAACATTTCTTTCATTGTCATTCTCACTATGCCTTTAAGCCAATTCCTCAATTCATCAGTGTTCATCAGTGTATTTTGGTGATATCTAAAAAGAAGAGGGAGAAAAGCTAATGAAAATATTCAAATAAAAAGAAAAGCTAATGAATAACTTCTAAGATTCTTTGTGATCTTATATATGTGAACATGCAATGCAATGGACTTGCCAAAGCATTCGTATTAAGCAGGATGTGTAACATGGAAGCATTGTCAAAAGTCTTAGTTTCTAAGATTCATTTTGAACCTTGTTGAAGGAACAAAGAGATAGTGCTGCTTTTACTCTCTAATAATATTCACGGTGTTACAGTTTCAAACTTCTAAATTAGTGACCTCGTTAGTTTTTTTCCCGTATCGTAGTATTGTGAGAGGTTGTTGATTTCATTATTTGTCCAGATAATTACTTCTGTTGTGGTCTTGGAACTTTTTTGTTGTCAAAAGTGTAATTATTTGTGATACTAGAAGCTCACATCCCTTTCTGGCTGCATCTTCAGAGTAATGAGCTTTTCGCACTGTTCTTGGATGAAACAATGACGTACTCCTGTGGAGTATTTAAGGTTGGAATCCCTGCCTATTTTTTATTTCATTTAAAATAATGCATGAAAAAAAATAATCTAATCCCTGGCATGATATGTTTATCTGATGATATGTTCATTTTTGTGTGTTTTGTTTAAAGACAGAAGACGAGGATTTGAAAGACGCTCAAATGAGAAAAATATCCCTTCTAATCGAAAAGGTGAGCCTATCACTTAGCTAATTTTTTACAATTTGACCGAGTTTGCTTGATACTCATGTCAACTTTTATGTTCTTACACCTGAACAATCTAGGCTAGAATCAGTAAAGATCATGAAATTCTTGAGATTGGTTGTGGCTGGGGAACCTTGGCCATTGAAGCTGTCCAACGAACTGGATGTAAATACACTGGCATCACTCTATCTGAAGAACAGCTAAAATATGCAGAAATGAAAGTGAAGGAAGCTGGCCTCCAGGTATGAACTGGAAATTTGAAGGACAATTGCAATTCTGATATCGCCCTGATTTTCCTGCTTTTTTCTATTCTTTGGCCAGTGGCCCTTTTGCCTTTTGCAGTTTTCACATGCATATGGATGTTAAAGCTTTCAAACATAATTAGAGATTGTATTATATAGCAAGTAAGCAAGGAAAAAGTTGGCAATGTCTCATTAAAAAAAAATAAAAACCCAGTCATGGAGACAAGGTTTTCTAGAGTGGATTTCTTTTGCTTTGTACTGAAGCATAACATGGTTGTTTCTGAAATCAAGTAACTTGTTTTTAACATGAACCATGTTACCAGGACCGTATAGCATTTCACCTCTGCGACTATCGCCAATTGCCCAAGACCCACAAATACGACAGAATAATATCCTGGTGAGTTCTCTCACCGAAATATTACTTTCTGATCTTAGAATGTTGAACTAATACTATCACTTTAATGGCCCTCATCTTTCACTTGTCCAGTGAAATGATAGAAGCCGTCGGCCATGAATACATGGAAGAGTTTTTTGGCTGCTGCGAATCAGTATTAGCAGAAAATGGGCTTCTTGTCCTACAGGTAATGAAAATATTGGAATTTTTATATTTTTTTGCTTATTTCTTCCCCTTTGAATTGTAAGGTAATGGGAGCGATGGTAGAAGTTAGTGCTTAATTGTCAGGTTCTTTAGCAGTTTGGGCCATGCACATTATTCTACATTTTACTTAACACTGAGGGAGCTGACTGTTTCCAAACATTTTTTTGTAGTTCATATCAATACCAGAAGAAAGATATGATGAGTATAGGCAAAGCTCAGATTTTATTAAGGAATATATTTTTCCTGGTGGATGCTTGCCTTCATTAACAAGAATAACATCAGCCATGGCCACCTCATCGAGACTGTGGTAAGAGCCGTCAGTTTTAGCTGAATTTTACTGCTGATGCCATTGTTCTTTCTTCAAATTACTTTTCTGCACAATGAACTTAAGTTTGTGTTTGCACAGCGTGGAGCATGTGGAAAATATTGGAATTCATTACTATCAAACACTTAAATATTGGAGAAAGAATTTCCTGGAGAAGCAGAGGTAAAAGTCACTTCAGAATTTTTCAGATTATTTTGCAACTTCTGGTGTCAGCTTCACCATGTTCTGCCAGGAAGAAAGAACCTTCTAGTTTATGCCAAACTTTAGGTTTTTTATATGTTGATGGAAGACACAAGTTTTTTCATAATATTTATATGGCTTGATTAGGAGCCCTTTTTAACCTAATTTTTGCGTCTCCATCCATCATGGATATGCCTAGCCTACCACTTTTACGCCTTCAATTATCACTGATGAATCTTATACAAAATAAAATATATAATTATATATAGTATTAATTTAAAAACATGACGTGATATATGAACCATTTTAAGGAATATTTCTTACACTGTGTTGATCATATTACATTTTCGAATTGGCTGCTAGGCAGTAATCTTTAATTACAACAGAGTTAGCATGAATAATGCTTGACATGATCCTGATCCGTGTGCCAAAGAAAAGAAGATAGTTGGCTTTAAGAAATAATGAATTGCTTTTCCTATTTTCAGAAAATGAAAAATATTCTATGTGATTGTAATGTAAAAAATTCTT
>Ga0307510_10011618_pt1 | contig 10452 bp, 7 predicted proteins | sample 12_EM_MG_FD_207224 | JGI IMG/M metagenome (GOLD analysis project Ga0307510, IMG submission 207224) | Populus trichocarpa ectomycorrhiza microbial communities from riparian zone in the Pacific Northwest, United States - 12_EM | ecosystem: Host-associated > Plants > Roots > Unclassified | place...
AAAATTTAAGGATAATTGAGTTAATATATCATATATATGATTCGGATCTTGTGCTAGGTGGCCACCGGGTTAGGTTTAAAAAGTATTTGGTATAATTTTTATTTTTATTTTTATTTTTAAAAGATTTTTAAAAGTGTTTTTGGCTTTAAAAAGGTTTTAAATTGATATTTTTTATGTTTTTTATAATTTTAATGTATTTATATAAAAAAATTAAAAAAAATCTGAAAAAATATTATTTTAATATATTTTAAAATAAAAAACTATTTAAAAACCAAAAGGGTTCCTTCGGTAGCACATGCTAAAGGAAATATACATTAATTTCTACAGTCTGCTCTAATTATTGAAGCTTCTTGTTGGCAGCAAAACACAAGGAGAACTGCTAAATTCCCTGCATGTTGTTTCACTTTTTTTCGCTTACTGAAACTATGCTCGTGCAGGCTTTTTTGGAGTCTTCACTGTACCAAAAGTCTGCTCTTCCTACTCCACACAGTTAACTGCTTATGGTAAATCCTTGAATTATTACCTCACTAGATCACTCCACACTTGCACCGGTCATAGTTTACCCTACTTGGGTTGACCTTGTAGAGTTGTAGTGACTGGCAGATCTTCGTTTTTATCCTGTAACGGCTCTATTGATTGATGCTGTCTCCTCCATTGGAGGATCTCGAGAAAGGAAATGAAGAGCGTCTTAGAATCCATTTCTGACCATCTCCATCATAATATCATTTATCTCTAGTACTGGATGCTAATTTGGCCAGCCATAAGGTACAGAGGAGATTAAAGTGTAGGGCCATCCTCATAATATCATCTCCCCTTTCTTGTAGGGCCATCAGAGAGCATGGCTCCTCTGTCATCACTTACGTTTTTTTATTCGACAGTATGAGATTGTCGTAAATTATTCCAGATATGGATCTTGATTTTCTTCAAAATAAAACCCAATTGAAGGTAAATTCTGGATTCGACGATTTCGTGATGCTTGGGAATCATGCTCGCACAAGAAAGCCGTGGCCTTGAGCATCTTCACCCTCGTATGGAACCTCTCTTCAATGGTGGCTCGCATCTGGGCAGGTAAAAGCAACCCTCTCTCTCATCTTCTTTTCCTTTTTTTATTGGCCACGATGTAAGAAATTAAACTACACTTTGTTGCCATGCAATGCTGATGCACTGTTTTTGCAGTGTTCATGATGTTCGTGGCCGTCCGATATTATCAACAGACGATGGAGAGAGATGATTGGGTGGTGGAGGAGGAGGTGGACACAGAAGCTGATGGAACGTGGCATGGAGACATTGCAGGACAAAGACAAGGGAGTGGTCCCACTTCCGTGGAAGTGAATAAAGTGAAAAAGGGATCCTAAGAAGATTGGTTGTAATATTGTATTAATCGATGTGGTGTGATACGAAAATAATAATAATAATTATTATTATTATTAGTATTATTGTTTTGATATAGCTCAATATTTTACTGTAAATATGTTGCTTTTGGACATGACTAACAAGCCTTAATGGCAAGTTGGCAAATAATTATCTTTCTTGGTTCAATTCAGATTTGTCATAAATTATATAAAATATCCAATAAATAATGATTAATTTCATATTTATTGTTCAATAAAATACTATAATTTTTAAATACACATAATTTATTGAGCGCTAGTACTATATATTTTCAGTGCAATTCTTTTTTAAAAGGGTGGGAAAATCATATATAAAAGTCGATATTAAAAACTCGATGGATATAGCTTTAGGTTTAGGTTCGGAATAAAATGACAAAAAAAAAATAATCCGAGAGATGTCAATTAAAATAACCTAAAATCAAGAAAATTCCCGTATCTTTTTGCAAGCTAGTATATAATTGCTAAAGTATTACTAAATGTTGAAAGATCACTGTAGTTTATTGCAAAATTGTCAAACCTTGACGTTGTGGGTTAAATTTTTTTTGTTGGTTGAAGTTGATGTTGCATTGCTAGAACAAACGTTGTTAGATACTTGTATTTATTAGGAGAGTTGTTGGATTAGAGTGTCTTTGGTAGTGTGGTAGTGGTTGCTTTACAAATAATTTTTCTTACCGAAATGCATGCCAATGATTTTTTTAATTTTTTAAAAAATTATTTTTGACATCAGCACATCAAAACGATACAAAACATACAAATCATATTAAATTTTAACAAAAAAAAATTTGAATTTTTTAGAAATGCGGTTTGCACCACGTTCCCAAACGATTTCTTAAAGGAGCGTGAGTCGCTCTCTCATATATTGAAGTCTTATCGGTCATAAAAAGAGTTTTTATAAAAATAAAAAGAAAATAAATAAGCTTTTTGTCGAGATTTCCACTAACAATATCACTAATAAAGCTCGAAAAAATTTCATATCGTGAATAATTACAAGTTTGGTGATGGGTGTTACTTGCAAAACAATTCTATGGTACTAAAGTTAATTTAGAGTTTTTTTTAGGATGTAGTTTTTTGAATTGTTGAGATAAAAATATCTCTCTCTCTTGTGCTTAAACATAGAATATATACTTAGCGTGCTTAAAAAAATTATACATTAACAAGCAAGTAACTTAGTAATTACGTATCAGATAAAAAAAATATTAATGAAACAGGTTTGGGCACTAAAAAATTTAATTTATATAAAGACGTTTATTTTTACATTTCAAAATAATTTTTAAAAAAATTAAAAATTTTATTTAATTTTTAAAAAAACTACTACAACAATTCCTAATACCTTTTTCTTAGTCGGACTAAACCTCCATTGCATAGTTTAAGAAAAGTCAAGCATTTAATACATATCATATATAATAATAATTTTTGTTCATTGCTAATAATAATAATTTTTGTTTATTGTTAATCTGTGTCTTTTATATGAAAAAATATAACCACAAGCGTACAAAACAAGCTATAATTAAAACGGCAACGACCTTCTAAATAAAAAAAAAAAATGAAAAATAAATAAATTATGACAGTATTTTAACAGTGTAATGGACGTGGGCCTTGCCTTCACGTCTTTAGATAAGCAGGAAGATGGCCCCCCAAGCACTATGAAAAAAATTAAACTCTCCTCAGCCCTTTTGTCTTTTTTTTCATTCTCCTCCGGCAGAAAAGCAAAACTCTAAAAAATATCAGCATGAGTGTATTTCTTTATATTTTAGTAGTTTTTGTGGTTATTATTTTAAAATAATAAATTTAAAAAAGTTATTAATCATAATGTTTTTTTAAAATTAAGTTTTTATCGCAATTTAAAATAAAAAATATGTTTAAATAATGAAAATAAAATAACTTATAAGATTATAATCAACCTAAATACATATTCAATCGCAATGCACTATAATGCCAAATAGAGTTTGAATCCCTCCATTCCAGCAAACAAAATAAAACCCAAACTGGTATGAGGTTATCAAAAACCACCTCAAAAATTTGCCCGGTCAAAGCTATTGCATGACCTAAGACCCGGGTGAGACCCAACACTTACCTTTTCTTTTGTGTAAATATATACAGCCAAGATAAAAAAAAAAAAAAAATCTAGGGGAGACCTAGCTATTAATATTTTTTAGCTATACTTTATGTGGGCCCGCGCTACACCAAGAGACCATATTATTTTTTTCATAAAAAATAGTGTTTAGGTGTTGTAAGCATGTTTTTTTCTTTAAAAAATCAACAATTCATGTTATGGACCCGAGTGAGTTAAATAAGTTAGTTTTATTTTAATTAGAAGATAAAAAAAGACAATGATATTAAAAGGATAAAAAAAAAGCGATTGCTATAACTTTGTAAAAAAACACTTTTTCAAAAAATAAAAATAATGTAATTCAATTTTCAGCTAATTAAATATTGAATGATGAAATTAGGTAAAAAAAAAGAAAATAATAGACTGAGTCAACCTGAGCTAACATGACAAACATGTAACTTGGGTAATAAAGAGCGAGCTAACTCGGCTTTACCCATCAAACTCGCGATCCATGTCATGAAATCAGGATAATCTAATAAAAAATAAATTGAAGAAAACCATAAAGCCCATTAAAAAAAATATATCAATATCGAATGATGAAATTGAAAATGAAATAAGTAAAAAAAAATATTAACCCGCATTAACTTTTCAAACTCGTGACCCAATTTATTAGACTAGAAGCACTGTACATGAAAAAACCTCGAAACTCAATCTTTAACAAATCAAATGTTGCAGGATGAAATCAGAAAAAAAATTCAATGGAAAAAAAATAATGAAGTTCAATTTTTCACGAAATTGGATTAAAAAAACAATAAAAAAAAACACAACCCAAGTTAACCCGGGTTAGGATAACAAACATATAATCTTGGTAATAAAGGGCAAACCAACTCAAATTAACCTATTAAACTCGCGATTCATGTCATGAAATTGCGATAACTTAATAGAAAATAAATCAAAGAAAAATAAAAGCCATTTAAAAAAAAAAATTCAATGTCAAAAGATAAGATCAGAAAAGAAAATGAGTAAAAAAAAGCAAAAAAAAGGATGTCAACTTGCATTAACTTTTTAAACCCGTGACCTAGGTTAGACTAGAAATACTATACATGGAAAAATCACGAAGCCTATTCTCCAACAAATCAAATATTGAAGGATAAAATCGAAAAAAAAATTTAATTATACAGAAGGATCGAAAACTAAAATTAACAATTAAAGGATCAAAATTGAAATAAGAAATAAATTAGAGGATAAATATAAAATTTTGATTTAAGGGTGAAATTGAAAAGAAAAAACACTTGAACATAAAGGACAAAAAAATAAAAAGAATGAGAACCAAATTAGAAAAAAGTAATATATCATAAAACTGAATTGAACGATGAAATCATAAACAAATAAAAATTATACAAAAGGGTTAAGAAAAAAAATAGAAATCAAAATAATAGATCATAAATTGGGATTAAAGGATGTAATTGAAAATAAATAATTTTTTTTTTAAAATGACCAATAACAAAAATTAAAAATAAAAAAATAAAAATCATAATTGAAATATAAATAATTAAGAGAACAACATTGAATTTTTAAATGGCTAACGTGATTTTGCAAGGGTAGGAAAGAGAAAAAAAAAATTTTTGTTGGTAACAATCCATCAAACAATCGCTATTATGCGCCACCCCAATAGAAAAAAGACGCTATGAAGATTCTAATATTATGACAAAAGGGCTTTTAGGCCTACAAGAAGTGTTGCATACACTTTTGTGTCTCTCATATACCAATAACCTTTTAATTTAAATAATTTTTTTATTACAAGATCAAATTGTCTTGAAACAATTTGATAATAATATAAAAATCAAGTCAAAAAGATTAAAAAGCTCTTAGATATAATTTTTTTTTTCTTTTAAAGATAAATCAATTATTTTTACCATGCTTGATGAAGAAAGGCATAAAAAAAATCTCAATGTAAATTTTAGAAAATTTCACTTTTAAAATAATTTAATATTTTTATTGTGAAAATAAATAAAAAATATATCCGATCAATCTTATAATAACTTATGAACAGTGTAAAAGAACTAAACCCTTACACCAAGTCGTCGTTTTTTTTTTATTTAAAGGACAAAAAAAGTAATTATAGTGTAGCGGCAAATAGTAAAGTTTTTTGCCTTGGGTTTTAGTTTATTTTTTGGCTATATAACGGCTATTATTTAATTCCCAAAGCACGCAGAACGGAAGCCAAAATTCCTCTCATCCCGTCTTCCCCGCTTCCTTTCGCCCAATCTGCTGCTTCTTCCTAATCAACTCCAACTGAGTACTGACCTTCAATAGAAGCTTTTATTACATTCAATTTCAGGCAAGTTAACCTCTCATTTCTTATTCTCTCCACAGGTTTCAACACACAGTTTCTACACATAGATTTTCAGTTTGTTTTGTTAAAGGCTTAAAGCCCTTGTTTTATTGTGTGTGTGTGTGTGTGTGTGTGTGTGTGTGTGTGTGTGTATATACATGAGTTGATACTACTTGATCTATGGTATCTCTGTATTCCGTTTTTTATCTACTTAATTGAGTGACATGATGACATTTAGGGTTTTATTTTTAATGGCATGTTCACAAAATTTAGGGATTTTCTGTTGCAATTTAGGATCTAGGTACAGTGATGTTTGGTCCATGACATCTCCTACCCGTTCCTTTTTTATCAATGAGACCTTTTCATTAATAAAAAAAGGATTGCTGTAAAATCCAATTTATATTCATTGGGATATTGCAAAATCTAACAGCACAGTATTTTACCTTAGTCCCATTCATCTTGATCTCATAAGTGTTCTTAAAGACTTTCTTGATTGCATTAATTTCAGCCAAATAAAATCTGGGGAATTTAGGCATTTTGTCAGTGTAGATAAACTGTCATGGTTGATCAATGGAACTGTTTTTTTTAAGCTGGAAGTATTGGAGTTGGTTCTGGAACTTTTTGTTTTCAGGTTGGATGCTCTAGAGTTGGTATTGTGAATGATCACCGTGTTTTTGTATTATGATTGATTATTTGGTTTTATTTTCATGATTAAGTTGAGTGGTTTCTAAATGTAATTTGGAATTTTTAGAAAAGAAGGAAACTTGTGCTGGTGAGGAAAAAATGGTGATTTGAATTAGTGAACAATAGATTCACTGCAAGCTGTTTTTTTTTCAAGTTGGTACTGAACTAGATAATGCTTTTTTTTTTTTTTTCAGTTTCCACATTTTCATTAATTTATTTTTATCAATGTTCCTTAATTTTATTATATCTACTTAGAGTTTGGTTTTGGCTAATAATAATATTATTAATTAAATTTGTTATTTATATACTTAAGCAGATGAGTCTGGTAACGGATTCTCCAGTTCACTCTTCTAGTAGTGATGATTTCGCTGCTTTTCTTGACACGGAGCTTGATTCCAAATCCTCTGCCTCTTCGGCTAGTGATGACGAAGCTCCCAATGAACGCCATTCTGACTCTGCTGCCTCCTCATCACCAGATCAAGATAAAGAAGCTGAAGAAGATGATGACTCCGACTTTCAAAGCAAGAGGTAAGCCATTTTGGAGTTTTTAGGGTTTAGAAAGGAAACAACACTTTTATGCTTTGTTCGTGGCTTTTTAGGGTTTATTTCCAAATTAACTGAAGCTGGATTTAGTTGTAATTTCTTAATTAATTTGATTTATATTAATTGATGATACACAGGGTAAAAAGGTCTAAGGTGGAGACTGTGGAAATTGTGGAGGATGACGGGGGAACTACTTCTTTTGCGTCTCTAAAGCACAACTCAGGTAAAGTTTTTGTTTGTTTGTTGGACCTGGAATTCTCAGGCCCAGTAATCAGAACTAATTGTTTTTCTTTGGGAATAGTAGCAAGTTTTCAATATTATATATCAACAACTTGTGGAGCTGTTTTCAGCTTTTCTAGTAAGGGTTGATTTAATTTTTTGTTATCCTAATTGCTTGAAAAATTAAATGTAAATCGTGAACTTGCACTAATATTTCACTGGAGAATTGTTCTTGTATGCAATCAGAATTATGAATAGGAATAGAGCATGTTTATTTTTGCTCACACAGACACAAAATCACAGTATATATAGGAGAAGGAAGTCTCTGCATAGATGTGGCTTCAATTTTATTTTAGTTTCTTTTCTTGTACTGAAATCCGGATAGCTTATGTTTTTTCGGTATAAAATTTCTGATAAAGATGAAACCATATTCACATGTTTGCTAGCATTTTCTTGTCTCTCATTTTCTTCTCCAAGCTCAAATGATAAGGTAAAAAAAGTTGGCATAAATGTCTGTTTTTGCTTTGAGTTTCAATTTCATTTTACAACCATTTTATTGTGCTTAGCCTATTATTATAAAGAGGCATCATGACTTTTAACCTATTTCATGCAGAGGCATCAATCAGCAAGGAAATATGCACACATCCAGGATCATTTGGAACTATGTGTATTGTCTGTGGGCAATTGCTGGATGGGGAATCTGGTGTGACATTTGGGTATATACACAAGGTGCACATTAGTTGAAATACTGAAAGTAACATCTAGAATCTTCAAGTTCTTGTTCTTTGAATACTATCCATCCTTGACGTAGCTGGGAGAGTTTTCATAATATTATAACTGCCCATTTGTTATCTGGAATTTTTCTCTATTACATTCTCATTGGGATTATAAAAGTTGCTCTTGCAGGGATTAAGGCTTGGTAATGATGAAATTGTTCGATTGCGCAACACTGATATGAAGAATTTGTTACGTCATAAGAAACTCTACTTGATTCTTGATCTAGATCATACACTGCTTAATTCTACCCAGCTTATGCATATGACCTTAGACGAGGAATATCTAAACGGTCAAACGGATTCACTGCAAGGTTTTTTCTGTTACCTGATTATTGAATTTTTTCCCTTGGTTGCATAGTAACTAATCTTAGGAACTCTTAATGTTTATGAGCTCTTTTAGAAAGGGGGAGACTGAAAAGAATCAAGAGTAGAACAAGTTAGGAACTCTTAATGTTTATGAGCTCCTTTAGAAAGGGGGAGACTGAAAAGAATCAAGAGTAGAACAAGTTAGCTGGGAGAGACTGAATCGTTGCCTTATGTCTTGTCCAATGCTCTGTGATATGTAGAGTAGGTTGTTTGTAGTTTTGGATGAGCTTTTGGTAGTCTATGGAAAATGGAGAGCATGCGATTGATATATTACTAGGGTTATGGTAAGGGAGGGACCATGAACATTTGTGGACTTGTTTAATGTAAATGGGAGTATGGAGTCTTTGGATGAAGGGGGAACTCTGGAGTGTTTCCATATTTCTCTACTAGAGGTATCCGTTTGTAAGATAGAATTGTTTTTTAACCGCACTAAGGAGCAAAGCTGCAGGGGTTCTACGTGGAGTTTCTCTAACAGATGCTTCATGTCATTGGCAGGCTCATGATGCCTTGCCTTGCCTTGCCTATCATGTTTATCTATTAATCTCTGAAATAAGATTTTTTTCTTTTATCAAATAAGAAAAAAATATGCAAGAAAATTGGAGAAGGTGGTGCTGTAGAAGAAGATAATTTTCTTTGTGTCTTTAGAAGATGATTTAATATAAGGGGTCTTTAAATGAAGATGCCCTTCTAATGCAAGTCAAGCAGATGAAAGGTCTCATAATATAAGGTCTTATCACATGCAATTTATCATGCCTTTATAATATAAGGTCTTAGCAGGGTCCTAAAAATTTCAATCTTTTCAAATGTCCAAAAAAAAAGGAACAGGTACAAGATCCATAAAATTCCATTCCTTTACTCATTGAATCGAGAGGGTAACCTTTGCTGTGCATGGGCTGCTAATCACAGTACCAAAAATTGTGGTGAGATTGGAACTTTGACCAGCTAAACCTATCCAAAGCCGTTTATGATGAGCCAATGACAACTGAGACCACATGTCCAGAAATCAATATCCATGGGGCCACAGTGGCTTATGTCAAGCTTTTTTGTAATTTCTGTATGTATCCACTTTGAATTTGTAGATGTTGAATATATATTATTATAATTGATTATGCCTTCGATTGTGTCTCTGTCAACAAGTTTCTGAATTCTCCTGATGGCTAAAATTGTGTCAGAGGGAAATTTTATAGTCATTACATTTAATTTAATTGTAACGTGACAAAGAGTCTCCTTTTAAAAATAGTGTTTTCCTGTTGGGGATATTATTGTAGATATACTTTTGCCATTCCTTTATGAGATGTAAGATAGATAATGGAATATTGCCACTTGAAAAACGGTTTTTCATGTCCATGCTGTCCTTGAAATAATTAGAGTGCTCATTACTTTGTTTTTAGCCATTTTTTTTTATTTACTTTCACCATTGTGCGTTATTAATTTTTGTTTTCATATCTTATGCTTGTAACTTGGCCATCTCATTTTTGGACAAATTTGGTTGAATATGCATTCTTTGTTTTCATATCTTATGCTTGTAACTTGGCCATCTCTTTTTTAGACAAATTTGGCTGAATATGCTTTCCTCTTTTGAAAGTCAGTGCATTTTACTGAATTTGTATTCATGCCAAATGAATAGATGTTTCAAAAGGCAGTCTCTTTATGTTGAGCTCCATGCAAATGATGACTAAGTTGAGGCCTTTTGTGCGTACGTTTCTCAAAGAAGCAAGTCAGATGTTTGAGATGTATATATACACTATGGGTGATCGGGCGTATGCGTTGGAAATGGCCAAACTACTTGACCCTGGAAGAGAATACTTTAATGCTAAAGTCATTTCACGTGATGATGGAACCCAAAGACATCAAAAGGGTCTTGATGTGGTCTTGGGGCAAGAAAGTGCTGTTCTAATCCTTGACGATACAGAAAATGTGAGTTCATGTGGCTAATATTAATTGGAGAGTTGCCTTTGTAATTAAAATTGAAGAGCTGTCATTTGAATTTTGGCTGTATGTTTCTGAACATGATTAGTTTTAATCAATTTAGGCTTGGATGAAGCATAAAGACAACTTGATATTGATGGAAAGATATCACTTTTTTGC
>Ga0307510_10011619_pt1 | contig 10452 bp, 14 predicted proteins | sample 12_EM_MG_FD_207224 | JGI IMG/M metagenome (GOLD analysis project Ga0307510, IMG submission 207224) | Populus trichocarpa ectomycorrhiza microbial communities from riparian zone in the Pacific Northwest, United States - 12_EM | ecosystem: Host-associated > Plants > Roots > Unclassified | place...
CCACCCCCCCTTCAACCTCCCTCTCGTCCCCTATTCATCTCATCCCACCACCACTCACCACTTCTCAAATCCGACCCAAGAAGTCTCTCCCCCTTCTACCGTCCTCTTCTTCTTCTCTCTTTCTCACTGGCCGTCTGATATCCTCTGCTCCGCCGGTTGTCACGAGAGTTGAAAACCCCTCATCATACATTTTCCCCGCCCCTTTTTTTGGTAACGAGACCCACGCCTTTTAACGATCAGCCACGAGCCACGCATCCTAAAACGACTTTGTGACATTATCTTGAAAGTCGCGAATTATTGTTTCCTCGCAAAAAAAAGGCATATATCGTCGTTTGGCCCCGTCATCATTATTTTGTTTTATATCAGCATTTTTCGAACATATTTTTTTTAATATTATTCGATTTTTGATTTTTTTTTGTTTACGGATTTCTCCTTGTACTCGAAACGATAAAGAAGACTTGTAACGGCAGCTCGACGACCACGATACCCAACAAAAATTTTACACTCTTAATACGCTCGTTCGTCAAACAAAGAGGTTCATCCTGCTTGCTGAGGAAAAGTATAATCAAAATAACAGCATTCAACAGTAGAGGCCTTCCAGTATCTTGGAAATACAGCTTGAGATTATTGTATTCTACCTTCTACAAACAGGTATTCCAGTCTTCATTTGGACGGTCTCGTACTGGAGCGTTTCCCGGCTCATTCTCGAATTCATTAGACTTAGCGAGTACTCAGCGTTTTTCGGGGCATCATGTCTAGCCACCACGACTATTACGACACCATAGGTTCCTCCCGTTCGCCCACCAGTCAACACCCGTCCCAGCAACAGCACCAGACCTTACACCGAGTCTCATCCCGGCATTTTGAAACATTCGCATCTCATAGTGGTGGTGGTGGCCTTTACACTCCGGAGGACCATGCTGCGAGATTCGATGCCAATCGTTACGGTAGTGCTCGTTTGGATGTTAGCATGTCCGGAGGATACGGGTATGAACACTCGGGGGCACAAACATGGAATCCGAGCAGCTTCGGAGGACCTGGCGCTTTGGCTTCAATGGGTGGTGCCACTGGAAGGATGAAGACTCCTTCCAGACAAAGGAGTGCCTTACCGGCGGTAAGCTTAGGCTTTGGTTACGCTAGGTTAGGGTGATTGTGGGCTTGCTGACATTGTTACCATCACAGATGTGGACTACGGAGGCAGCTCCCTCTCTACCTACGGTTTCGCCACTGGCTGCTATGGGAAATGTTCAATTGGGACCTTCCCCTATGCGTGCTGAGACAGTTGGTTCGGATCCTGAAGAGGAACTGATACCTACTGCTATAGTAATCAAAAACATCCCCTTCGCCATCAAGAAGGAGCAGCTGGTTCAGTTAATGACGGATCTCGGCCTGCCGCTACCGTATGCGTTCAATTATCATTTTGACAATGGTGTTTTCAGGGGACTCGCTTTTGCCAATTTCACTACTGCCGAGGAGACAGCAGCGGTTATCGAAACATTGAATCATTTTGATCTCCAAGGTCGGAAATTACGAGTAGAATATAAGAAAATGTTGCCCTTGGCCGAGAGGGAGCGCATTGAGAGGGAAAAGAGAGAAAGAAGAGGTCAACTGGAAGAGCAACACCGCCCTGTGCAAATGCTTCCTTCTCAATCCAACGTCCCTCTTTCAACCTCTCCATCTCCAAGTGCTACTCGGTCAAAGCCAGGTTAGTGCTTACCCCATCCACACCCAACCGTATTTTTTCAAGTCTTTCTGCGTTTGAATTGCATACATACCTGCATTGTACTATGCGGTCTTTGCATTGACTAATAGTCACGCTCAGACGTCGATTTGAACGACCCCCAGACTCTCCAGTTTTATTCACAACTTTTACTGTTCCGTGATGACGTGTCTCGCGAGGCCCTTATATTCCCTGCCACACTTTCACCCCAACAACGTCGTATTGTCCATACTCTCGCACACCACATGGCCTTGGCACATGTGTCTCGGGGGAATGGCGATCAGCGTCAAGTTCACGTGTTTAGGGCTCCGATTTCTACAACTCCCAGCATCAGTCCTCCTTCCATCCCGACGACCGTGCATCCAGTTGAGTCCCAACGGCGAGTTCTGACAAGGGCTACGACGATGGACTTTAGTGATGCCCGTTCGGAGGGAGCAGGTATTTACTCGACGATGGGAAGACAGGCGCATGCTTTGCTCGACATCCCAAACTCCCCGTCTGGCCGAGCCGACGCCCTACACAGTCGCCAGAATTTGCGCGCTGCAAAATCATTTGCTGACTTGAGGTCCTATACACCGTCTCCTGTGCCGTCGTCTGCCAGCTTCCCCGCAGCCCTGGGGGGAAATATTTCTCGATACACTGATAATTACGGGAGCGTCACATCGACTACTCCTAGTCTGACACCAACCGCGACTGGTACTACCGTGTCTGCTTCAAATGCTAGTGAGTCGTTACTCGTGAATGGACTTGCTGGAGTGTCGCTTACGTCCTCCCTGGGTGGTAATCTTGGTGTCGGTGGTGCGAGCCTTCGAGATCCCCGGGATCCTAGGGGTGTCCTTGCCGAGAGAGAACGTCAACAGCGAGAACGAGAGAGGGAGAGTAATGAACGGGAGAATATGAGCATTTCTACTACGGGCGGAGGAGGTAATGGTTTACATCATAGCGGATCGAGGAACTTTAGCATGGGCAGCAGCAGTGCAGGCGCATATGACCAGGAGCCTTTGTCGGCTTCTACCACTAGAAATGATGGCAGGGGTCAGGTTGTGCCTACCAGACAACCACGGGGACCGGATTCTGAGAGGGCGCCTGGTTTTGCGTCAAGGAGGGGTCAGCATCATCGTGCGTCTGGTGGGGAACTTGATGTTCAGTCCGGTGTTGAGATTGTTGTTGAATAGAGTTTTTTTGTTTTTTTCCCGATTTTTTCCCCTTGATTTTTATTATTATTTCATTTTATCCATTTTTTTTCCTAGTTCCATTTTTTTCGATCCTCCGATAACTCTTTGATATTACTGGAATTATTATTCTTGATTCAATTCCCTCATTAAAATTCTAACCCCCTCCCCTTCTTGTTTTACCCAAAGCAAAATTCCATGACGGGTGTAAGCTATTGATTTCTATTGCAAGAGGTGCTTTGCTTTGTCTTTCGGTTGTTACGGACTTTGGACGCCGGAGACTAGAGGAAGGAGGTTGGGGATGGGAAACAAAATTGCAAAAATTCACCATCGGCGCGTTTTTGAAAATAAAAAATTTCATGAAATGGTTTGATAAAGGGAAATGGTCGGAATGGGATGGTTTTACAATACTATGGTCAAGAATGGTTAAGCGCGAGCTGGTATGTTTTTGCTATTTTTTGCTCGTTTTTTTTTTTAAATTTTTATTTCCTTTTCCCTTTCCTATAACTGTTTTTGCTTGTAGTTTTGGTTCAAGATAGTAATTACTTCACATATGATCACTCGGGTTGTTTTTTGCGTCTTTTTTTCGTTGATTTGATGGGTTAGTTTCGGTTTCTAGGGGTATTTCAAGCTTAATCTAAGAATCTTATTGTGAGTGAATGGTTGGTGCGAAAGGAAAGACATTACTGCTTACTGTCAGCCTGTACTCGTACGAGCTCTTGTACTTCTGTCTCATCGGGAGGGTTGTGTCGCGGTGTTACAAACCGATGGCTCTACGGTGGAAGTAGGGGGAAAAGAAAAGAAAAGGAAGCATGCGTGCGACGGTTGAGGAAGTTGTTCCGGGAGGCTGAGGGATCGGCGGGCAGGAAGTGAGTATATAAATAGTTGACCGTCGCTTCTGCTGTTGCGGGTGCTGTTGCTCGCAAAGGAGGGGTTTAAGGATTGATCGATTGAACTAACATGGCCGGCGGTGATGGTTGGGTGTGCTCTGCCAACACGCCTTCGAATCCGGATATTAGCGGTATCGGAGTACGCTCCCTTCTTATCCTATTACCCCTGCTATCTGTAACTATAGCTAACAATTGATGGATGAACAATAGGTAATATCAGCATTCCTAGCACAAGCAATCCTCTCCAACCTCCTGGGCTGGTACATGTACCTTTTCCACTCCGCCCCGTCCTCCGTCTCATCCTCCCCCCGCACACCAAAATTCATTCACCGCCTCCGAACCCACCTCCCAACGCCCGTGCTAAAAGACTTCATTCTCCTAACCTCCGACACCCATGGCCTAACTGGAATCGCCCTGCTGATAGCTAGCTTCACGCAATCTATGCCCGCTTACCACGCTGTGATAGTGGTGAACATAGCTTGGATGTCCTCGCTCTCGCACCACCTGGCTATACTGTACGTATTCCCCGCATTCTCTTCCCCCTCCCACCCCAAATGCCAAAGGAAGGGGCGAGTGCGTGAGCGCGCGATGCGCAGCATAAGGCTGGGCGTAATTGCCATCTACGTCCTCTTGTACATATCCTTCTGCGCAAGAACATACATGCACCTGCGCACGCGCTGGAGCGAGGAATGCTTCGCCATCTGCCGGGATTGCTCCGGCACTCGGGGGGAAATGGCTGAAGTGCTCTCCTGGACCGTCGCTGGCGCTGTAGTATTCTTGCTCGGATACGTCCCCTTCGTGATCTCCTTACTTCACCACGGCCGGGAAGCTCCTGCGCGTCCTGAGTCGGGGCGGCGCTCAGTGGTGGTGGTGGTGATGCTTACGATGAGGAAGTTGTATGAAGTTGTGATCAGCGTGCCCACGTCGTTGGTTGGCATGTCGTTTTGGACTGCGTTGTCGGCTTTTGGGATTAGCAGCCATAGGGCTGGAGGTGGGATTGGGGAGGAGGAACGGTGGGGGTTTGGACAGGTTTTGGCCGTCTTGGGGTTGGGCGTTGTGGTATTTGAAGGGGTCAAAGTGTTTTGCGGTATATACGTTCTCTCTCCCCTCTCCTTCTGGGACTGGGATGGTTGATTTTTTTCCCCGCGCTAATTGTGCTGCGTAGGGTATGGCGGGGGTGAAGATGAGCAAGATGGTGATGGAGAGGAGGGGAGGACCCGGAGGAATAATGGGATATGTGAGTGCGGGAGGAGGGTCACGTTTGACGTGCAGAGTGGTGAGGTGGTGATGTTGGAGACGGTCGGGGTGGAGGGCAAGTGAGGTTTTCGGACGATTGGATGACGGAGAGTGAGTGTATCATAATTTGCCTTTCTGACACTATTATTGACCTGGAAAGCCTAGTTTAGTTATGATACTGTAGTAAACGTCCATAAGCTTACCCTTAATTGGCTAACCTTAATCTCTTTCTCTAGAGCCATTCCCATCCCAAAAAATGGCTTAAAAAATATCACTACCAATTCCGCACAGCCATGGGCGCACAATCCGTAACCCCCCAGCGTTTACGCAATAGAATGCTCTATATAACCTAGATCCCTGGAAACCCCCCAAAACCTGGAGAAATCGACATAAAATACCAGTATCCGTTATTCCCTAGACTGCATTCCGCCCATTTGCTCCCCTCCCTATAAGCTACTCCAGGTATGGAAGCACCGCCCCACAGAACAAAGAAAGGAAGGAAGGAAGGAAGGAAAAAATCACCCCGCCCCCCTTGCCCCCCCAACCTTCGAAACCCAAATTTCATGCAGCCCGAGTGATACTGTATGCGTTCAATGTAATTTTTATATAAATCAAATAATGCTTTTTTCTTTATTTGTTAGATTTAGGCATTATATAATGCAAGACTAGGGCTCACCCATACCATTGCATATTATACGGCTAGACTCCAAGTTACGATGTGGATGTATTGTGTGTCCAAAACACCGGCAAAGGGGGTGGGGGGGAGGGGACATCCCGTCCCTGTTCAATGTTTTAATCCCACCGTTCCTCCGGTTATGGGGCTAACTGCACGTTCTCCCCCACAGAGTTGAACGGGTGAGGGGAGAGGCAAGTGGAAGAGGGGAATTACTATAATAGTAGACACTAGAGAAGAAGAAGGAAAAAAGACTTACGCTTATTCATTATATTATATTATCATATCATCACGCAGGATAATAAAACAACAACAACAACAACAACAACCCCCTTCTCTCATAACCAAAGAAGCAAGAAACAAGTCCCTTATCAACGCCCGTAGTTGCATATATAGCCATGGGGCACTTGATGCTTGCTCGTTTGCCGGTCCCTCTATGATAAACCCGGAATACGCCATGCCAACCGGAGGCATGGTTGGTGCTATGCTAGTCACTCTGACTTTCTAACAAAGGTATATAATGTATACACACGCCATGGTCTCGTTGGATTGCTTCTCGCAACAGTGGGGGAAGTAGATCGGAAGGACATAAGGGTAGCGGCGCTTTTATTTATCCTTGTATGAGGCCCTTGCCGGAAGCTTATGAAACTCAAAGTTCGGTCTGGTAGGAGGGGTCATAAGGGTCATGAGAGTTTGTTTGTCGTGTTGCCCCGTACTTGCCTTCCAAATGAAGGGGATAAGAGGGCGGGGTCTGGATAATAGAAGGGGCGGGGAGCCTGATGTCTTGGATGTGGAATTTGTTATGGATATATAAAATTATGATACCACTTATATTCTCGAGTGTGGTCAGTTGTGGGCCTGGTGGCTGGTCCGGTGTTTTCAGCCCGCTTGTTGGTTTCGACCAGAATGTAGGGAGCAAAGACACTGCTCAGGTCCCCGAGGCAACCTCCTTCGCTATCACTCACTCACCCCCTCTACCGCCACGGGCGCTGCTAGCCGTTAATGGTATATTCATAATCCTTATAATACAAAATCAATAATCCCCAAGTTACCCCCAAATTGGCCCATAAAACCATCAAATCATAAAACTTCTAGGCCCATAAACCACGTGGTGGTGCCAACCCAACTCAACCAAGGGAAGCATCAACCACATGAAAATCAGCAAGGAAGGTAGAGATAGCGAAGAGAGGAAGAGAAAGGAAGCAAGAAGCTACAGCTAATTCTGTTTATTTTGTTTATTAGGAAAATCTCTCAGCCGCTACAATGTTCACCTCCATCTCCACAACCGCCTAGCCCTCAAGCCTCACAATCTTTCACGAACAATGCAACTCGAGTGACATCCCATGATTAAAATACAAATGATATTACAACGATCCGACCCGGCACCGGATACCTTGGAGCAAAGGGGAAAAAAGAGGTTAATGTCAAGAAATAACAGGAAAGGTAGGAGGGAGAGAAGGGGAGCTCGTGAGTAGCAGGATATTATTCAAAGGAAGCCACGTAAAACGCAAACCTCTAAAAGACCCCAGGTGACAAACGAGGGAATTTTTTCAGCCAAAAAACCGGCCCAGGAAAGAAAAAAAAAATGCATTAGAAGGAAAAGGGAGGAAAATCGAAAGCAACACAATTACGCCTAGACCTTAAGTTCACCAGAAAACCCTAAGAAAGAAAGAAAACCGAGACAAGGGAGATTCGTAATCTTCGTAAGATGTTTTATCTATGCCTGAAGGGACTATGAGAGATCCATCTGGATGGCATCCCAGAATGTGGGGTCGAGGTCGGGGAGAGGTAATATAGGTGGTGGTGGGGGGATCAAGTTGTATTTCCACTCTCTCATAGGCAAAGATCGAGGACGGTTCCCCGTGGACTCTTCTTCTATCTTTGTCTTGCAACTTTCGAGATCGAGTCCGGTGGTCTCGTTGACTCTGTCCCACTTTTTACTCATTGCATCGGGGAGCTTGTGATACATACTCTTGATATCTTTCGGCCCGGGAAGTAGGATCATATCTTTCCTCCAGTTTAGACCTTCGGGCTTCTCCAGCTCGACGGTGGGATAATGTTCCTCGCAGAAATGCTCGATGAGTTGCAAAAGGGTTTCATCGCCGGGGTGGTCATCGTTGAGCAAGAGAGTCTCGTTTTCCACACAAATTTTGCAGAAAATCTTTTCGTTGCTCAAAAATCCGACATCGTGATCCACCGCAGCTCTGAGAATCTCGTAGTAAACAGAGTTGAGATCGTGAGGTCTGGAGAAGTTTTCTTCTTTGGACAGATTCGCAAGGAACGCCGCCAACTTAAAGATTGGAGGCACTTCTAATTCATTAACAAGTCTCAGACATCGGACGATACTGAAACGTAAGCTGGTCGTCTCTGTGACAGTGCTTGATTTCCACCCCTTGGTCTGCTTGACGACCGGATACGACTTGGCCGGACACCAGCGCAGCTCATCACGAGGTGTGAATTTGGAACCGGCGGGTAAAAACGGCAGAACCTCTGGCCATACGGCCCCGTCCCAATCGAGGAAATCTGTGTATTTAGGAGTGCTCCTAGCCCAGTGCAAGGATCTTACAGACTCTTCACGGTTTCCGTGTTCTTCGGCTATGTGGCTCAACATTGCTTTAAAGCCAGCCCGCTGTTCGCAAAACTTGCATTGGAATTCCATATCAGGGATGGCCAACCCCACGAACAGGGTTTCCCAGAGGTAAAAGATTGCCCTCATCGAAAGTATTAGGCCCGGGTTGGTTTGGCGCCAACTTCTCCAAACATAGCCCAAAGTTTCCATCAGAAATGAGGCCGATAACGTGGGATCTATGATCAGGGCGCCGGCTTCCGTCCGAACATATTCGGTGGCATCGTTGGTCAGATTATTTATCGCGAGATTGATGATCTGAAGGTTCTTGTTGTCTTGACACTCTTTCTGTCTCTCCTTGCGCTTTTTGTCAACGGCGTCTTGAAGAGTCTTGCGTTTGCGGGCCTGCATATTGTTGTACTCGGCTTCAGCGCCTTTCCTTTCTGCTTCGAGTTTCTTTGCGAGCGTCTTCCAAGATCGCTCCGTAAAGGCAGATCCGGATCTGAGCGCTGACAGATACGACGGCATGAGCACCAGGACTTCCTCAGAGATTGGAGGGTCAAAGTCCGTCTTGCATTTTTCTGGGATAGAAACATTGCGCTGTTTACGGATAGCGGCAATTTCCTCTCGACGAGCTACGGTTTCTAGCAGGGAAAAAGGAAGAAGAGAGAATTTTAGCTTGGGAGCCGGTTTGGCTAAATAGTGAGAAAAAAAACCAAACAAAAATTACCTTTCCTCTCGAATTTTTGAAGTTCACTGGCAGTCTTCATCAATTCAACCGTCCTGTTCCTCTCAAACTCCAAGAAAACCTTCAATACTTCGGGGTTCTCATCCTTTTTACGTTGAAAGTACTCGTCCCTGAAGGTTTCAACTTCGTCCTTCCAATAAGCTGGTTCGCCGCCGTAGTATATGTCACGCTCGGTAGTGACGGATCTCCCTAATCCCAGTAAAGATCAGCACACGTCGGGGAGAAAAAATTGCTATAAATTCCGGGATGAAGAAGAACACCAGGTTGCAAATGGCCCGTAGATATTGAGACTAGAGGGAAAAAAATGCTGACCGGATATATAACAATGCCTCAAACATTTTTTGGCATTTTGGCAGAAGTCCCCGGGTCCGTAGATTTCATCAGCCTAATTTCTACAGTTAGCAAACAACCTGCTCTATCCTCCCCTAGGTGGGGGAAGGGTCAATTGGGAAAGAGGTAAGCGTGAACTGCGTACATTATGACGCTATAACTTTCTGGGGAGGGGAAGGAGGGGATGGAGAAGAGGGTGGAGGATATTCGACAAGTAATAAAGTTTGCTGGGAAGAGAATGAAGGGCGAAACGAAAGGAGAGGCCTTACCTTCATTCTCCCATCTTTGAAGCACTCAAAGCACATTCTAATCCCCCAAGTCCAGTAAACCTTTTTAACACGAGCAGCCCCACAGATCATGCATCCCATGCCCCTCCACAAATTCCACATGTAATTCTCCGGATAGCCATAAATGGGTTCCGGAAAACGAGGAAAATTACTCTTCCTGCTGGTAGCCCAAACCCTCTCGTCGTCTATAAAGGACTTGAAAGTAGAGTTGACACGGCGGAGCTTGGCCAGCGTCTGTGGTGTGCAAAACGAGAATATATTTAACCAGATTTCGTAGGGGATATGCGACTTGATCGGTTTGGCCCGGCGCAAGGTAAGAGGGCCGCTCGATTTTCTCGGCCTGGCATACTGAATAGGTCTCCGGTCGCTAGGGACAATCTGGAAACCACTCAACCCGTTGTCTACCTTGCGGCGTTTGAAGGATTGCTCTGGCTCCGGTGATGGTGAGGGTGGTATCAGGGGAGAGGGAGGCATGGAATCCATGCTTGATTGACTGTCAGAAAAGTCAAACACCATGTCATGCCATGGCCAAAAGTCCTCCATTGTTGCAAAAAGCGGAAACAAAAAAATAGAAAAACTAGAATGAGAATCTTACGGAAAAGGGTAGAAAGCGGACTAGAGTTGTCCTCGAAAGCCTCACAGCCAGGCAAACTGTGAAATTCTAGAGGATACAAGAGGAGCGAAGGGGGAGGGAGGTAGGGAGACCAATGCTATGTGCTATGGTAAAATTATGGACACTTTTGGTACTGGGAAGGGCTGGAAAAGGCTGAGAATTTGAGGCGAGAAAGTTGTGGACCAGCGGAGGAGGGGAGGGAGTTAATAGGAAGGGG
>Ga0307510_10011621_pt1 | contig 10452 bp, 8 predicted proteins | sample 12_EM_MG_FD_207224 | JGI IMG/M metagenome (GOLD analysis project Ga0307510, IMG submission 207224) | Populus trichocarpa ectomycorrhiza microbial communities from riparian zone in the Pacific Northwest, United States - 12_EM | ecosystem: Host-associated > Plants > Roots > Unclassified | place...
ATGCTGATCGCAGCGCTGCGTGGCGATGACGCGTTGCGGCAAAAATTCTTCAGCGAGGTGAAATTCGCTTTCTATGCGGGCGCAGCGCTCCCGCAGAATCTCTGGGATGCGCTGGAAGAACTCTCGATCAAGACGGTCGGCCGCGCGCTGCCGATGGTGTCGGCCTGGGGCTCGACGGAGACGTCGCCGTTGGCCACCGACTGCCATTTCCAGGCCCAACGCTCCGGCAATATCGGCGTGCCGATACCGGGCACCGAACTGAAGCTGGTGCCGTCGGGCGACAAGCTGGAGGTGCGCGTGCGCGGCCCGAACGTCACGCCCGGCTACTGGAAGGCGCCGGAATTGACCGCACAGGCGTTCGATGCCGAAGGCTTCTATTTGATCGGCGACGCCGTGACCTTTGCCGATCCGGCGCGTCCCGAACTCGGATTATTCTTCGACGGCCGCGTCGCGGAAGATTTCAAGCTCAATTCCGGCACTTGGGTCAGCGTCGGCACCTTGCGCGTTGCAGGCATCGCGGCACTGGCGCCGCTTGCGCAGGACATTGTGGTGACCGGCCATGGCGGCGACGAGGTTCGATTTCTGGTATTTCCGAACATCGCGGCCTGCCGGGCGCATGCCGGGCTGCCCGACAGCGCCGATGTGAAAGACGTGATCGGCCACGACAGGGTTCGCGGTGCGATCGCGCAGGGCCTTGCGAAACTGAAGGCGCAAGGCGGCAACTCGTCAGGGCACGCCACGCGGGCGCTGCTTTTGGCCGAGATTGCGTCCGTCGATGGCGGCGAGATCACCGACAAGGGCTACATCAACCAGCGCGCGGTGCTGACGCGGCGCGCGGCCGCGGTGGCAACGCTGGACGACGCTTCATCGGCCGACTGGATCGGCTGCGCCGGCTAGTCCCTCATGGTGAGGAGCGCGAAGCGCGTCTCGAACCATGAGGCCCCGTCTGTGGCCTACATCCTTCGAGACGCCCGCTTCTCGCGGGCTCCTCAGGATGAGGAGTTTGAGGAGCTATGATGCAGTAGAACTGAGACGCGTTCGCGCCTCAAAACCCGTTCTTGTGCGCTTCGACCAGCCGCACCAGCATCTGGAGAAAGGCGGTTTGTTCGGGCTTGCTGAGCGCGGAAAGCGTTTGCGCATTGAAACGCTCGCCGAGCCGGCTGGCCTCGTCGGCGCGCCGCTCGCCCGCCGCGCTGAGGCTGAGCTCGACCGCCCGCTTGTCCCTCGTGGACCGCTTGCGCTTCAAAACGCCGGTCTCCTCCATCCGCGACAGGATCTTCACCAAATTGGGCAGTTGCATTTTCAGCACGGCGGCAAGCTCGCTCTGCGTCACCGCCTTGTTGTCGCGGACCGCGACGAGGATGGCGTATTCGAGTGGCGAGAGTTTTAGCGCTTCGAAATAGGGATAGAACGCCTCGAAATTCTGCAATTGCAGGATACGGACCAGAAATCCCGGGGTCTGCTGGAGCGCGGTGAGATCGAGCTCCCGGCCCGTATCCGGCCCGGCCGCCTTGGTCGCCCCGTTGCCCTTGCGCGTCGAAACTTTGGCGATTCTTCCCATCGGCAATAGCTCGCACGTCATCATGTGAATTGACAATCCTCAAAATGCTTATAAGTTATAAGTAATTTCGAAGTGGTCGCGAAGGCCGCCTTTTCTTTGACAGGAGGGAATGCATGCGACAGTTTTTTCGCACGGGAATACTCGTTACCGCGCTCGGCGGCATCTTCATCGGCGCAGCTAATGCCCAAGATCGCGTCCGGATCGGCGTGCTCAACGACCAGTCGGGCGTGTTTTCGACCTATCAGGGCATCGGCTCGGTCATTGCCGCGCAAATGGCCGTGGAGGATTATGGCGGCAAGGCCGCCGGCAAGCCCGTCGACGTCATCACCGCCGATCACCAGAACAAGACCGACGTCGGCGTCGGCATCGCGCGGCGCTGGTATGACACCGAAAGCATCGACGCCATCTTCGACCTGCCGAACTCGGCGATCGCGCTCGCGGTCGCCGGCATGAGCGAGCAGAAGAACAAGGTGTTCATCGGCTCCGGCGCCGGCACCGCGCTGCTCACCGGCGAAAATTGCACGCCGAATACCGTGCACTGGACCTACGATACCTACGCCTACGGCCGCGGGCTCGGCAAAGCCGTGGTCGCGCAGGGCGGCAAGAAATGGTTCTTCCTGACCGCCGATTACGCCTTCGGCCACGATCTGGAGAAGCAGGCCATCGAAGGCGTCAAGGCCTCTGGCGGCGAAGTGCTCGGCGCCGTGCGCCATCCGCTTGGCACCGCCGACTACGCCTCCTTCCTGCTGCAGGCGCAGGCCTCCGGCGCCGATATCGTCGGCGTCGCCAATGCCGGCGACGACACCATCACCTCGATCAAGCAGGCGGCGGAGTTTGGGCTGACGCAAAAGCAGAAGCTGGTCGGCTTGATTCTCGGCATGAACGGCATTCCCGCGCTCGGCCTGAAGGCGGCGCAGGGCGCGCAGATCATGAATCCGTTCTACTGGGATTTGAACGACGGCACGCGCGCCTTTGCCAAGCGATTTGCCGAGCGCCATCCGCAGAAGAATTATCCGAACGACATGCAGGCCGGCGTCTACGCATCCGTGCTGCATTACCTGAAGGCCGTCGACAAGGTCGGCGGCGCCGTGGACGGCAAGGCCGTGGTCGCGGCGATGAAGGCGATGCCGACCGACGATCCGCTGTTCGGCAAGGGAACCATCCGCAGCGACGGCCGCAAGATTCACCCGTTCTATCTGCTCGAGGTGAAGAAGCCCGACGAATCCACGTCGAAGTGGGATCTGCTGAAGGTCGTCGCAACCATTCCCGGCGATCAGGCGTTTCGTCCCGAGAGCGAAGGCAACTGCCCGCTGGTGAAAAAGTAAGCCAACCCGCGAACGGCTGGTGGCCGGTCGCGGAACTCGTTCGCCGGGGGGTGGTATTTATGTTGCCAAGGCAACTAGTTTGTGCGAGCCTGTTTTCGACGAGCGGCCGATCGAAGAGCACGAGAGCGTGCCAGGCCGTGCAGGGGAGGAACGGATGTCCGGACGATCGGGTCGTCACGATGTAAGGCGTCGGAGCGCGCGCGTTGGCGCTGCGGCCAGCGCGCTGCGTTCAGGCGCGATCGTCGATTTCGCCAGCGCCTTTCACGGCGTCGAGATTGCCGTGCACCCGCAACAGCAGTCCGATCAGGGTTTCCCGCTCCGGCTTGTTGAGGCAGGAGAGCAGGCGGCGTTCACGTTCGAGCGCGACCGCGATGACCTGGTCATGGGTGGTGAGCCCCTTCGCGGTCAGCGAGATCGAATGGGTGCGCCCGTCCTGGCGGTCGGCCCTGATGCTGACCAGCCCGCGCTCCTCCATGCCGGCCAGCGTCCGGCTGACCGGGCCTTTATCGAAACCGATGACGTGGCAGATGCGGGCCGCCGAAATTTCCGGCTCGATCGCGAGCAGCGACAGGATCCGCCATTCCGTGACGTTGACGCCAAAGCGTTTCTGATAGACCACGGTCGCGCTGCGCGACAATTTATTGGCGATGAAGGTGATGAGGGCCGGGACGTAACGGTCGAGGTCGAGCACCTGTTCGGCCCGCCCGCTCCTGCCTGCCGCGCCCGCGCGGGGGGCGCGCGCCTGTCTGTTCTTGCTCATGCTCTTCCGAAATCGCTCCAGCGTTCCAGACATAGAGACAGCACATACCGCTCTGCAAGAACATTATGCAGGAGACCCACATGAGCGCGATGTCCCGAACAGATCCTGTAACCCCGGCGCGGGCAGCACCGGCCGGTGTGCCAAGCCTGGACGTGGACCCGTTCTCGAACGAGTTTTTCGAAGATCCGCACGCGATCCACGACACCCTCCGAGAGGCCGGCCCGCTGGTTTGGCTCGACAAATGGGGGGTCTATGGCGTGGCACGCTATGCCGAGGTGCATGCCGTCCTCAACGATCCCCTGACCTTCTGTTCGAGCCGCGGCGTGGGCCTGAGCGATTTCGCCAAGGAAAAGCCGTGGCGCCCGCAAAGCATCATCCTCGAGGCGGACCCCCCGGCGCATACCCGGACGCGCGCGGTGCTGAGCCAGGTGCTGTCGCCGACGGCGATGAAAGGGGTCCGCGAACATTTCACGGCAATGGCCGCCGCCAAGGTCGACGAATTACTGGCGCGCGGAAGTTTTGATGCGGTTGCCGATCTCGCGGAGGCCTATCCGCTTTCGGTGTTTCCCGATGCGATGGGCCTGAAGCAGGAGGGGCGGGAGAATCTGCTGCCTTACGCGAGCTTGGTATTCAACTCGTTCGGGCCGCCGAACCAGTTGCGCCAGGAGGCGATCGAACGCTCGGCGCCGCACCAGGCCTATGTCGCCGCGCAATGCCAGCGCGAAAACCTCGCGCCCGGCGGTTTCGGCGCCTGCGTCCATGCCCGCGCCGATGCCGGCGACATCACGCCGGAAGAGGCGCCGCTGTTGGTGCGTTCGCTGCTTTCGGCCGGCCTCGACACGACAGTCAACGGCATCGGCGCCGCGGTTTATTGCCTGGCGCGCTTCCCCGATCAGTTCGCGCGGCTGCGCAGCGATCTGACGCTGGCGCGCAATGCGTTCGAGGAGGCGATCCGCTACGAAAGCCCGGTGCAGACCTTCTTCCGCACCACGACGCGGGAGGTCGAACTCGCAGGCCATCGCTTCGGCGAGGGCGAGAAGGTGCTGATGTTCCTCGGCGCCGCCAACCGCGATCCGCGGCGCTGGGAAAATCCCGACAGCTACGACGTCACCCGCCGCACTTCCGGCCATGTCGGTTTCGGCTCGGGCATCCATATGTGCGTCGGCCAGTTGCTCGCGCGCGTCGAAGGCGAGGTGATGCTGGCGGCGATCGCACGCAAGGTTGCAAGCATCGAGATCACCGGCCCGGTGAAGCGTCGTTTCAACAACACGCTGCGCGGCCTCGAAAGCCTCCCCATTACGATTTCTCCGGCCTGACGGACCGCGTATGCCCAGCATTATCTTCATCCATCCCGACGGAAGCCGGCAGCAGATCGAGGCGAGCGCGGGCGAAAGCGCCATGCAGGCCGCGACGTGCAACGATCTCAGCGGAATCCTGGCGGAGTGTGGCGGCAACGCCATGTGCGCCACCTGCCATGTCTATGTCGACGAGGCATGGCTCGCGCGGTTGCCCGCCATGGGCGGCGATGAGGACGCGCTGCTGGACGGCGCCGCCGCCGAGCGGCAGGCCAACAGCCGCCTGTCCTGCCAGATCAAGCTTGCCGCCGATCTCGATGGTTTGGTCCTCAACCTGCCGGACCGGCAATTATGACGGCGGCATCGCCGGATATCGCGCAGTGAACTCAAACCCGGCGAAGTCCGGGAAGCCAAGAATCAAATTCCAGAGGGAGAAAACAATGAAGTTTTGCAGGTTAGGTCTGGCGCTTGCCATGTCGTGCGCGACATGGGGCGCGGCGCGTGCGGAGATTTCTGACAACGTCGTGCGGGTCGGCGTGCTCAACGACATCTCCGGCATCTTCCAGGACACCAACGGCATGGGCTCGGTGGAAGCCGCGCGGATGGCGGCGGAGGATTTCAATGGCGGCGGCAAGGGCATCAAGGTCGAGATCGTCTACGCCGATCACCAGAACAAGGCCGATGTCGGATCGGCGATCGTGCGCAAATGGCTCGATGTCGATGGCGTCGATGCGGTGGTTGATGTGCCGAATTCAGCCGTCGGCCTCACCATCAATTCGCTGCTGCGCGATACCCGCATGACGTTCCTCGCATCATCGACCGCCAGTTCCGACCTGACCGGCAAGGCCTGTTCGCCGAACACCATCCAATGGGTCAATGATGCCTGGGCGACCGGCAATTCGACCGCGGCGGCGATGATGGCGCGCGGCGGCAAGGAATGGTATTTTATCACGGTCAATTTTGCGCTCGGCCAGGGCATCGAGGCCGAGGCCACCAACTACATCGAAAAGCATGGCGGCAAGGTGCTGGGCTCGGCCAAGCATCCGCTCAACACGGCGGATTTTGCGTCGCTGTTGCTACAGGCGCAGAATTCCAAGGCCAAGGTGATCGGCCTTGCCAATGCCGGCGGCGACACCGTCAATGCCGTGAAGCAGGCCGCCGAGTTCGGCCTCCAGCAAGGCGGCCAGACCATGGTGGCGTTCCTGCTGTTCATCAACGACGTCCACGGCATGGGGCTGAAGGTCGGCCAGGGCCTGCAACTGTTCGAGGCGTTCTACTGGGACATGGATGACGACACCCGCGCGTTTGCAAAGCGCTTTGCGGCACGGCCGGGCGTGAACGGCAAGATGCCGAGCGGCAACCAGGCCGGCGTCTATGCTTCCACGCTGGCCTATCTCAACGCGGTGGCCGCGACCGGCAGCGACCACGCCAAAGATGCCGTGCCGCAGATGAAGAAGTTCAAGGGCAAGGACAAATTGTTCGGCGACGTCACCATCCGCCAGGACGGCCGCGTCATTCACCCGATGTACCTGTTCGAAGTGAAGAAGCCGGAAGAGTCGAAATACCCGTACGACTACTACAGGCTGGTCTCGACCATTCCCGCCGACCAGGCGTTTCGCCCGCTCGCCGACGGCGGCTGTTCGCTGGTGAAGTGAAGCGACCTCGCGCGATGGGCCTGCGTGCCTCAGCCCATCTCGCGACCCCGCTTCGGATATCGATCAGGCCTTGCCGGCAACGATCTTGGCCGCGTCGGCGATACCCTTGGCCATCGCCACGAACTCGCTCGGCATCATGATGATGGTCATGGTGTTCTGTTCGGCGCCGACTTCCGTGATCATCTGCATGCGCCGGAGCTCCAGGCCGGCCGGGTTCTGCATGATGACCTCGGCGGCCTGACGGAGCTGTTCGGCGGCGTCCAGTTCGGCTTCGGCCTTGATCAGCCGGGCGCGCTTCTCGCGCAAGGCCTCGGCTTCCTGCGCCATGGCGCGCTGCATGCTGGGCGGAATTTCGACGCTCTTCATCTGAACAAGCTCGACCTTCACGCCCCAAGGCTTGGTGACGCTGTCAATCGACCGCTGCATGATTTCCGCGATCGTGTCCTGATCCTTCAAAATTTCATCCAGCGTGTGCTGTCCAAGCACCGTGCGCAATGTCGTCAAGGAAACCTGCACGACGGCATTCCCGACCGTTTTAACCTCGATCACCGCCCGTTCGGGATCGACGATGCGATACCAGATCACGGCATCGACCTTGATCGGCACGTTATCCCGCGTGATGCCTTCCTGCTGCTCGACGTTCGCGGTGATGGTGCGCAGGTCGAGCTTGGTCTGCCATTCGACCAACGGCCATACGAGATAAAGACCTGGCCCGGCCGTGCGGTTGAACTTGCCGAGCCGGAATACGACGCTGCGTTCATACTGGTTGGCGACGCGGATGCTCATGGCCAGCAGAGCCAGGAGTGCAATGGCAAAGACAATCAGAAAAGAGCTTGCGGCGAAGAAATCCATGATGGACACGGCCGCCTCCATGATTATTGAGCGGCCAATTAGGTGATGGCCGGCCCCGATTGCAATCCTGAGGCGCGGCGGGGTGAAGGATTATTTTTTTGCAGGTGAGTGCTTGACAGTCAGCCCGTTCCGCATGATCAGCCGCGCGGCGCGCCGGTCGCGGACATCGACCGGGGAGGGAGCCTGATTATGGCGCGCAGTAAAAACTCGCCGCGAGATGGACCGGTCCCGATTTGTAATGCGGCCACGCCGGCCAGCGGCACAATGGCAGCGAACGCAGCGTTTCGAATGCCGGTGCTTCGACCTTCTGCTCGGTCACCTCGAGATCGCCGGGCGCCTTGCCGTTCTCGACCCAGTCGACGAGCACGCCAAGCATATCGACATTGGCGGGCGCGCCAGAGCCGACATGATCGACGCCGGGCGCCGTATAGAGACGGGCGAATTCCGCCGTCTTCTCTTTGCCCAGCGTGCGCTGCACGTTTTCGAAGTAGCGAATTCCCGCATACGGGCTCTGCGCGTAGTCGGCCATGTGCTCGAGAATCACGAGCTTGCCGCCGCGTTCGCTGAAGCGGCTGAGGTCGGGATTGGTCGAATCCATCAGCTTGGAAACCTGGAGCACGCGCTCCCTGTGGTCTTCGGGTTTGTACTTCGTGACGTCGAGTTGCGGGTCGCGCGCAAAGACGTATTGAATGCCGCCCGCGCCATAGATCCAGGCGATGCCATTGGTGGGCGAGGGCGGGTGCGTCGGTGCCGCCTTGCCGAGCCACCACGAGATCCAGCCGCCGGTCGGGCCGAAGGCAGGGGTATTTTCGCCCGACACTCCCCAGCCCGGATAATCATCAAGACCGTTTTCCATTGCGAACGGAAACTTGTACGTCGAATGAAGCGTCTTGATCGCCGTGATCTGGGCGTCGGTCAGACACTGGTCGCCGCTTTGGCCCGCCGCGCAGCGCAGTGATTCCGGCTGGAATTTTGCCTTGCAGCCGACCGGATCCTGAACCAGCTGGTCGTCCGAACCGTCGGCCGTGTCGCAGGCCTGCAGGACTGCCTTCGCAACGAGTTCGACTTGAGCTGGGCGGATCCAGCCTTCGCCCATCGTCGCAAGCCCTGCCCGCGTGCCGGCGTGCTGTAGGCCAACCCAGTTGATGACGGGCACGCGCGCGAAGATGCCGTCGAAATCCTCCGGATAGCGCTGCGCCATCGTCAGCGCCTCGCGGCCGCCTTCCGACGATCCCATGAAGTACAGTTTGGAAGGCGGATTGCCGTAGGCGCGTACCATCAAGGCAACGGCGGCGTCCCGCACGCGCTTGTAGGATCGATATGAAAAATTCTCGAAGGCTTCGTCGTTGAGCGCAAAGACCTGCGGCGGCTCGCCCGGCTTGGTCTCATGGCCGGAATCCGTGCCATAGGTGACGAAGCCCCGCGCCAGCGGAGAAGGCGTGTCGAAAGGATAGGCCGGCGGAAGGGCGAGGCCGGTAATGAGCACGCCGTTGAAGCCGCCGCCGCCATATTGCAGCGAGCGGCCGTTCCATTCCACCGGGAGATTCACTTGGAATTTGATCGGCGGCGCCTTGGGGTCGGACGGTGCAATCTGGCCAAGGACCTTGCAAAATTCCGTATTGGCCGGGGTGACGCGTGCTGACGGCGTCGGCCCCCTTTCGGCGACGGCGAGTGGTGCAGGTGCAACGATAGCGGCGGAATCGATCCGGACGGCATTGTCGGCCGGTCGGATAAGGTCGCCGCATGTCGTCGCCGGATCGCCGGTCATCTTCGCGGCGGTCGCCTCGGGGGCAAGCCATGAGGTCACGGTGACCAGCGAAGCCACGCAAGCGCACGCGCGCGCGTTGATTTTGAGCCCTTGCATCGTTCCCTCACGCCAATGTTGTGCCCCGCGTATTTGGCTCGCGGTCGCGCTACAATGGCGGGGCTGGCGGGGGCGTCAACTCAAATCAATCCGTGCGCCGCCTGCCGTGCCGCAGAGGCTGTGCCGGCGGGCAAACCTATCCGGTGACCTTGCTCGAGCCCTGCGTGATCAGCCGCGCGGCGCGTTGGTCGCGGGCGTGAATCCACAGCCAGCTCAGCGCGACGCTGAGCCGGTTGCGCAGGCCGATCAGGAAGTAGATGTGGGCGAGGCCCCAGATCCACCAGGCGAGGTGGCCGCGCATCTTCATCCAGCCGAAATCGATCACCGCCTTTTTCTTGCCGATCTGCGCGAGGCTGCCGGCGTGCTTGTAGCGGAACGGCGGCAGCGTGGTGCCGGCGAGGCGCGCCCTGATCAGCGCCGCCACGTAACGTCCCTGCTGCTTGGCGGCCGGCGCGATGCCCGGCACCGGATTGCCGTCGGGGCCTGCGATCGTCACGGTATCGCCAACGGCAAAGATGTCGGGATGGCCGGGCACGGTCAGATCTGGCTCGACCTTCAAACGATAGGCGCGGTCGGCGGGCGCGTTCAGCCATTCCGCCGCGCGCGAGGCGCGCACACCGGCGGCCCAGACGATGGTTCTGGCCTCCAGCTTGTTGCCGCCATAGACCACGCCATCGATGGCGCATTCGGTGACGGGCTGGCCGAGCACCACCTCGACGCCGATCTCCTCCAGCGAGCGCTGCGCGTAGGCGGAGAGATCCTCGGGAAAGCCTGCGAGCACGCGTGGGCCGGCCTCGATCAGGACGACGCGGGTCTTGTGGGTGTCGATGTTGCGAAAATCCGGCGGCAGCGTGTCCTTGGCGAGGTCGGCGATGGTCCCCGCCATTTCGACGCCGGTCGGGCCGGCGCCGATGATGACGAAGGTCAGTAGTGCCGCGCGCCGCACCGGGTCGGTCTCGCGCTCGGCGCGCTCGAAGGCGACGAGGATGCGACGTCGGAGCGTGGTGGCATCCTCCAGCGTTTTCAGGCCCGGTGCGAACGGCTCCCATTCGTCGTGGCCGAAATAGGCGTGGCGGGCGCCGGTGGCGAGCACCAGCGTGTCATAGGCCAGCGCGTCGCCGCCATCGAGCAGCACGCGCT
>Ga0307510_10011622_pt1 | contig 10451 bp, 12 predicted proteins | sample 12_EM_MG_FD_207224 | JGI IMG/M metagenome (GOLD analysis project Ga0307510, IMG submission 207224) | Populus trichocarpa ectomycorrhiza microbial communities from riparian zone in the Pacific Northwest, United States - 12_EM | ecosystem: Host-associated > Plants > Roots > Unclassified | place...
ATACCATTCGGCAAACCAAGAGCGGTGATTATAACGTCCAGGTAGGTGGCCCATTGCCCAGCACCTCAGACCGACTGACATCGATTTGCTCGATAAGGTGTTCTACTCGGCATGTCCCGCCCGTTGCGAGGGCCAGGATTTCAACGTGGCAGCGGATCCTCGCAAACCCGTCGCCCTGAGCCATGTTACGAATGTTCCTGGTCTCATGCGCGTCGTGGACACTGAATGAGTCTCTTAATATTCTTAATCCTCTCGGCGTATCTTTCCTGTACCGTTCTTGCTTTGGCCGTCGGATACATGCCGCCGTGGCCTGTGGTCGTTCGTTACTGTATTCATTAGTCACTTAGTTTACTGCAATATGCGTGTACGTTTGCATCCACCATGAATATGTCCATACCATTGATAACACAAAACAACCCCGCTGCTGATCACAACTCTGCCCTACAATCGATAACCGCTACAAGTACACGAACAATCCGGGATACCTCAAGCTGCAAGCCCTTTATGCGTCCTCGATGGTGCTCTATTGTTTAGTATTCTGGTTGATACGTGCCATGACCATATCCACCGTGTCCATATCCACCAGAATTCCCCCCTCCATAGCTCGAGTCATTTTGGGAATCTGGGAAGTGAGGTCCACCTGCGCCTGATGGTGCGAAGCCAGGAGTAGCACCAGGGTAGCTTGGAGGCAGTTGATTATACGCAGGGCTGTTGCTGCCAGGATCGACCATCCCCGGATATGCAGCTCCCTGTTGCCCCGGATACGATGAGCCCGGATAAGATGGCCCCGAGGAACCTGGCGGAGGGCCACCTGGGTACTGGGAAGGTAACCCAGGGTCTGGGTAGCTCGAGTCTGGAAGCGAGTAAGGTGGCCCTTCCGACGCGCCTCCATAGCTGGACTGAGTGGGGGGTTGGTATCCGTACGCAGACCCATAATGAGAATCTGGGTACTGAGGCGGACGCGTATGCTCCTGTGGCAGAGACGGAGCCGGTCCGCTGGAATACGAACTGTACGGCTGTGATGGCCCTCCGGGCGACATCGGCCCACTGGGAGGGGGAGGGAAGGTTTCGGCCCCTGGCATATGATCCATCGACGCCCCTGGTACATCGGGTTCGATTCCACCACGTCGGTAGCCCGATCCCCCACCAAACTGATTGTACAATCCCTGTGCCTGAGATACTCCCGGAATCTTCCCTTGCAAGTAGTTGGATATATTCCCTTGCATCTGTGCTCCAGTATTGGCGCTGAAACTTCCCTGACTCGGGGGAGCTGTTGCACCACTGCCACCGGGGCGTACGTTTTTGTGATCGCGAACGGCTTGTTTTGATAAACGCGCGAGTATTTCGCCTTGGTTGTGACCAAGAGACTGTAACCACCCATTTAATCCGGCCAGCATCTCGCGTTGAACTTGCGAGGAATGGTTCTGAAAGTCAGGATGGAATCTACGATGGCTTAGCATCACATTCGCGAAAGAAGTATCGGGTACAAACAGGCACTGTAATACCTCATCCGTCATCGATCGCACGTTCACAGAATTGTCATCCCATGCCTTGGTGACATGCGTCACAGTGTGCCTCTAAAAAAAAGCAGAGTGAAGCGAGGTGGGTGCATGTAGATACAAGGGACGTACCACAATGATTCTGGCGATACTTCCCGCAGGTTCATTGAGTATCAAATTCTAGACAACATGCCATCGATACAGGCATCCTCTCGAGTAATGACGTGAACGCACGAAATGGTCCTTGCTCAAGAATGAATGGGTTGGATCCGACTGCCGGCTACGGATTATGTATGGTTCAGTAGCGTCACTGGGTTGGACTCACCGCCTGTGGATTATTGAACACCTAAAAGAGGGGAATACGTCGTTAAAGTTCACTACCTAAGGACTTGAAAGTGACCAACCTCATACTGATCCTGGTTATTGACCACTTCGCTGGAAGCCGCCATTAATTGTGTGCTCGCAGTTGATAAAATAGGCTTCAGGTAGGGCTAGATGGGATGATAAGACCAGAACTGACGAGAAGAGGCTCGTCACTGACTTCGAGCGTAGAAAAAACGAAAACTTTGACACTGGTTAGACAATCGGGATGATAGCAACTTCCTTCTCTTGCTCACCTGAGATAGAATCCGTGATTTTCCCAATTAAGGGTCCCAATCCAGGTATCTTTTCTAGAAAACATAGCGTTGCGCCCAACTTGACACGCACTGATCTACGCTTGACTTACCGATGGTCTTCTCAATCTTCTTGGCCACTTGTACAGCAGTCAGAAAGCGTACCTAGTGACAAGATGTTGCCACACCTGAATCTCTGAAGCTCAACACCTGCCAAAGTACAGAATGTAATTCCTGAGGACTCATTTCTCCCGGGGGCTTGCCACCGTAAGCAGGTGCATCACGGAGCCGCTCTATTCCCTCCAAATCGCGGCTTATTTCCGATCCCTCTCCGCCGGGTAATTTGAACAACAGATCCCGGATAACGTCTCCTTGCGACGGTCCTCCTGACACCGAGCGCGAGCGTGCAGAATCCATTGCTTTATTGAGGTCGGAAACGGATGCCTCGCTCTGTAGATTCGTCAGAAAAACATGCTGGGAGACGCCTAGATCAAATCCGAAGTCTTACAAGATGGTCACCAGCCTCTGGATTTTGTATGAGAGTGGGAATGGGTCGGCTTATATCGAAGACTTACCGCCAAGCAAGCTATGCAGAAAATCACTGGATCCGAACGTTCCGGTGACCAGAGGGGCGACCCATCTCCCGTTGGGGGCTTGGATGCGTACATTGTCGCCAACATGCAGGAAAACATGGGAGTGACCCATAGCAACAAGAGCGAGCTCGCAGAAATTCGAATGCGCTGTGAAGTCCTCAAGGGTGTGTAACTGAACGAGATGCACTCATGAGCCTGTCAGGGACACATCAGGATGTCGGGGTAATGGAACTGACGGCTTGCCCAAGAAGGCGATAGGCCTCGTATTCATCCTGCTTCCTCCCTTGAGCACGGTGCTGCCGACCAAGGTGGATGCAACGTTCAAGAGTGCGGCGAACAACAGCCTTTGAAGTATCCCATGGGCCATTCTCTGAACATCGATAGGATCAGCATAGATCACTGATGCGGGCTATAGTACATACCATTGGCAATGTAATTCTTCATGCCTGTGCGGGGGTCGACCTCTAATTCCCCAGGCTGGGAGAGGTGGTTAAGAAGATATGAATAGACTTGCACGAGAAATGCTATCCTACTTACATTTACGGGTCCGCGTAACCTCGAGTCATACTTTCGCGCATCTTCGCCCTCACCATAGCCCTTGGGGTTATCAATATGTTCCGTCTGGATGATATGAATAGTGGGCGATATCTCATGGAAATCTTCAACGAATTCATACCGGGAGGTACACACCCAGCCTTTCCACAGTCACCTCAAATTCATTTGTCGCGTATCCGTGAGCCTGTGGAGAGAACAAGAGAGAGTTCGAAAAAAGGGAGCCACATGTCATGTTCAGCGGGACGAACGAGAAATCCAAGTGCAATGCACATATTAATGATCGTCTAGAACAAGTTACCGTTGGCTGCGAACAATGTGTGAGGAAGTAGAAGCTTACCTGGAGCGGTACTTTCTTTAAACTTGCTATATCTACAGCCTTTCATTATGAGTATTAGTAAAGGCAAGCACTTGATGGTTGGCCGTATATAACCAACTTGACTATAGTCTCTGAGCCAGTTCCTAGATGAAAGATGTAAGCTTTCCCGAAGGCAAGGAAATAGGTAAGCTGACCCAAAGTATACGCGTTTGACATCCAGCCCGTTAAACTTCGTTCCTCCTTTCCCAATAAGTGCGCCAAGAGCAAATCCACCAGCCTTCTTGGCCAAATCTGACAGGATATCTTCCTGTACGGGAGTTGGGAGCGGGATGAGAAGACACCCCTCGACTTAAGCGAAAACACGTACGATATCGCCATGGCGGAAGGCACGACCCTCCATGTACGCGAATCTAAGATAGATAACTCGTGAACACGGCATGGGCACCATCTTCCTGCATCACTGAACAACGCACGAAGGAATATTGCCGGCGCCGAATGCATGGACGCCATTCCCTGGAAGAAAAACAACCAAGGTTGCTAATATGATTAAGAAAACGTGTTGTGAGAAGGACATCTGAGAAGAAAATCGTTTAGGTTTAGGTATGTGGAGAGATAGAGATCGATGGGGAGCAGTTTCGTGTGATTAGATATTTATAATTAATAACGTAATACGTCTCACGTCTCCACCCCTCAGGCACACTCCTCTGTACTGCGGCTATTCCTCATCAGTCGTATTGTGGTTCTTGTCGTTGGAAACCACACTCGAATCGCTTGGCGGAAAGTGTTGTGCTGTGATAGAATATGCTCCAATTTAAGAGGCCGACCAGATGCCCGCACAACTTCACCAAGTAAGATACTCTCGCACCGTATTGGGGCCAAGCCTACAGAACTACCTTAGCTGACTATGACCGCCGCAGTGAAGCCTCAGAATCAAGTCCGTGTTGAGTGCCTAAACTGTGTGCATGTATGGCAACAAGGAACAAATGGCCAAGCAACAACAGCCCACGTGCGTCAGATTTGGGGCAGGGTAGTGAACCCTTCCCATTTGGAGTTCACGTATGTGAAGTGTAATTAACTGCTGGGAATAATCACTGTAAACACCCGGAAGAGGTAAAGCTCTCGGGGTAATGCTTATTAGGGATGACCTGATGATGCTGTGTGCGGAGAAACGAATATATTAGACTTTGACTTTTGTAGAAGTCTGACCATAGTGACCGAATGGCAGCTCGTGATACGTCAGCGTGAGAGCACTGTTGGCAGGTTACCATGATGATTAACTAGATATGCGGGACTGTGGGTTAGAAGCCGACTGGTATAACTCCTCTCCAGACTGGCGGAACAACCGTGGTACAACTCTCACGTCAGATTACGGAACCCCATCAGAAGGACGTCATTGGGAGATGAGATAGAGAATTAAACTGCAAGAGGTTCGAGATTCTAAACCGGAGAAAACGGGAGAACCATGGCAGGAAGTGGGACCGTTAGAACTCGCAACAGGACGGAGCCCTGTGGGTAAATGACAAGCCGAGATGGGGAGATGACTCAAGCACAGGCATCAGACATCAGAAAGCGGAACGGGAAAGAGGGCCCGGTTGACAACGAAAGTGATTGCCATGCAAACGCGTTGTTGTAAACCACACTGCGTTGAGGGGTCTGAGAGCCATCCATCCATATAAGGGCATTCAGCCTTATGAAAAGTCAGTCCTTGGCGCCTCGAGTCCACTTTTTGTTCTTGACCGTACAAAGTCACCCCTTTCCTTCCGACCACCACCTAGTTACATCGCAACATGGCCGATACAGCAGCGACCACGCAAAAGAAGACCAAGCACGGGCATGCGGCCTCCCAAGCTCAACCGACACCAAGGAAGGTGCGATTCAACGTCGGTATGAGTCCCCTCGTCCCGTTTCATTGCTGGGAAATGCCAGACTAATTGTGTGTAGGCACCCAGTATCAAGTCCTCGATGTCGTGGGCGAGGGTGCCTACGGCATTGTTTGTTCAGCGACCCATCGACCGACTGGTCGAAAGGTCGCAATAAAGAAGATCATGCCCTTCGACCACTCAATGTTTTGCCTGCGGACGCTACGAGAACTCAAACTCCTCAAATTCTTAAGCGAGGCGGGTGTCAGCGAGAACGTGAGCATGTCCTTACTGTTTGCCTTAGCCCCGCGAAGGTCCCTCCACCCACCACCAGCCTCTTTACGAGCTGGGAGTGCGAATGAATTGACTGGCGCTAACGGGTATACAGATTATCTCCATTCTAGACATCATCAAACCGCCTTCACTAGAGGCTTTTAAGGAGGTTTATTGTGAGATTCCATCATTTGTTGTTTACAACACGTGCTAATCTCACACCCAGTGATTCAAGAATTGATGGAAACTGACATGCATCGCGTTATCCGCACTCAAGACCTGTCCGACGATCACGCACAATATTTTGTCTACCAGACACTGCGCGCACTTAAGGCGCTGCATTCAGCAGATGTCATACACCGCGATCTCAAACCATCGAATCTTCTATTGAATGCCAATTGTGATCTGAAAGTCTGCGATTTTGGATTGGCACGATCAGTAAAGACTGCCGAACCGTCTGGGACAGAAACAGGATTTATGACCGAATATGTGGCGACCCGGTGGTATCGCGCGCCAGAAATTATGCTGACGTTTAAACAGTACACCAAGGTATGACTGTTACCCCACCCGATCGTTGTATTTAACTAAACGTTCATCAGGCCATCGACGTCTGGTCCGTCGGGTGCATTCTAGCAGAGATGCTGTCGGGAAAGCCGCTCTTTCCTGGTCGCGATTATCATCACCAACTTACCCTGATCCTGGAGGTGCTTGGCACACCGACCCTGGACGAGTTTTACGCAATAACCACACGTCGCTCCCGCGACTACATTCGTGCTTTACCGTTCCGAAAGAAGAAGCCTTTCCAGACGATTTTCCCGAACGCAAATCCCCTGGCTCTAGACTTTTTGACGAAGACCCTGGTATGACCATGTTTATTGTTTTGGTTTCGGATTACACTCAACGCCGCTGTTCTCTCAGACATTTGACCCGAAGAAGCGAATTACTGTTGAACAGGCGCTTGCGCACCCATATCTTGAGGCTTATGTACGTGAACGTGGTCACAGTGACGATGGAGTCTCACGTTTTTCCGCCAGCATGACCCAGACGACGAACCAGTAGCCCCGCCACTAGACCCAGAGTTTTTTGAGTTTGACTGTGGGTAGTTTTTTTTTGAAAGTTTGTAGACGGATGATGACGACCAACAGTACACAAGGATGACATCAGTCGGGAGCAGCTCAAGGAGCTATTGTACGAGGAGATTACGAGCTTTAAGGCAGCCATTTAGGATACTTTTTGTAGTACCATACAAGTAGTGATGGGACGGAAGATGCCGAGTTGATGGCCTGACCGACGCCGCGTTTGTCAGTTTTGTGTTTTGTTACACCCGTCCCGTCCTCACTCAGACGACGTTCAATCGAATCGACCTCGCAAGAGCCTCATTTCCTCTTAGATTTTTGCACGCTTTCTTCTCTCCCTCCATTTTTGCACTCATCGGTATGTCCCCCTGACCCAAGGACCCCTCTCACTCTGACCTCCCCTACTAGTATATACTCTACCCCATCATGACGAATACCACTCCTTCCAGCAGTGACTCTTCTCGTAATACTGTCGTCCCATCTGAAGTGGGCTGGCAATTTGTGCCCCAATACTATACATATGTGAATAAGTCGCCCCAGCGTCTCCACTGTTTCTACAACAAAAACTCTACCTTCATTCATGGTGCCGAGGGAGAAGATGGCACACCCTGTTACGGTCAGCAGGTTAGTATCTTCGTTCGATCGGTTTTGTCCACCGCCTCAACAATTTTTTAAAGGAAATTCACAATAAGATCACCTCCATTGGGTTTGAGGACTGCAAGGTCTTCATCCATTCAGTCGATGCACAGTCCTCTGCCAACGGTGGCATCATCATTCAAGTGATCGGTGAAATGTCCAACCGTGGCGAGCCGTGGAAGAAATTCGTTCAGACTTTCTTCCTCGCTGAACAGCCCAATGGTTACTTTGTCCTCAACGACATCTTCCGTTTCCTCAAAGAAGAGACCGCTGAGAGCGATGAAGGCGAGCCAGAGCAAGCTACCGCTGAGCCCGAGCAGGTTTCCGCATCCCCGCAGCAGGAGACTGAGCCTCCCCAATCGCCTGTGTCCCCACAGCCAATCCCCCCTGCTGATATTTCCGCCCCCGAACCGATCCAAACAGCTTCTCCTTCTCCTGCAACCCCCTCCGTTGCTCCCACAGAAGAGGCATCCCCTGTTCACGAAGAGCCCGCTGCGGAGCCCCACACTAATGGACACACGCAGGTCGAACAAGAAGCTCCGGAGGCCCCGTCCGCAGCTCTGGTCGAAAAATCCCCCACCCCTGAGCCCGAACCTACTCCTCCTGTGGAATCTCCTGCTCCAGTTGCATCACCTGCTCCGCCACCTGCCCCTTCTCCTGCCCCTTCCCAGCCCCCCGCACCGGCTACTACATCTCAGCCTACTCCTACACCTGCACCTGCACCTGCGGCACCGAAAACATGGGCCAACCTGGCCGCAACTAACTCGAAGAAGTGGGGTTCAGCCGTGGCTCAAGAGTCCCGTGGTACTTCCGAAGCGCCTGCTGCCAGCTCATCAACCCCCGGGAGTGGCACTCAGACGCCCGTCAGCCACCATGGCTCTGGCGCAAGACCTCAACAACAGCCTCGGGACTCCCATCCATTACATGTTGCCGCAAATAACGTGTCAAATGCCCTATGTTTCGTTAAGGTAACGTGTCGGTGTGCCATTTCCCTCGTCGAGTCCTGACATGTTCTTTCAGAGCGTGCAAGAAAATGTCACGGAAGCGGCGCTGAGGAGTACTTTAACCAATCGTTTCGGACCCATCAAAGATCTCGATCTCGTGCGGAGCAAGGCATGTGCATTCCTGGAGTTTAACACTGTCGATGCGGCGCGCCGGGCCATTCTCGCTTCGCTTCCCCCCTCCCAGGGTGGCGAGGGTGGTATCCGTATCGATGTAGGGGATGGCCAGCACATGCGTATCACCATCGAGACGCGTAAGGAACGGGGTGAGCGCCCTCCAAGTAGACCTCGTGGTGGTGCCCCCGTCAATAGCGACATGCGTGGTGGTGGTTTCCGTGGCCGTGGTGGTGGGCCAGGTCGTGGGCGGGGGATTGGTACAGGTACCAAGTAGGTGATCACGTCCTCGCCGCGGTATCGTTTTCTTGTTCGACGCTGTGATGCAGGGGTGAACTATGTCGAGTGAGTCCTGTGTTGTATTGAGCGATGCACAAGATAAAAAAAATGATAAAAAAGCCAATGAATCCTTTCTTTGGCATTGAAACCTACCCTCTGCGGATTATTAATATTGTGTGAGCTGAGCTTAATGTGATAATCACGTAAGTCAACTCTAATAAATGGGTTTACTACAATAACGCCACAACCATTAAACTGAACTGCACTACTGCGGCAACTTGGTCCACTTGAGCCAGCTGGGGTTGCCCCATTCTCATCATCACTCGCCCGCAATCATTGGCTCACCGTTAATTGCATGGGGTCCTGGCCTTGCGTTGTTATACCAGGATTCATTTGCCATTCATTGCACAGCCGATCGCCGGTGCCCATTACTACTACCCTGTCACTGATATGTATGTATTACCTCAATGACATCGTCAACGGGATGAAGGACAGGCGTCATTGGCGTTGAGGCCGTGACTGGCTCGGCTTATTACCTCATGACTCACGTGCGAAGACTCCTGTGGCGAGGGAAATACCTCGAAGCCGGATCACCCGTGATGGCCCATATTAAGCACGCTCGGCGGACAGACCTACGAAGTGGGGCTGCGAAAGGCCCCTTCTACGGACCGTTTCCTAATAGGGCTAGGATACTGCTGTGCCGTAGCGCAGTACATCAGAGTTCGCCCCTACTAGGCCGATTGAATTGATGGCGGGCACTGGTAGCCTGCCTAAAAAGGAGTACCTTGGCAGCATTGTTAGACGACTGGGGCCTAGAGGGTCGGACATCTGGGCATGTCAACATGGTCATATAAAAGACCTGGTTTTGCTCGAAACTAATTTCATCACTCATCGTTCCTAGGCACCGACGGTCATCTATGTCTTCAAATTCCCGAACACACACCACCCTATCACCCCATCCTATTTTCCATAGTCCCACCGCTGTCATTGGCGGAGAGGCGACCTCATCACAACGTCCCCGTAGGAGCTCCAAGGACACTTACCATGGCCCACCAGCACACGAACACAGAGAGTGGTCCCGAAGCCGCCACAAGTTCTGGATCTATGAATCGCCACCTTCGAGCTCTTCCCAGGATGGCAAATCCAACGCCAGTTCCGGGGGCCACTCTACCGGGAGCGAGGGATCGGAGGAAAGACGCGTCCGAACCGTGTCTCCCTATGGCTCTTTCTTTGCCGAGGAGATGGAATTCGATGCTCCTTCGGAGAGCCTTTCGTTCTACGGGGGCGATAGGCGGGAGAGCGCCACCGTGTACACAGACATGAACGGAGTGTTCCACCCGACCCGGATGCTACCGTCGACTCGGAGTTGGACGAGCTCCCAAACGCAAGTGGCTCCCGAACCCGTCCTCTTCGTGACCGGCTCCGAGTATCCGACCTACGCCAGACCTCCTCCCAGTCCGGCTCCAGCACCAAATTACGATACGGCTGGAACAGGGAGGGTGCCGTTATCTCACTCAACCCTGGCCGAAAATTCTCGCCGATCCCAGCCTCCCATGTCATGGCGCCAAGGGTATCATCTCGAGCGTTCGAATAGTCCTCGCTGGCAAAGCTCTCGATATGATCCGCCTCAAGCCCA
>Ga0307510_10011623_pt1 | contig 10451 bp, 5 predicted proteins | sample 12_EM_MG_FD_207224 | JGI IMG/M metagenome (GOLD analysis project Ga0307510, IMG submission 207224) | Populus trichocarpa ectomycorrhiza microbial communities from riparian zone in the Pacific Northwest, United States - 12_EM | ecosystem: Host-associated > Plants > Roots > Unclassified | place...
ATCTCCTTGGCGATCATGAAAATGGATCTTAAAGTCCCCGGCCAGCTCTGTTAGACCTAGCTCCATTGGTAGAGCAAAAACTACCATCTTTTTCTTAGGTGCACGGATCCAGAAATCTTCTGGCTGCCGAATTGTGTTTGAGAAAATTTGATGAGAAATTTAAAATTAGTTTGGACAAAGTAACAAATAACACCAACTATTGAGACCATAGCCAAATAAATTCAATAAATACCTACCATTAAATCCTTGGTTTTTGGATGGTTTCTGGTTGAGAACAGAATCCCTGTGAGAAATAAGGAAAAACATCTCTGGTTATGCTATCATCCATACACGAGTAACCAAGAGACAAAAAAAAGTATCATGTAATAATAAAACCTTCCTCGCATAAAACAAGTCTTCTATTGCAAATTTTAGTGATAACAAACAAAAGCAGTAAAATCAGTGTTAGCACTAAAATGGGTTTTGCTTGTAAGATTAGTAAACATTTTTATACACAAAGCCAAATCACTTATGTAGGCAGGTCAGAACATGTCAGGGACATTATGGGGTAAACACATTACAAGTACAATAAAAATAATTGACAAATGAACGACTCTATGAGTAGGACTTATTATCATGCATATTTGTGTGAACATTGACACATCTCCAATGCAGCTCAACTGGTGGAAAGATGAATTTGCTGCAGGAAAAAGCATACCACTGTTGTTAGAGATAGTAATAGAGGGCCTTATCCAATACGGACATTGGTGAAGCCGGAATCCCCTAAGCATGCACCTGTCAATGACAACTTGAGTAACCAAGTAAAGCTAACTTTTAAAAGTGTGTTAAAGAAGAGGGACCACAGTTATACCTTCGTTCGGGCTGATTTTCCCCATTGAAATATGTTAAGATCCGCTCGAAGTATTTGACATACCTCTGGTTATAGCAGAAAATAATTACTTTCGTGGAATGCAAATAAAAGCAACCCCATCAAAGTCACAAAAAAAACTCCATAACAAGCATTACAAAAATGAAATTGACTAACAATCTGACTTGGAAGAACAAGAGCCTTCCCATCCACACATCTTTTCTGGTTGAAGTAATCGATGGCCTCCTCAGCAGTTGGGAAGAACTGCACAGAGAAGGAAAATGAAATAAGAATATGATTGAAAGAAAAGAAACCTACAGAACCAACGAAACAACTGAGTTTCACTAAGCAGAGAGATTCTTAATGAAATACCGAAAGGCACCTTAAGGAAAAGGAGAAGGCTACATATCATTAAACCTGTCCTGCCCATTCCAGCTTTACAATGAACAACCACCACATTTTGAATGTCTTCTTTCAACCAGGAGTATGCACTTTGACAAAATGATGTTATTAGTTGAAGAGGAGGGCAATTATGGTCATCAAATGGGAAGCACGCTACCTGGAAAAGATCTGAAAGAAATACTTAGAAAAATCCCAAAAACAAATATTGAAAAAAAAATTAATGAATTGTTAAACTAGTCCATCCCACCCTCAACCCCTATTGGCTAAGTTGTTCAAATTCAAACAGCCATGCAAGGCGGCAGAATAGTATATCACCTAAAAGGTTTTAACACTGTTCCATTTTGGGAGCAATAGATTTCAATTATACCTCAACATAAAAAATCAATATTAATACTTTGGAAAGATATTGTCATTGACAGGTCGCAGTTTATACTAGCCAAGATATTCCTATCTCTTAAATATGTGTACAATATCATGCATCCACAAAATATATACATTACAATTTCTTCATAACAGAAACAAACATGATGTCAATTATTTCTTATCACGTGACTTGAATAGCTAGGAAACCCTTAAAAACTCACCAACAAGAGAATTTTAAGAGAGAAAAAATGATAATAATAATCAAGAGCATCAGGACAGTGGTAATGTGTTGCTGGAAGAAATTATGCTGACAGTGTTTTTAATAAATGGATTTTGTTTTTAATCTACAAATGAAGATTAAAAAAAGTCCTCCAGCCTGTATAACAAGTAACAAAAAATCAGTATTGAGATCAATGCAAAACCAGGAATAACTTTTGGGAGCCATTGATACCAGGAACGAACAAATTAGACTGGACAGCGGAGAGTTTTAATCTTTTTCAGATCCATTGTAATGTTAGGCTTTGATGTTGATATCCAAGACAATCAGAATACATAAATACAAATGAAGAGGAAAACCACACCTTTCCTCCAAATCGTGATGCATCATACAATCTCTCTGAACAAAGATTGTATACCTTGTACTTTCCCTGAACAGAAATCATGATGATATCAGCAAAATGGGATTCCAAAACATAAAGCCTGACTTAATGCAAAGGAGATTCTTTACAGGTGAATCCATGAACCATAATAGGCATACAAAAACAATGGATGTAATATATCCTGAAAATAATACAGCAGACTAAGACTATTGGTTGGTATAAGACAGAGTGATTTTAAAGAGAACCCAGGTTGTTCAGGATCAGAACTGTAACAAACAGCACCTAAAGCCATTACTCTAGAGGTTTGATATCAGGAATAAAATTTCAGTGATAAAAGGAAAGTATTTCAATACCTAGCTAAAAACGTTTTACAAAACTCTGCACAAATGCTTTTGGATAAAAAACTCAGTTCTTAGTCGATGACCAGAATGATTCAAGGTACCATTTAAGTCCTGGAATGAGTTCTGTCTAATCAATAAAGCCATATCACGTGTAAGATATTAAGTATTCCACTTGAAGTACTTCAACTTAATGATTAGAGACCTGGACTATTCAAGCATGGTTTAAGTATGCTTGACCTCCTAAAGTATATTTTTCAGTGTTCAATCTATTACATGCAAATATTGAAAATACCCCAGTTCCATCTGAATCATTAACAACATTCTCAGTCTAGTTTTTATCCATCCTGTGCATCTTCATAGAGATTGTGTTCTTTCCTCAAGATTATATTGATATTCTTTCACATTGTTTATGAGAGATCCATAATCACACCATCTTTAAGGTACATCCAGATTCAAAGTTCCTAACTTTACAGTTTAAACTAATCAATCAGAAATTTTGAACCTTTTATATAAATAGATGACAGTTTTTTCTTCTACCTCATAAATTGTTACTACATTCCCTTACTGTCACGCATCTAGTCAGAAATTAAAACAAGGTCATACCTTATGATGGGTCTCAAAAAACTTTATCACTTCTTCCATGTGATTTCGATAGAATCCCTGTATCGATTTTCAGTTCATAATTTTTTAGAAGATAAATTAAACTTCACAATGAAATTGTGAATGCGTACTGGAAAATGTTTTCACCTCAAAGAATCCAAAAAGTCCAGAGCTTATATCACCAGCAGGAAAACCCATAGCAATTATGTTCTCAGTGATATAAGCCATATCCAAATCGAATCCTCCCTCCTGTATATATGTGATGATGCAATCAACATTACTTTTGGTGAAAACTTAGATATGCATGTCAAAAGTAAAACATGAAGAATGCTTGCTAGGCTGTTTCATGCAAGAGAAGGCAAGGGAATAAATAACCTGACCTGTGAGAAAAATTTTAGAAGCAATAACTATCCAGAAAATGAATACATGAAAAAAAATGTAGGATTTTGATAGATCAATCTCCAGGTACAAGACAATAAAGAATCAAGTCCACCAACAGAGCAAGTTTGATTTACTTATATCATGACCGTTTAAATAATTACTCATCGGTAACTGATTTGCCTTTGTAAGCTAACTAATTGGAATACATTTTCATTGATGCCAACACTTTTAAGACAAAACAAAGTGGTGAGAAAATTTTAAATTGCCATGAAATCCATTATTCAGCTATAACTCAAACATAAATTAACGTGTCAGTAACAGCAGCAACATGGGTGAGCTACCTGGTATCTCCGTTTATTTTGAGAAACAACATGGCGCGCCTTGACCTGCATGGCCTTCACAGCATTTCGAGACGAATCAACCAAACCTTTAGTGAATGATTCAAAAACACCACTTTGCGTAGATGTTGCGTTGCCTTGACTACTCTCCTCGGTATTAGGAAGCAGCGATCCAAAGCCACTGGTAAAACGAGAAAATGCAGAAATTCCAAAACCTTCAGTCTCCAAATTCGAACTCGAACTATGATTTCGGGTGGCCGCAGCCATAGAATGTTGTTCAAGATTACGAGAGTCTTTGTTAGAAGATTCAACAACAGGAGGTTGAGTAGATGGGTCAGGATCCATTGTGTCGTCACCTATAAACTGCGAAAGAAGGCCGAGAATGAACGAAAGGAAGCCATTCAGTTTCAAAGCTATGATAAATCTGAAGAAGACCAAAAAGAAAAACAACCCTTCTCACTAGCATTTCATAATCAAAACTAAAGAAAGAAATGTAAAAGATCAATCAATTATGGATATGGGGTGGCTTCATTTTGATAGAGGAAACACAATGAGATCTGATGACTGCCTAGCATTTTAGCAAAATCAAACAAGATTCTCTCACATTACTCACCAGATTTTATAAAAGTATTGGCTTCTCCTCTCTTCTCTTCTTGCCTGTTCACATTAAATCACATCTCTCTGACACGCATATCATAATCGAAGACGTGACGTATTGTTTTGCCGGGTGGCTGTCAAGTATCAAACAGACGCCATTGGATCCCTTGGGTTCTGGTTCGGAGGCAAACAGAGTTGGACTCCTTCAATTTGGATCGGGTCCATTTTTGGAAATCAACCAAACGCTCATGTTTAAACCTTGTTTTTTTTTTTTTTTAACTCATGTTTGGTATTCAAACATCTACAAATTAACCTTCAATAATTACTATTTAATTTTATTATCCACAGCTATAATCTATTCAATCTTTCTGCTAAAAAAATTTATATATTTACTTTTATACTATATAAAACGAAATGAGTTTGTTGTAACTTGCTTTTCACCCCTGTTTCAATTACTTCTTTTATTATTTTATTTAAAAAATGCAAAAATATAAAAATTTCCAAGGAAAATACATTCTTGACATAATTAGACCATTTTTATTTTAACATTTTTCTTATCATTTTAATGAGTTTTCATTGTAACTTGATATTAATCCTTGTTTCGATCACTTTTTTATTATTTTGGTTTTAAGATATAAAAAATGCAAAAATATAAGAATTTTCGAGGAAACTGCAATCTTGACACAATTAAACCAATTCTCAGCCATTTCATGATTTTAACACTTTTGTTTATCATTTTCGTGTTAATAAGTTTTCAAATGTTGAGATATTAAAATAAAAAACAAATAATATTTTGAAAAATACAAATAATATTTTTCTTTCTCACGTCCATAACACAATCAAGAATTAAGATAAGGTGGTTGATCATGAGCCATGGCTTTCATTGACCAAGCATAACCAAGGATTGTATTAGTTAAGTACAAGGGTGTTAATAATGCTAGCAATTTGGCTCAATGCAATGTATACGATCAATTAAGCTTAATATAGTGGTTAAGCCATGATCATTTAGAGGATGAATGATGTATATTATTGGCAAAGTACACCTATCTTGATTAAAAAGACAAAACTATATCCTTGTAGCTATGTATTACTTCACTAAATATGTTAAAGCTATCACTAATCAATCGATCAATCAAGAAACAATTATCAAATTTATCAAAGAACACATCATCCACATGTTTGGACTCCTAGAAACTATTACTACTAACTAAAAATCAATATTTATTAGGGAAGATATGAAGCAATTTACACAGGAGAATGGATTCAAAATAGTACATTCTACTCCATATTATATCCAAGTCAATAGGTAAACATAATCAACCAACAAAACTCCGATCCTTAACATTCAAAAATTGGTTTGAAACAATCTCAAAGCTTAGCATGATGCTTTATTAGAAGTGCTATGGGAATATAGGATTTCATAGAAGATTACTTTAGAAACCTTAACATTTATCCTAATATATGGCCATTATGTCATGTTACTTGTGTGTTATTCTATGATTAAGGCAACACAAACAATTTACTCTTTTAGTAGAGTTGATTAAAATAACAATTAAATTCTTTAGAAAGATTTTGTCAATTAACATCTACCCTTGTTTTTTAATGATTACGAGTGAAACAAATGGTGTTATAGGTTGTTTTTTTAGAGGTAGTATATTTATATTTTTTTTCTTAAGAGTTTCACATTTATTTTGGGCAAGTAAAAGGCTATTTATGGGCTTAGAAAAGAAACTAGTCATTAGACACAATTTTCTGCTCGTTGGCAGAATCAATTAGATCATTTTATAATCGGTTAGATCATTTTTTAAGAACCCCAAGAGTTTCAAGAATTTTTCTAGAAACAGATTAGCCGTTTTGAGAAATGGTCAGACCATTTCTCAAAATGGTTGAACCGTTTTGGCTACTGCCTTGCCGTTTCCCAAATGGTGAGACCGTTTTGGCTACCGTCCAGATTTTGTCCCATTTTTATATTTTGATCTTTTCTTGGTTTTCTTTAGTTCTTTTGGGTTTGTTTGGGTTGTGTGGGTATTATAAGATGTCCTAAACAAGTCTAGTGCTATTTGGGAAAACACTATTACAAAGTCTTGATAAGTGAAGTCGATAACTGTTATGTTTATAAGTTCTTCATTCTTGACCTTCGCAAATCTTTTCCTTGCTTGTTTAATGATTTCTTGAATGATATAAACTTGTCTAAATCATCGCAAAGGTTTGTGTAATACATACATACATATAAGCATGCATTATGTTTTACTTAACAATTAAAACAAGATTAATGTATGTGGGACACAACCATGTTACATATAGCATATTGATATATTATTTATTAAATCATCATGAGCAATCAATATGATATGCATATATCAAAACTATCATATCAATGTTCTATTCTCCAATGTTTATGTTAAATCATTAACATAGCCATAAGGCTAACAACCTATTTAGCTTAAAAAACAATTACTCAGAAGAGTTGCGTAAGGTAACATAAATAATTCATATTATCAATCTGTCATGCAAGAAGAGTTAGAGGATTTGATTAAGATGAGATTTCATACATTGGATCACTTAGAAACACATAAGATTAAGGTTGAAACAACATATAATAACATGTTTGATTGAAAAAAAATTTAGCATGCAATTTCGTATGGAAGGATATATTTTCAATTAGGCATACAAATCCAAAATCTAACAAGTGGTCCCTTAATTAGGAGGATCCATATGTTCTTACTAAAGTTTTGAAACGGACAAAATATATTAAAAAGTATAAAGCTTTTCCACAATAATCCACATTTTTTCTTTTTTGTTTTCTATTTTTGTCATTTATTTTTTCTCTTCAATTACACACTTTTATGCCCAAATTAATGATCAATTTTTTTAAAGAGATTCAAAATATAAAAAAAATAAGGACCAAAGTGTAGGACACAATAAAAATGCATGGCCACTTTAAAATTCACGCAAAAAAGTTCTTCTATGTCCCCCAATTTCCTTTTGAATTCCTTTTTCATTTCCTTTGATTTTTATAATTTTATTTTTGGTTGCTAAATTCATTATGTTTATTTTTTGGTTCCTTATTTGAGAGAGGAGAGAGAAAGTAAACAAAAAACGAGTGAAGAGAGAGCAAGTTATTGTATGATTGAAAATGTTGATCTTGGTGTTAGGATTTTCACCATAATCAGAATAAAATTTTCCTTTGAGTTTTTCACCATTTTCAGTTAAAAATTTATGCATTTTTATGTAGGGTTTATACCGACATTCAATATTATTCACGTGTAAATTTATACACTCATTTACTCATAATTCTATTATATTTTTCTCTAAGGATTTTCACCTAACTCACAAATTTTTTATTAATAGTATTTTATCCTGTTGGGATTTATTCAATTTATTATAATGTTTACCATACTGTTTTACCAATTTCAGACTAGGGTATATAAAAAAAATGACCCAAGTCAATTGATTTAACCCATCAAATCCATGATTTGAGTCATGAAACCGAGATAACCTTATAGAGATTAAACAAAAAAAATGACATAGGTCAACCTGAATTACCCTGCTAAACTTGCGACCTACATTATGAGACTGAGATAATCAAATATAAATAAAATTAAAATAAATTATGAAGCACAACTCTCAATCAATCTATTATTGAAGAGTGAAATTGAAAAAAAAATCAATCTAAAAAAGGACACACTAAAACGACCCGAGTCAACCTAGGTTAACCCACAAAACTCGTGATCTGGACCATAAGACTAAGATAACCAAATAGGAAATAAACCAAAATAAACCATGAAGCCTAATTCCTAATCAATCTAATGTTGAAGGATAAAATTCAAAAAAAAATACCAATTAAAAAAAAAACTCGAGTCAACCGAGTTAACCCGCTAAACTCGTAACACAGGTTATGAGACTATGATAACAACATAGAAAACAAATTGCAACAAATCATAAAACTTAATCTCTAATAAACCAAATGTTGAATGATAAAAAAAAAAACATAGATTTTCCTTTAAAAAAAAACTAAAGGTATTGTTTTGTGAGGCGGTACACGATAAAAACACCACCTCTTTTAGTTTTTGTTAATAATAATAATAATAATAATATGATGGGAGAAATATTCTTTCATTTGAGAAACAAAATAATATAAAATGTATTGTTTATACAAAAAATAAACATCTACGTGTCAATCATAGAAAAACAATGATTGTTCATGTTATTAAAGGGGAAAGAGGTGAAATCAATTTACTATATTGGAATCAAATACATTGAAAATGTCTTAATTGACTTGGAGAATTAAAGAAAAAGACAACCAGATGACCAAAAGTTATGATCGACCAAGAAAAAACGATCAACTACAAAAATTTGAATATACATAAAAAACTAGAAAGGTTAATTATATTCAAAGCAAAAGTATTCAATATAATTTTAAAGTTATATATTAGTTTAGGATTCATGTAAATATAAAAGAAAAAATTAGTTTGTATTAGGATTATTAATGTCTTTTATATATATATAGGATTAAAGTTACATATCTTGATAGGATTCAAAGTCTGTATCCATATATAAAAGATCATATTGTTATTACGAGATGGCATGCATGTGCGCTACTGCTAGCTTATAAAACAAATGTATTTGATAGTGTTATAATTATGAATCAACGCTAGATAAGTAATAGAAACTAAAGGTATGATGGAGCCAATATTTCACGACGAAAAAAAAAGTTGTGTTGGTGATCAAAAACTTAGAGACTGAACAAAATGATTTGTAGCAATCCACAGTGTTTTGTGAGGAAAGATACAGTGCTTTCGCCACATGATTTAGCTTTTATGGTAATAAAAAGTAAAAAAAATTACAAAGTTAAATTCTCTACCAACTTAATATTAAAAACAAATTGACAAAGATAATTTTGGAAGGAAAAAAACCCATAAGGAAAAACATTGTAGCAATTGACAATATTTTGTAAGAAAAACTACAGTGCTTTTCCCAATAAAATCGGCAAATAAAATTTTAGAAAAAATCATAAAAAAACCATTTAGAAAAATACTGTAGCAATCCACAATGTTTTGTGAGGAAAACAACAACGCTTTCTCCATATAATTTAGTTTTATTGTAATTATAATTCTTAACCAACTCAATATTAAAAAAAAAATCGACAAAGATAATTTTGGATAAAATCATAAAAAAAAAATCATGTGGAAAAACACTGCAGCAATTCACAATGTTTTAAAAAAAAATTACAAATTTAAATTCTCAATCAGCTCAATATTAAAAAAAATAAAATAGACAGAGACAATTTTAAAAAAAAAATATAACAAAAAAAAACACTAAAAAAACAGGAGGAAAAAACCATGTTGGAAACACTGTAGCAATTCCCAATGTTTTGTGATGAAAGTTACAGTGCTTCCCCACATGATTTAGTCTTATTTGTAATGACTTATAATTGTAATTCTCAACCAGCACAATATTAAAAAAATAAAATTGACAAAGATAATTTTAAAAAAATCATAAGAAAAAAAAACCATGTGGAGAGACACTGTAGCAATCAATAATGTTTTGTGAGGAAAGCTATAGTACTTTCCCTACATGATTAAACTTTATTACAAAGTTAAATTCTAACCAGCTCAATATATATATAAAAAATCAACAAAGATAATTTTGGAAAAAAAAATATTACAAAAAAAACACAAAAGAAACTAGGAAAAAACCATGTAAGGAAAAACTGTATCAATCCATAGTGTTTTGTGAGGAAAGTTACAGTGTTTTCCCAATATAATTTAGTCTTACTTGTATTTACTTGTAACTGTAATTCTTAATCAGCTTAATATTTAAAAAATAAAATTGACAAATAATTTTAGAAAAAAAAACATAAAAAAAATGATGTGGGAAAAAACACTGTAGCAATCCACAATAATTTGCGAGGAAAGCTACAGTGCTTTCCTTACATATTGTAACTGTAGCAATCAACAATATTTTAAAGAACAAAATTACA
>Ga0307510_10011624_pt1 | contig 10450 bp, 5 predicted proteins | sample 12_EM_MG_FD_207224 | JGI IMG/M metagenome (GOLD analysis project Ga0307510, IMG submission 207224) | Populus trichocarpa ectomycorrhiza microbial communities from riparian zone in the Pacific Northwest, United States - 12_EM | ecosystem: Host-associated > Plants > Roots > Unclassified | place...
AACAAACGCCTCGGCACCCGATGTGCTCTCAACACTGTCAAGCTCAAATTCTGCCTCAAGCAGAGCATGAATGATATCCAGTGGCGATAGTAGCTGAGCGTGAGTGATGGTGACACTATGGTCCAGGATACTGATAGAAATATCAAGTGGAGGAGGGGACAACTCGGAGAGTAATTCCTCGATAGCACCACTGCAAGTGGTGCAGTGAAGGTTAGATATAAGTAGAGTAGTAATGACGTTCTCCCCCGAACAGCCCGACAACTGACTTATAGGGCTCCCATCGAGCACAGGCATATTATCGGGGAGGGGTAACGAAGAATCAGGAGACGAGGACAAGGCAATTCGTGGCGGGGCCATATCCGCTCTGGAAGAGATAGTTTGCTTCGCTTTGAAGCTCCACCTTAACTCACAGTTTCCGGGAAAACTGAGTACAGGATCACCGGCTAGCGGTTATCGTCAGGGCTTCCCTCCGATTAGCTATGGTAAGGCAAGGGGGGGTTTTGTATTCTCGGTCCGTGGTAACTTACCTCGCTGTAAAACCCTTACGCAAAACTTTATTCCCGGAGGATTAACAAAAAAGGCAATCTAAACGGAACAGTTATTCGCAGAAGGTGTGTTGTGAGCGGTTGTGGCACTGTAGGGGGGCAGGGGATGGTTATAAGTAATAATATATAGGAAAGATGATGACGAAGGTTTGCTCTAAAAGAAAAGAGGGAAAACCCAAGTAGACGGTAATGCAGGACAGATTATAATATAATACACCGGTATGACCTCCGTTTGAATGTCCTAGCTAATACCAGCACAGCAGCCCTTCCACCTAGGACAAAAAACTCCCCGAAGGAATATAAGGGCATATATTCTTGGGGAACCTAAAAGGAAGTGGGTACCCGAATAACCATATTGGGTGAGCTAACCCCCGGCAGAGCACATAGTAATACGAGATATATATGCTCCAGCGGAGGAACTTCCACATTAAATACAATGGAAGAAAAAAGACACAATCAGAATTCAGAACCCACCGATCTCAAAGCTTCCTTCTGGCAACGAAGGAGCAAAGAGCAGGGGGGCGAATTCGTGTCTCAGCACTTCTCGCTCAGCATGAGCAAAAATTGCGTGAAGTTCGAGGGCTAAACCGCAATCATTAACTGTGCTATCATAGTATTCATATTATAAGTTTTACTTTAAAACATTCCACCATGACCCGCTCCGAAGCGCATCATTCATGAAATTTCATAGGCTTATCACATGCCTATCCGTAAGTACCCCTCAATACCCTGCCCCTCCTCCCAGTGGTATTACACCTATGATACCAGCTATCACGAACCACTTCCCACAAGTTAACCTATAGTGCGCCGTGATTGGCATCCACCGCCCACCCGCCTTAGGAGGAGCAGTTTTTGCGGCGGCGGAAGCAGCGGCGGGCCAAACGGTGCCTTTACTAAACTGGGACTGGCCCCACGTGGTGGGTACTACATACTTCCGTCTTCGGAAATGAATGGCCGTCTTTGTCGGCATCGCCACCAGCGTCAGCAGTCAGTGAGGAATGCGTAGTATTCCCCCTCTGCACGTCTCAGACGGGTAGAGTGTATGATGCATTCATCCTACCACCAAATGAGATGCGAGTAGCGGAGGCTATTGCAACGTGGGGTCTTCCTCTGAGCGAAACCTTGGATGGTCTGGCCCATCCTGAAACTTAGTGATTACTATAGACATGCTAGTAGAAATATCGCTGTCAGAAGGGGATCCTGTTCACCAGACTACTGCACACGGCCAGCACAAAAGCTATCCACAGAGAAGAGCGACTCGGAGATGAGAAATAGCGGTACTTCACTAAAATCCAACAGGTATCATACAAGTACCCCCTCCCCAAGAATCCCCGAGCGAAAAAGAAAAAGAAAAAACACACACTCCAACGATACAGTACCTTGTCCCTAGCTGCCCCTCCCTCCATCCATCCTGGAGCACAATTACTCGACCCATGTTAAAGCATAGCCGATGTCAGTCATGTCGTCAATAAACCCATGTGAGATACCAAGCCGAACCAGGCCAAGCCGAACATTTTACGCGAAAAACCCGCTAAGACTTCTTGGCCAGTCGGGATAAAAAGGCTTGGTAACCACAATCCCTCAAAGTTAATAAAGGGTAACCCGGTAATTAACGGGCCCACATCTCGACGGGTTAGGCTATTTTGACATTTGGTAATCTAGCCCAGAGTCGAAACCGGCTTAGGCGGAAAGCAGAATAGACGAGAGAGTTTTGCGGGCTTAGCCCATTGTTAAGTTCTAGGATAATAGCGGTACAGTACCCGAGTAGATGTCCTCAAGAAGAGAATAGCCGGGAGAAGAGATGAAGGCCAAGCTCTCGCTCGCTTGGCTTGGTTCCGGTTATCACAGCGAAACACCAGTCGGTTCAGAAGCATCCCCAACCTCCATCTAGTCGACATCTAGCCAAAGAGAAGAAAGAACCCTCCCAAGTCCCAACCATTCAAACCCCCTCCCAAAACCCGGAGGCGATACAAGTGGCATGGGAGAAGTTTTCGGGCTATTTCGCAAGTCAACCTATATTAACTATAGTATTCACTCCCTTTTTCCCATAGAGACATATTCAGTACCAGCGCGGTACCCGTATGTAATCAAACTCCTATTCCGGATTTCCCTCCCGCCACTATCCTAGTAGCACACCCAAGAAACGATCACCGAATGTTTGTGTAACATATAATCAACCCTAACCTAACTTATCACCGGGAGTCTATATTGCTTGCACGAATACCGGTACTCTTCCTCCCTATGAAAAAAAATATAGAGTTCTCGTGAGAAATATCAAGACACCAGAGCAGTATGGTAATGGCAACAAATTAACGGTGGTGACCCCGTCAACCTACCTCGCTAGAGACAGCACAGCCTTGCCAACAAGCAGGCAGGCAGGGACTCTGTGAGATTCCCTCTTTCTTCGATCTCGACTACCGAACAGTGCCGTAGCCGTGAGGCGAGTCAAGGCTTGAACACTATGAGGGAGCGTTTGGGGGGGCACTTGTCCAATGCGAAAAGTGTCCAAGAGCGGGGACCCACAAAATATATGGTATGATATAAAAAAACCCGTGCCTATCGCAGACTCACGACTCGTATTTCCGGATGCTTCCAAACCTTGGACACGTAAGCAGTGCTGCATAACTTGGTTGGGCTGGTTTCCTCCTGATCAATTGGGACCCAATGGTTTGTTGAAACTGGTACAGCGAGGGCAACACGAGCTCGGCACTCGTACCCGTACCCCTACAGCACTTCCGTACTGTGTCATACTCGTCCCAGGTAAGGGGTCTTCGGGGTTCGCAAAGTGTACGGCAAAAATCGGTGTGCGTCACAAACTCACGACTGTATTCCAGGATACCTCTGGCCTGGGACAAGCACAGTCTCCGAATGAGTGAGCCAGAGATCACAAGGTGCGATTGGTTGATAGAGACTATGATGTTTGATACCGTGATTACTTTGGTCATGTAGACTTTTGAAATTTTTCTGCTCCGGCGGTGCTTAGACGGGATGTTGAGATGCCGACTACACTACTCGAGTACCGTAAAAACTCTTGCGATTCGCTATCTCCGGTAGCTCCGTTAGCTCGCTAATCTCTGGATTCAGAGACAAAAGCCCTTAAGAAGGATTAGTGCTTTCCGGGAATAGTATAGCCTGAGTCAAAGGTTGTGTTGGATCTCACTAACTTGCTGTCGCAATTGTGTCAGCTTATCCAGCTAAACCTACTTTGGTCTGGTGCCGTGATTTGCAGAGGTATTTGGCGCTAGCGAATCGCAAGAGTTTTTACGGTACAGTACAGTATATACCAAAATACCAATAGATGTCTTTTAGTAAGTATGATACCGGTATACTGAGGCAAAAACACACAAAAAAAATTGCAGGTTTTTGAGCCATCATTTTTCCACAGATATCTTGAAACTGGGCTTTGGAATTTTTTTCAAATAATATAGCATATCTGTACAAACTACGGACAGAAACCTGAAATAAATATAAAATATACCGGTACTTCAGAGCAGTGGACACATGAACTGTGTAAGGTGTGCGGCAATGAATCTTTCCCATATAAAAACCCTGGTCTTGGCAGGTACCTTTGTGGGAAAGGACACTCCACTCCTTACTAAATTTACTCTAGAAGAACTGAAGGAAAAAATCCTACACTTTTTTGTGTGGGTGCAGTTATAGCAAATTACTTTTGGAACTTTTTCTATGCAGTTTCTTTTCACCTATGGTGGTTGGGTAATGACAGCTCAAAAACCTGCAATTTTGGTGTGTTTTATTTAGCCTTTAGCTTTACCAACCAAACGAGCTTAATTGACACAAGGATGAAAGTGATATTCTGTGAGTGAGCAAGTGAGCGTTTCTGTCATATCCGATTAGTACGGTAGGAGCCTATCTACTCGAGTAGTCAAGTGCGGTAACTACTGCCGGTACTCCACAAGCACAGTGCCGCTAAGCCATACAGGATCCAGTTCCGTCTCCGCGTCCAACATCACTTCATCTCCCCTGGCACTCACTCACACCGCCTTATCCGACCATCATCATACCAACTATCATAGGCCACCCTCCCGGCAAACCCAACCCACAACTGTCGCATAGCCAAGGCGAAAACGAGATGCAGTAGATATACATAAGATCACGTGCCCTCCTCAGCCCTTGAGTCTTTTTTTTTCACTCTTTTTCGGCTCCTGTACAGCACGCGCATCACATTGTGTGCTCGGCAGATAATTACGGGCATTCCATCCCGAGCCCCTCAGCTTGCGAGTATTGTGCGGTGCATTGGTAAGCTGGTGTGCCATTGACGACAATTGCAACACCTAGGCAGGCAAGGTACACGCTAGTATTATAGATTTATGATATGTATAGGTAGGAAAGTAGGATAAATATCCGGAGAAGGAGAACTCGGAAGGGGAGATCATGGCCACCGCTGTGATTCCTGCGGTGATTCCGCTGCACTTCCAGCTTTCCCTGTTGAACCCAATTCCTTTCCTTTGCGATTGTCCCTGTACTTGCGTATCATTTGACCCTCCCCCACCACAGCTGCGGCCCCACCATATCATTTTGATACACCGCAACAGTCTGGCACACGAAAGGCGCCTCCTTCGAAAAAAGGCGGGTAATTTGTCCTGCACAAGGCGATTCCATGTTAGTGCAGTAAGTAGTTTGTAACACGAGGGGTGTCCGGCCAGGAAAGCGCTGCCTCAGCGCCGAGAAAGCAAGTATGTTTATCGATTACCGTGCGTATGATACCAGTGCTCGGCCCTGAGCATCCCGCATAATTCCAACGATACGCCACTCTCCCGCCCTTATCGCAAATTTCCTCTTTAGGTGGGCGATGGTGGGGGACCCTCCCTCTTTTTATCCGTGTCACGTGGTCTGGCCATTTAGCCCTAACCCTTGGTCAAGTAAGTCAATGCGACAAGACACTATGTCGCATTCGTAATTGTCTCACCAGCCTCAAGCCCCGGACCCTAATCCATTCTTCTTCACCCACAGCCACATCTCCATGGCTTTCGACGCAACCGCCACAAAGATTCTCTGTTAAAGCAAACAACATATTATAAACGGGAGAATCCTGCCTTCAAGCTCTCATCACCTTACCTGTGTCAAAACCAAACCTAACATTACCATTTCCCCTCTTCGGCTACCCATCCGACCGACCATGGCCGCAGCGGCGACAACGACGGCAGCATCCCCGGACGCTTCGCTTGCCGAAAAGATCCTTAATCCCCAGTCCCAGCAGTTTGGCAGCCGGTTCGCATTTCACGAGTTCCTGAGGAAGGAGTATAGGTTTGGTCTGGATCCTAATCGGAGGACTTGTCCGCTGTTTGTCCAGGGACATTGTCCCATGGGGAACAGCTGTCCGGATAAACATGCGGTTTCGAGCTCCTTTAACAAGTAATGCTTTTTAGTCTTTCCAAGGTTTCTTTTTTCCCGCTGAGTTTGGGGGCGGCTGGGGGAGGAGGAGGAGGAAGGAAGGAAGGAAGTGGGAATGGGAGGGAAAGGAGTTTTGCTAACGATGGTGGTAATGGAACAGTTTGGTTTGCAAGCATTGGTTGAGGTCGCTATGCAAGAAAGGCGAGGCGTGTGAGTTTCTTCACGAGTACAATTTGCAAGTCCACTCCCTCCCCCTCGCCCCATTTCACTGTTTGGTCACCCGTTGTTTTGTTTTTTCCTTTTTCATTACTTCCCTTGTAAACGAAGGTTAACGATAGCGCAATGATGTGTGTCTTCCCTTTGATTCGTCCAAACAGACGCAAAATGCCCGAATGCAATTTCTTCGTGCGAAATGGCTACTGCAGCAACGGAGAGGAATGTCTATACCTGCACGTAGACCCCGACAGTAAAATCCCTCCATGTCCACACTTCGAGAACGGCTTCTGTCCGTTGGGGCCCACGTGCTCAAAAAAACACGTCAGGAAGCAGATCTGCAAGTTTTATCTGGCTGGCTTCTGTCCGGATGGCAGAAGCAATTGCAAAGAGGGGGCTCATCCAAAGTGGAAGACGGGGTTGCCGGCACCAACCGTAAAGAAGCCAAGAGAGGAGGTGGAGAAGGAACGTGATGGGGATAGAGAAGGCGGGGGTGAGGGGTTCCGGGGGAGGGGAAGTTTCGAAAGGAGAAGGTTTTATGGAGGGAGGGGAAGAAGGGATAGGGATAGGTAGATTTCGACAAGCCTTTTTACAATCGTTGCTCGTGATGAAGCCAAATCTTGTTTTCGAAAGTTTTATTTGTCCTTAAGCCCGTTTTCTGTGCGGGGGAGCCTTAATGATGCCTATAGTGGTTTAGTTTTAATTCAGCGGTGATGTGTTTTCTCCTTTCCTTTCTTTTCTTTTCCTCCTTTCCCTCTTCTCTTATTACCCCTTTATACCCTATTTTCCTTCTTTTTATCCTTTATTTTTCCATCCTTCTTCCTTTTCCTTTTGTTTTCTTTTCGTCTCATATCAGCGAATAAGGAATTTCTACTTGTGTCAAATCGTTGACAACGGCCGTGGAAAATGTGAATTCATGGGTTATTCTGCAATTCCAATTGGGCAATTCTACCTGTGACTGCAAATGGGCTGCCTTCCCACAACCGGGGTAAGTTTACGGCACGTAAGTGTCCGGCAACGCTGATTGTCCAGGAGAAGAGTGTAGGGTAAGAAATGGATGGTCCTCGTGTCAGCACAAATGCCGGTACGTGAGAGCAAGACCATCTGACATCATAGCCCCAGTTCATTTCTCGTAGACGCTACTCACGCGAGTCGTCTGATGATGTTCCTGACATGGGTTTCGTGTTCAAGCAGTGTAGTTTAAAACTCGAGGGTGTCTAGCACAGCATGAGAGGCAAGAAGAAAAAAACTCATACCACTTCCAGCTTCCAGCATCTCCCAATCGACTGTTTTCGAAAAAAACCCCGAGTGAGTTCTCATGAAGTACCCACTCACATTTCGATACTGGTAGTAGATATCCAACTTCTCTCACGGAACAAACGATACCGGTGCCTTGACGGATCTATGAATTCCCTGAAAATCAAGAGATGAGAGCTAAATCTAGGTAATGATCCCCTTTACCGAATGTACCTGATCTGCTTTGTATGCAATGAGCATCCAACAGTACAGATCGTGCATGGGATATGTAGGTTGAAATCGGTTCAGGGTTAGGGTAGGCCGAGTCGATTACCAGAGTTTCTCCCTCTACTCACTCAACCAGAGCCAGGAAATTCATTCGGGTACCCCTTTCACTTGTTTGTCACCCTTTTCCATATCCTTCCCTCCCTTGCTTCTCTCCCTCTAATCTTTGCTTTTCTTCTTTTTATCCCCTCGGCAAAAAATAATATTACCTTGTATTCGACGATATCAGCAACAGACCCCTTGCAGATCGACCATTTGATCAGCATCTTCCCCAAATTGGTGTGCCGGGTCGCTAATTCTATTAATCGGGCTCAGGTGGGTGGTGGTAGGAGGAGGATGAAGTGAAGCCCTAACATTATCACGGTAGGATGGATGAATGGGGGAGGGGGGGGCGGGCTCTGCAGGCGGTAGGTAGGCACTGAGCGGGAGGAGGAGGGGAAAGGGACGTTTATGGTGAAATCAAAGGTTGGTGGTTTAAAGGGAGGGTGTCAAAATATTCAGCTTGGCAAGGAGGGAAGAAGGTTGATTAGGAGCTAGAGATGTCGTTTGTGTCTCGCTCGAGTTCCCCAAAAGCAAAAAGGCGTTCGATATCACGGAATTCATCACCCTACTCCCTCACTCCATCTAACTCACCGCTATCGTTCTATGATGCGACCTGATATGACAACTTTCGCAGAGGAAAGAGTAACTTAGTAATTGATCCCCTTTCTCCATCATTCATCTTTTCAGATCGATCACTGAATCGGGGAGACTTTGATTCGGAATAGGATAGCTCTTTTTTGATTTCCCTTTTTCCCTTTCCTTCCTTTTCCTTTTCCGAAACACACGATACCATACCATACCACACAACACAGTACCAATCCCCCCCCCAAAAAAGAGCCACAGTGCCCCTAGCAACGACGACACCACCAAACTGGGAGGGATAATAATAAACTTTCGGTGACCCCACCCCACACCAACCAAGGCTATCGACCCCACCATGCCGATGCTCAACCTCCCGAACGAGCTTCTCCTCGTAATCGCAGACGAATTCCTAGACCCGAGGGACCTCAACGCCTTAATTCTGACAAACCGCCGCTTCGCCCGCCTTCTAACACCAATAATGCACACTCTCGCCGCAGCGGACAAGGACGGCATACCAGCGCTCTGTTGGGCAGCACGACAAGGCCATGGACCACTCGTCAGATTGTTACTTCGTAAAGGCGCACAGGTAAACGCTCGAGACACAAATGCGGGATTGGAGATAGCGAATCGGCAAACCGCGCTCCACCATGCCGCCAATAGTGGTCATGAAGATATCGTTCGGGTGTTACTGAGGGGAGGAGCAATGGTCAACGTTCAAAATAACTACTTAGAGACTCCGTTGCACAGGGCTGTCGCCGGTGGAAGTGAGGGCGTGGTGCGCTTATTACTAGAAAATGGGGCGGAAATCAACGCCTGCACGAGCTACCTACAAACACCCCTGTTCAATGCCCTCGAAGGCGGTCGAGAAGCTCTAGCGTTGTTATTGCTTCGCAAAGGTGCGGACGTAACCATACGGGACTCTGACAGGGAGACAGTCCTCTTGCCCGCCGTCCGCGAGGGCTACGATGTTATTGTGAAACTCCTGTTGGAGAAAGGCGTGGACGTCAACGCTCCAAACACCGATGGCGACAGGGCACTCCATGAGGCGGCCCGGGAGGGCTTCGTCCACATCGCCAGGCTATTGTTGGACAATGGGGCGGAGATCGATGCCGAAAACAGCGACGGCCAGACGGCGCTGCACCTGGCGATCTCGGTCGGGGGCGAGAGATATGAGGATTTTATCACATTGCTTTTGGACACGGGAGCCAATGTCAATACCATAGACCAGTACAGTGAGACACCACTGCATTACGCTGCCCGACACCAGTCCGACGTGATATCCCAGGTCCTCATTGATGCTGGTGCCTCCATCAATGCCCAAAATCACTACCATGGCGATACACCGCTGAGCCTTGCCGTCCAATGCGGGTCCAAGGATGTCATCGCTCTTCTCTTACGGAACGGTGCCGATGTTAATATTCCAAACCGGGAAGGCCACACCTCTCTAGAATTAGCTGCGAAAAGACATCAATCCCTGGTGCAGCTCTTTGCTGAATTTACTTTTTCCTCGTAAACCTCTCGTTCGTCCCTTTCGTCTTCATCCCACTATTACCTGGTGTTCGACATTCCCCCCTTGCAGAGAGCAGGGAATATGTATACTCTTATCTTGGACTTTCAACTTGACTTCAGACTTCTTCTTCTTGAGACGCTCGACGAATCACTACCCCTCCTCCTCCGCCTGCCTTTCTTCCTTCACCCCGAAGGCGTTCGTTTCTCCTATATTGATTAAGCTATTATCATACCTTATTAGTTTTCACGTGTTGCTGCGCTTCTTTCTTCTTCTCCCTCCGATCCTCTCCTCTCTCTCCTTCCTTCCTTCCTTAACTTTTCTTTTCTTTTGAAAGGAGGGTTATATTTTTACGATGTGTGCTGTGTGCACGTGTGTCCCCTCGCCTATGACCCACTTTGCACCGTTCCTCTTCAATGCCTTTCATAGATTGGTGATATCAGATTATGCGAGATGAGAATTGACGTGATGAGAGTCAGAGGATATCATGAAATGAGATTAGATTAGGTGAGCCGTGATTTAGTTCTTCTCTTTTGAAAAGAATAGCGTATCATAGGTCAACTTGAGGTTGGTCTTTTGCCTGTATAGGTATGGTTCTGTCTTAGCTTGTCTAGCGGGAGGAGGTGCCACAACCTCCCACTTGAAGCTTTCCTCGTTTCGCTATGAGTAGTTATTCATTTCATTGGCT
>Ga0307510_10011625_pt1 | contig 10450 bp, 11 predicted proteins | sample 12_EM_MG_FD_207224 | JGI IMG/M metagenome (GOLD analysis project Ga0307510, IMG submission 207224) | Populus trichocarpa ectomycorrhiza microbial communities from riparian zone in the Pacific Northwest, United States - 12_EM | ecosystem: Host-associated > Plants > Roots > Unclassified | place...
CTTGCGCGGCGTCACGGGCGTGAAAGGCGTGAACTGCGCCGAGGCGCGCCGGCGCGAGGGCGTACGGAGCAGGTTTTCCGAATCCTCCGTCGTGTGGTGGGCATGGGCGTGAGGGTGAGCATGATTGTTGTTATTGTCGTCTTTTGTTGCTGTTGTCGTTGGTGCGTTGTTGGTATCGCCGTGAGTGAGCGTGACGACAGGTGGAGGGTTCAGGTTAGATTTATAGTATGCCAGGCTGGCCGATGGGCTCATATGCACACCTAGGTGGGAAAGGGGTGTCCTCGCCGCGGACAGATGCTGTTCTGGGTTCTTTCGAGGGGGCGTACAAGGACGACCTGGGAGCTCCGTGGTAAGCGGCTTGACCGAAGTAGGGAACACAATTTTGGGTGGTGGAGGGGTGGATCTTTTTAGATTCTCAGATCGAGGCCGGACGTTCTGGCGAACCAGAGTGGGTGACTCTGGCGCAGGGGGGAGGGACGGCTTCTGTGTAGTGGTTGCGTGGCGCATAAGTGAGATCGATCGTGGATTACAAGATCTGAACTGAGATCGCTCACCTGAGTGGATTCCTTCTCGGTCGATTTCTCTTTGCCTTTCTTCGACTTCGACTTTGACTTCGAACCTGCCGTGGCCACAGCGCTCGGGTTCAATAGGGTTACGCCAGGGGCCAATGCATCGAGAGGAGCATCCTCAGGAACGACCAAGAATGCGCTGATATCAAAGTTGGGCGATGCAGAGGTCGATGCTGAAGGCGACGGCTCAGGCTCAGGGGCTTGAGTAACGGCGATAGCTTGCTCATCCGGTTCCCCCATCGGGGGGCTGGAGGAACTGTTGTTGGGAGTGAGGTCTGGGAGGGAGACTGACGAACAGGAGGTTGGTGGTAAAGATGGTGAAGGCGACTCTTCTGGCTCAATCTTGATGCGAGACACAGAGGATGACGAAGTCGATGGACGAGAGGTCGGAGGCGCTGGTGGTGGTGTAGGTTCTGGGTTCACCGGATTGTATACAGAGCCTGGGGGCAAGACAGGGAAGATTACACCTGCGGGAACTGCGTGGGGATGAGGCATTACGTAGGGTGTATAGTACGGCTGATGATGTGTGCCAGGGCGTGGACCAGGGAACATGGGTGGGCCAGGGTACGCCACGGCTGGAAGAGTGGACATCGGGATACCCATCTGCGGATGCAATGGATGGGGCATATGCTCCTGAGAGGCGTCAGTTTTCAACCTTTTCTTTCTAGGTTTTCGCGTAGGTGTATCCTCGGCCGATCGTTTGCGGTTCGATTGACGCGCTCTCAGCTCTTGCATATCGGCACAAAATTCCTTGCGGAAACCACCCCCAGCGAAACAGTCGAGGTCTTGATCGAAAATTGCCCAGAGCGTACGCCCAGCAGCACGGTCTCGCTGCACTTTTCGGAAAACAATTGTTGTGCTAAGTACGTGGCGGATCGAGTTCATCCAAGTTTGTTCATTACGCTTGAAGTGGGGGTAAACAATGGTGATGTAGTCGTAAATTTCTTGTAATGTTAGGCGGTGCTCTGGAGAAGCTAGGATAGCTTGGCCGATGAGGGCAGCATAAGGCAGGTCGGGCTTGGTATGAGAGTATGGGCCTGGTGGAAGTTTGAATGGTAGATCATCATACTCATCCTCAGTTGGCTCTGGACCCATCGGGCCAGGCGAGGACACGATATTGACAATTGGGCGAACTGGACTTGATGATGGCGTGGACATGGCCGGGGATGATGAGGGAAGGGGAGCAGTTTTATAGTAACTGCGACGCGGGGTGATTGGAGGGCGAGAGGATGCTACCTGAAGTGTGAGAGGCAAAGTGAGTGGGCCGTGGAGCAGAGGCGAGTGGACTCCAGGATACCTTTTGGGCAGCCTCAACGAGAGAGTTACTTTCACTCGGTATAGAAGAGGCAACGCTACTTCTTCCAGATCGGGAGGGAGAGGGGGACTCGTCGCGAGGTACAAAAGAACCCTAGCACAACAAACGTCAGTTGGGCAGTTCGTGACTGAGGAAAGCACACCAACAGTGTGACGGTGCTTGGGGGAGACGGTTTGATAGAGGACCGTATCCCTGTAATAGCGGCCCGCTCGACTAGGGGTTCCAGATTGTGATAGCGAATCCTGTTCAAAATGGGGAGGTGATGATTTCAGAATATTACGGACACGGGAAGAGTAGACCAGGATCGCGGCTCACCTGAGAAGGGGCGAGATTCGCAGGAAGAGAGTCATCCGTCATCCTAACACGTCTCGAATCACGCGTAGAGGCAGTGCGGGAATGGCCCGATGACGTGCGCAAAGTTGAACGAGTGGGAGAATGGGATGGCGCGCCGGGGCTCGTGTCGCGTTCGCGCCTGGTACGACGCTCCCTCCTGCTACGTCGATTCTGCCGTTCGATGATCTCGTCCATGCTTTCGAAACGACGGAGTGAGGAGGATGATGCGGAGGGCTCGTCCGGTTCGGTCTTGATGGGCGTTGCTGGGGGGAAAGAACAAGGTGGTGGCGGCGGCGGCGGTAATGAGATGGGCGCGTCGGCCGCCGATATGGAGCGCGATTTCGCGCGACCAGGCTGGGAAAGTACGGTGGGGCTCGTGGCACTGTCTGCATCTGACTCTCCTGGGTTGGAGAACGCGCGAAGGGAGTTGGCGTTTTCTGCAGTGAGGAACTGGCGCATCTGATCGCTGTGACGCGTCAAGTCGACGCGTGTCATTCCGAGGTTTTGTAGGAGTTGGGATATTGGGGAGATGGGTTGTTTTGAATTTATGGGAGGCCCATCCATCTGAGGGTGGGAGGGAGAGGAAGGAGAGTGAGTGAGTGAGTGGAATGGACGCGAGATGAGGGGGATTGTTAATAAGACATCGGGGTCGTGTCGATACCCAGACTCTAACATGCTCTCTTTTTGGAAGCGCGGACTCTAAATCAGGAGTTTCTGCATTATTTTTTAATCAAAAAGAAATTGCTTTTAATGTACGATAATCGAACTACGCCCTGCGCTCCCAAGCCGAACTTCTGTGTTTCCCAGCTCTCCAGCAATGTGTGCAATCTCATCTCCCTCCGTGAAAATGTCCCCATCTATGTCAGGGAATGTCAGTGTTGGAAGCCGCACCATCTCCGGAGGTGTCTTGGTCAAGTACAGTCTATGAAGCGCATCTTCTGCAGCCTATGACGTGACTCGTCAGTGCGATCAAAAAGCTTGGTTGAGAGGGAAGCCATACTCGGTACTCTGCCATCCTCAACGAGCTTCCGAACCCTTCTCCAAGTTGCTCAATGCCAGAGTAGACCCCAACAACAAAGACAGGCGAATTGGAGAACCGACCGGTTTCTTTTAGTAACCTGAGAGCGACTCGTCAGTGCCGCAAAGTCATAGAAGACGGATCAGTGTGATGCGCACCTCGAGATGGGCCTTTCGCGACCAAACTTGGCAACCGTTTCTGCTAGGGCCACCTTGGGGTCGCGGAATTTTAGCATTTTACGTAGGTCAACCTCTCGGCTCAAGAAGAATTGGTGCGCGAATTGACGCGCAGAGAATAGAGAGCGCCGTTGACATATGAGAGCGACGAGAGACCGTGGTATTGATGAGAGCGCATCATGATGCAACACTGCCGGTTTTAGTGGCGTTGATGGCTTTAAACAGGAGCAATTGAGTCCCAAAGGGAGAAAAAATGGAAGCGGGTGACCCAAACGTACCGTCCTACACCAACGCAGTAAGGGCGCAGCTCCCACCTCGGTTGCAACATTCGCACAGGTGTTGGGTCCCACGTATGCGCTCACGGCTGCCTTTACGACGCGCGTGGGCAGGTGAGGATATGACGCGACAACAAATTCTGATGCGAAAAGGCCAAGCAAGGCATTTCCTAGGTTCGATAAATTACCATTTGCCGGAGGTGGCTCCTGATTTGGGTGGCGTTTCGCATGCAGAGTGAGAACGGAGGGATGCGTGCAAGCCTGCTCGAGTTCGGGGATCTGCAGCACTGAACCAAATCCGATGCGATGACTCAACGCGGAAAGGGCGGAGGGAGGTGGAGGCTGCAGCGCCGCCCATGTTTCCGGGGAAAAAGTGGCCGACGAGCTGGCGGTGAGTGCCTCTTTTGGTGGGAACTTTTTTAATGAGGAGAGGGGAACAGTTGTCAATTTTGTGGCTGCAGACGCAAGACGTCGTTGAGCATGGGCCATCGCGGCGTTGACGTGGTTACGTTCAGGCGATAGGAAGACGAGGTCGGGCGGGTCGGAGAGAAAGGACACAGCGCGAGTGAGCTTGCCGCGTCAATGACCTGTCGGGTGCGTGTTTAAGCGCGCGTCTCTGGAACCCCCAAACTCTTATTGCTCGAATTGCAATACGGTGTTCCTCTGTTCATCCACAAATTAGACATCACCCCATGTAGCGCATACTGTGCTCTCTATTCCTGGATTCCTACGGTTCCTGAGTGTGCGCGTGCCAGTGTGCGCGCAAAACAAAGCAAAGGCCGAGTGCACGTGACGGGATGACCACGTGATGTGAGAACAACGAAAGTTCCACGGGTTCGTCGTCGAACGCGTCAGGAACAGCGGCCCCTCCATTGCAACTCTTTCCCCTCCCCCTCCTTCCCCCCAAAGTGTCCTCCCATTTGTTGCCATTCACAATGGCAGATATCAGACGAAGGACAAACAGAAGAGCGTCCGCTCAGCGCGATCCCTCCCCTGATTCTGATGACGACAATTGCCCCCAACAAGACCCTGTGCGCTGGCTTCCCTTCCCGCTCGCTCATTTCCATTGTGCTCATTTTTAAATCTCCAGGATTCCCGCACCCAACTCGAAATAATCTTGGAGTCCAACGAAGCGAGTATGCTAGTTGTTGGCACTCTCACCGCGCTCGCGTTTTTGCTACGTTTCTACAAAATCAACCACCCCGATCAAGTTGTGTTCGTGCAACTCGCATATCTCCATCTTACCCACAATCTACTAATCATAAATTCTATCCTAGATTCGACGAAGTTCATTTTGGGAAATTCGCCGCCTACTATATCTCACGGGAATATTACTTTGATGTCCACCCGCCATTCGCAAAACTTCTTTTTGGCCTTGCTGGCTGGTTCGTTGGGTTCGATGGTCAATTCAACTTTGAGAACATTGGCGATAACTACACGGAAAACCACGTCCCTTATGTCGGAATGCGTGCTCTGCCCGCAATTCTTGGCAGTCTCACCATCCCAGTGGTATATGGCATCATGAAACAGTGTGGCTATGGAACTGTGATTGCGGCCTTTTCTGCGAGTCTTGTCCTGTTCGGTGCGTATTATTCATCGCTGTTGTGAAGAAGTTCTCGGTTTACCTTTTTCACGTCTAGACAATGCACACGTTGCCCAATCGCGCCTCATACTACTGGACGCCACCCTTATATTCTTCCTCTCACTCACGATGTATTCCTACGTTCGCTTCCGCAAACTACGGTATTTGTATGTCAAGACGTTTTATAATATTCCTCGGCCGTTGCTGATCACCCTGTAGAGCGTTTACTCCCGAGTGGTGGAGCTGGCTGATTGCTACCGGTGTCTTTATGGCATGCGCCTGGGGCTCCAAGGTGAATGGTGTGCTCACGGTTGTCGCCATTGGCGCCGCTGTCCTCATCGACCTCTGGGATCTTTTGGACCTTCGGAAAAACCTGTCCATGGTTGGTGTTTGCTCCCTGGCGTGCGCTTCGCCGTCTCATCTCTCCCCAGGAACACTTCTGGCGCCACTTCGCTGCCCGTGCGGTTGGATTGATCGTGATACCCCTTATTGTTTACCTTTCGTTTTTCTGGGTCCATTTCGCCATTCTCACCCACTCAGGCACTGGTGATAGTTTCATGAGCCCCCAGTTCCAGGAAAGCTTGGCTGGGAGCGAGATGTTGATGAACAGTATTGGTAGGCGCTACTTCGTCGCAAGGCTGCCCGCTATGTATTTATATTTATCCCAGAACTCAAGTATTACGACACCGTTACTCTCAAACACAAAGATACCAAGGTTCTCCTGCACTCCCATCCCGAAAGTTACCCATTGCGTTATGATGATGGTCGGATCAGTAGTCAAGGTATGTCGTGCACGTTGTGATTTTCAACTTAAGATTGTGTCTGATGGTTTCTGTAGGCCAGCAGGTCACAGGGTACGGCCATGCAGACGAGAACAACTGGTGGCAAGTCATTCCGACAAAGGCACTCCCTGAAACTGGCCGTGGTCGCATTGTTCGCCACAATGATGTCATTCAACTCCTTCATGTCACCACGGACACATATCTCCTGACACACGATGTCGCTTCGCCACTTATGCCTACCAATCAGGAATTCACCACGTGGCCGAGGGATGACCTTTCACGTTATAACGATACGCTTTTCCATCTTTATCTGAATGGTGCTCACGAAGGCGAGCCCGTCAAAAGCAAGAGCGGTTACCTCCGGCTCGTACACGTGTCGACCAAGGTGTCTCTCTGGTCTCACCGCGAACAGCTTCCCGACTGGGCGTTCCGACAGCAAGAAGTGAACGGGGATAAGAACCCCATGGAGCGCGGCGCTACTTGGTATGTCGACGAAATTATCTCTGCCGGAGGTGCGTTCTTGTTCCTTTGTATCGTTCGTTTGTCTAATGAGCGGTGGCAGACGGTGAGGATGTATTGGCTAGAAATAATGCTCAGCAAGAGAAAGCTCCCAAGCCACTCGGTTTCTTCAGTAAATTCTTTGAACTCCAGCTCCTCATGTGGCAACACAATGCCGGCTTGACCGCTTCACATCCTTACGCAAGTGCCCCCATCAACTGGCCCTTCCTCTTGAGTGGTATTAGCTTCTGGACGCAGAATGAGGACCAGAAACAGATTTATCTCATTGGCAATATTGTTGGGTGGTGGACGTGCGCCCTCGCGTTGTCTTTGTATGTAGGTATACTAGGTGCGGATTTGCTAGCAAGGAGACGTGGTATACACCCCATCCCAATTGGTAAGTGAGCTGTTGTAAAAGTGTCACAATTAGGTCCTCACTTAAGCGATCAATAGCCGTTCGAAACCGCCTGTGGAACTCTGCTGGCTTTTTCGGGGTTGTGTGGTTCATCCATTACTTCCCATTCTTCCTCATGAGTCGGCAGCTATTCATTCACCACTATCTCCCTTCTCATCTTGCATCTGCGCTCGTTGCTGGCGCAGTGCTTCATTTCCTTCTCTCTGAAACCATCGATTACCCTATATCTATTGCTGGGCACTTCACTCAGCGACGCCCGGCGCAGTGGGCAGAGCTCGGTACCCGTGCCCCTATCATTGTTGCGGGCTTCTTCTTTGCACTGCTAGTCGCCTATACGTACATGGCTCCTTTGACTTATGGCACGCCAGGGTATGTTTCACTTTTCTTTGCAGTTTGCTATTTCTACCTGGGCCACTTACGCACCATGGTTGGCAGAATGGATGGCGAAATGGTCAATTCAAAGCGGTTGCTGTCGTCCTGGACGCTTCACTTCGCTGCGAAACCGCACGAGATGCCATGAACGCGGGGGAATAGTAAGCTAGTAGAGAGGCGCGGGATGGGCTTGGATTTTAGACGATCTTGTCTATCTATTGTCGATTGTACAGAGCGTTTTGTCACTTTTTTCTTCGTTTTGCTTGATTTTGTCATATTAAGTCTCCCCATTCTGAATTCCATACTATTTCCTGGCCTCGGTCGCGTGTGTCGAAAGTAATTGTAATGATCATTACTCGGTTCGGTTGTGGGCACGCGTTTTCCATTCCCTATCCTTGTCTTGACTCCCAACGACGATGTTCAACGCCCCACGACCAACACAGGCGTATGGCATCTCCTCTAATTTCGGTGGCAGCTTCGTCGATGAGAACCCATTGGCCGCATCGACGTACGACGGCCTTGATCCATGGAGCGCTGCCCCGACCCCCTCTCCGCCTCCAGGTCAGGTCCCCTCCATCTTCACCAACGCCATCGGTGCGTAGTATCATCCATAAATGACCCCTTACGAGGGCTTCTCTCCCAATCTTTTTCTCATCCACATTCCTTGATCTCTCCCGAATATGACGTGATCGTGTTGTAGCGGAGGCCACAGTTCCGGCGATATATCAACAATCGTTCAGCGCAGTCGACCCAACCAACTCGGGTGAGACGTCCGTCAACTCGCTCTCGCGCGTCCTTTCGACGTCCGCGTTGCCCGCCGCGACGGTAGATAAGGTGAGGCCACACCTCTTCCTCTCCAGCCCCCCCCTCTGCTCCGCTCCTCCCGTCCGCTCTCGGCTCAACGATATTGTCATCGTTGCGTTTGCAAATGCGATGACCTTCAGATCGTCAACCTTGTGAGCACACGCCCCCGCGTATCGAAACTCGAGTTCTTCGTGGCGCTAGCGCTGGTCGCGCTCGCTCAGACCGGCAAAGGTACGTGATATTCCGCATTATTCCCCGACAAGAGATTGACCATTCATTCCCCCTCCCTCAACTATTAAAAAAAAATGCAGATGTTAGCGTAGAGCAAGTGGCGTTGCTCGCGCAGCAGAACACGCTCCCCGAGCCGACGCTCGATATTAGCATGCTCAGCTACAGCGCAGGACCACCCCAGAGTCTCTCGGCTGCAGCCTACAGCAATAGCACCAACCCGAGCGTCGCCCCAAGCGGCAGCAGTAGCAGTAGTTCCCCCGTCGCGGTCCTGCGGAGTACATCCGCAGTTGCTGCTGCTGCGGTTGCCCCTCCACCCGCAGACGATCCGTGGATGGCGGGGGTGCGTCCGCCGTTCGGTGCTGCTGGTATCAATGGAGGGGGCGCTGCGCCTCCGCCGTCGAGCGTTGCCGGGACTGGGCTCCCGGCTGGGTGGTGGAAGAAGTTGGAGAAGGTCACGGTTCAGTTTGCGGGGCAGCAGGGGTTCGTCCTTAACAGGTACATGGTATACGGGATCACTACCGAGGTTCGTCGTCGCCCCCGCCTTACTACTTTGCCTGACTTTTTTCCTCTTTATTTGTGTGCGTCTGTGCGCGCGGGGGGTGGTGGGTTGATTGCTGACATCCAGCGTGGAGGAACGGTGCAACGGCGGTACTCTGAATTTGCCTTCTTGTGGGATTGTTTGGTCCGTCGGTATCCTTTCCGCTTACTACCACAGTTGCCTCCAAAGCGAATTGGACGTGCGTGATTGATTTTTGGAGTATTGGTTGGACCCCTTATCGACTCTGTCGTTTTCTAGCCGATGAGATGTTTCTGGAACAAAGAAGGTATTTTTCTGTTACATCACTTGGGTTCTAGTCGATATGGGTGTACTCCTGACGACCGCCACAGGAAAGGCTTGGAGAGGTTCCTTCGTTTTGTGATGTAGGTGGCCAACTATTGAGGCTGTTGTCGATCTGCCAAAAACTAATGTCCTGCCCCAAGAAATCACCCCGTGATCAAAGAAGACGCCTTGCTGGGCACCTTCCTCACAGAGTCGTCCTTTGAGCAGTGGCGAAAACATTCGTCAATTTCGATGGAAGAAGAGTCCGCGAGCAAGCGCATCGACCGCGTGGAAGAAATGACCATTCCCAGTGACTTGGAAGACAAACTCGGGTATGTCATTGTCATTGTTTCCCTTCATTCCCCAACAATATCTCCAACTGATTTGTGAATTCCGCGTCGGTCCCCTAGGCATGTCCGACAGAAGATTGTCCCCATGATCGAGGCCTGGCAGAAGATCTGTGTTTTGGGAGAACGCCTCATCCGGAAGCGCGAGGCTGCAGCGGTACGAAGCACCAACACTCGGCCGTCTTTCATGCCTCATTTGCGTCTGCCACCTGCCCTCCGCGTATCCTCCCCGTTGTCGTCGCCCTCACCCTCGCTCTCCTACTCCACCTCCACCTCCGCCGACGCCGCCGATTCGACCCCTCGAATGCCCTTCGCATTCGCTTCGTCCTTGTCGCCGCCGCTTTCGACCGCACAGGCAGACCTGTCGCGCTTGACGAACACGCTCAAGACGCTGGTGGAGATAAACGGGCAGTGTTGGAAGGGCCAAGACTGCGATTTGTCCGAGGGCGTGAGGCAGGGCATCAGCGTGGTTTCCGCGCACACCCAGCGTCATGCGGACTTGCTGGAACTACGGGTGCGTGACGACAGCCACCGCTCTGATCGTTGCGTTCTGTCTTCCTGACGAAATTCCCCGTGGCGGGGTTGGTTGGTTGCGTCTAGACCGGCTTGTTGATGCAGGATACGTTGGAAGGTCTAAAGGTTCGCTCCTGATCCAATTTTTCTGTACCCCACATTTCCTCCCATCCCTCTCTGCCTCGCTGGCTGTTTTTACCTTGCAGCTGATTTCCCCGTGTGTCCTTCGGGTACCGCCAGGGCCAACGTGACCTGTACATCGCCATGCGCGACCTCTTCGTCCGACACGACCGGCTCTCCGTCGACCAAGTCGAACGCCTGAAGAAGCGGGTCGACACGAACTCGCTCAAGCTCGAGAGCGTCAAGGCGGTCGCCAAGGAGGGCTGGGAAGACGAAGCGG
>Ga0307510_10011626_pt1 | contig 10450 bp, 7 predicted proteins | sample 12_EM_MG_FD_207224 | JGI IMG/M metagenome (GOLD analysis project Ga0307510, IMG submission 207224) | Populus trichocarpa ectomycorrhiza microbial communities from riparian zone in the Pacific Northwest, United States - 12_EM | ecosystem: Host-associated > Plants > Roots > Unclassified | place...
GAACTATATAAATTATAAATAATAATAATAAGAACAACAACAACAACAACAACGATGATGATGGTGATAGTGATGATGAGTTAAAGAGGACTTTGAGATGTAAGATTAATGTGAAGATTAAACAATGATAAAAATAAATGTCAAGGTTAGAGGATTCACTAATAGTATTAGAGATAAGTAAAGTATAAACTCTTTATAAATTATCAACATGATCATATTAATCATCTTATTTACGTAACACCATACTTATAAATTTTATCAGGTATTCATGATGCTAACGTATGTTGACAGCAAATCAAGTTCCTCTCATAACAACGATGTCGGCCGAAGACTATTAAGGATCAAGTATTTGATGTACCAAGTGTTATACAACACAAATCTAGATTAACCATTTAACAAGCAAGGTATTAAGAGTTAATAAGATAAAAATGATAAGATATGTTAATAGCAAACTTTCTTGGATATAAACATTAAAGTCCATGTTGAGTTTATATTATACATATTCTAACATCATTAGTGAAACCTTTTCACCTTGACATAATTAACTTAGCTAGACATTATGAAGAAGAAAAACATAAACAAACAATATAAGAACATAAACATGATATAAGTTAACTAAGTATTGTTGTTACCCATTTTTGGGTTCCCACAAAACAAAATGAGAAAATACAAAAAAATATAAATCAAAAAATATTCGGAAGAAATCCAAAAAAATAATAGGAGCTAGAAAAGGATGCTGGAATACCGAGAAATGCCAAAATTGGTTGAAGAGGTTCAAAAATGCAAAAGGTTAAAATTTGACAGTATATTTTTGACAGATGAGAGCCCTGTTGACAAAGAAAATTGAAGTTGAGGAAGAAAAGTCTAAAATCAGATGTTTATGGACTCAATTAAATTTTATCTAAGGTTTAATTGAATTTATAGAGGGTTGGATTGTACAAAAATTGATTTTTAAGTCAATTTAGGCTTTTATTGGAAGAAATTAAAGTTCTGGGGTCCAATTATAATTTTGAAAGAGTTGATTTGGCCAAATCAGGGGTTTAATTGCATAATTATTGAAGTTTGATGACCAATTAGGGACTTAATTAAAATAATCCAAAACCAAGGACTAAACCGGAAAAGGCACTAAAATCAAGGGATCCAATAACAATTCATCCGGGGGGCTTGATTACAAAATTGTGAAAACAGCCAAGGACCGAATCAAAAATATTCATTTGAATTGTGAAACGGCGCCGTTTTCTTTGACACTATTCATCACCATCTTTAAAGCAGCCGTTTCAGCAGACAAGAACCGCAAGAAGAAAATGCCGCAGATTGCTTGATTTCTTCAGTTATGGGACCGTTACCGAACGTCTTTAATATAAAAGAAAAAAACGCATGCAGTTTTGGCTATAAAAGGAGAGAAAAAGAACGAGACAGGGGAGACCAGGGAGAGGGAGTAGAGGTTACATTGAGGAGAAAGCAAGAGGGAAACAGAGTAGGAGAACGTAAGAAATAGGAGAGAGAGCGGAGAAATATTGAGTAAGCAAAAGGGGGAGCAGACGAATCAAACCGAACGGACGTAGAGGAAACAGAAAGCAGATAACACAGCACCATCACCATCTTCGTCTTCTCCAAACCAGGTATGTTCGATGTCCTTCTCAGTTCCTGTATAACGAGTTGGTGCATGTTTAGTATGTAAAAGAAGAAAAGAAAACGTAAGGAAATCAACGCTGCAATCACTCTGTTTTTTCTGCCTTTTGTTCTGTTCCTATATTGAAAACAAGATGATGAACAGTGCGTAGGTAATTTAATTACCTTCGCACTGTTCATGCACGCGTTAACTATTACGCGTGCATGGGGAAAGATGGGCTGGTCACTGGCATGGGCTAGTGACCAGGCTGGGCTGGTCAGGCCCATCCCAGCTGCGCAGGTGGCTGGGTCCAGCCCCGCCACATGGATCGGGATGGGCCCAACCCAAATAAAAAAAATAAAAATAAATGTTTCAAAAATCTATGATTTTTTTGTTTTCTACGGTATTTTAATCAACATCAGTTTGTTTTTTTATACTGTAAAGATACAACTTTGGTGTTAAAATATCCGGTTTTCGGCAAAACATAAATAAATAAATAAAATAAAATAATTTGTTTTCATGCATACGGCCAAGTCTCTCAAAAATATATCATATTGTATTTTCATATATATATATACAAAAAATAAAAATTCAAAATATGTATTAGCACGCATTTTGGCTTTAATAACCAGTTTATTAAAGTCATGAGAACTAGGCCAATATTTCAAAATTTTCAAAAAAAATTATTTTGTTTTCTTTTAATATCTGGGGTTACAACCTTATACGTAAGGCGTATTCCGGATATTAAAATTCTTTTGTTGACGCCAGAATTACTCGATAAGATAAGGATCTCCTTACTGAGGAGGACTTTTCTTAAACCATAGACGGATCAACAACTAGAAAACACGACCAGACCTTAGATTTTATCAGACAACAAAACAATGCAGCTTACCTTAGGTAGGACGTATTTGGGGTACTAATACCTTCCCTTTACGCAACCAGTCTCCGTACCCGATCTCTGAGACCAGTTAGGGTTCCTAGTGACCAAAATACTAGGTGGCGACTCCCACTCTATTTTTTCACTAATAAAAGACAAGAATTCCTTGTCTCCCCACTTTTGCCACATTAGATAAGTTTTGAGGGTGGATGTTTTTCTCCGCGACGCTGCGCACGTGCGACAGAATGACGACTCCACTGGAGACCTTGTGGACTAAGCTTTGTTTTTGTCTGATAACTGTCTTTTGTTTAGTTTGCGTGTTTTCTGTTAATAAGATTATTTTATTTATTTATTTTACATGCTTTAATTTCCGTACATATATGTTCATGCATTGTATATAACTGCCTCATACATCACATTAATGTTTTTTTAAAAAAACAAACACACACACAAGCTTCTAAGTTAGGTGGGGAATTAGCAATCTGCCCTATGACTATTGGTGAGGGTTCAGATGCGTGAAACACCCAACTCATATCTGAGTGCCTGCTTGGTAATGGTGGGCATACGTGCCTTAACTGTTCCTTGCAATGCCCCCACACTGTCTTTACGAAGATCGTCACTGGGCAGATATGAGACCCTTTTGAGACTAGATAGTCAACCAACCTTTTTGTCTCACTTAATGAATATAACCTGTTCTTAAGTTGTGTGTTTTAGTTTTTGTTTTGCATCAAAGTAAACCCTTCCTGAAGCATCTTGAACTTAAGAATTGTGGTTGACACAATGGCCGTTACTTAGAAAATTTTCGTTGTGGCGTAAAAATCAAAATTCTCAGGGTTACGACCACGTGTCAACTCTGGAAGGGCGAGCTCATCATATAAGAAACATATTCATACATTTATCATACATACCGTCAGGTTGAAACATACGTCCCCCACCCAAGATTTGCTACACCTGAAAGATGGAAAATGAAGAAAGAGCTCAATTGGAGGCCCATTATCAAAATGAAATTGAGAGCATCAAAGGTGAAGTAGCTAGACTTACAGATCTGCTTGAACAAGTGCTGAGCTCAAAAAATGGAAAAGGGATTTTTGCACAACCTCCTGTGAAAACACCATCAATCCACGTCCCAGGGACATCTCGAAACTTAGGGGCAGATTCAACAGCAGAACAATATTTTGTGCATATCACCCCTATCCCGTCAAGTCAAGCTCCCATCACCTTTGATTTAACAGCAGATGGACCCCCTGGCAATAGATCCACTAATTTTGTGAACTACGACAAGTTGTTTGCTTTGGAAGAAAGATTAAGAGCAGTTGAGGGTAATGATTGGTTTGATCCCATGCGAGCAACTGAAGTGTGTTTGGTACCAAACATCATAGTACCAAAGAACTTTAGGATACCAGAGTTCATCAAATACACTGGATTGGAATGTCCAAACACTCACCTTTGATCTTACTGCAATAAAATGGCCGAGGTGATTTATGATGATAGGATGCTGATATACTTTTTCCAAGATAGTCTCACTGGATCTATTTTGAGCTGGTACATTAGACTAGACAATGTTAAGATTAAGACATGGAAAGACCTGGTAGACGCCTTCTTGAAGCAGTATAAATTTAATCTGGAAATTGCTCCTGACAGAACCATCCTAATGGCTATAGAGAAGGAAAACCAAGAGTTTGTGCGGGCATACGCGCAAAGATGGCGAGATAAGGCAACATATGTTCAACCTCCACTGATAGATACAAAAATGGTGATGTTGTTTGCCAACACCTTTCAATCCCCTTATTATGAGCATTTAATAGGAAGCTCAGCTCAACATTTCCATGAAGTTGTGAGGATTGCTGAAAGAATTGAACAAGCTATGAAGAGGGGAAAGATTGAAGGTTCTGCTATGAATTCCAGAACAATGATGAGAGATGACTCTGAAGGTGGATGAACAAGAGGCAAGTTGAGCGTGTGAAAGGTGATGTCATTGGCTATATTATCCCCCGAACATCTTCAGAATGACAAGTGATCGAAAATGCTTGCCAGAAAAGTTGGTCCAAGAATGGCGATGAATTGTCAATTATATTGTTATGGAATTTTGCCATTTTGCATTTTTATTTTGGGATCACATCTCATTCTTTAACGAAACATGTCTTTTCTTTGTTTCTTTGTTGTTCTGAAGTCAGGAGATGTTTAGCATTTCATTTTTGACAAAATATTTTGATCGAACTCCAACATGCAATTAAGGCTAATCAACCTAGACAGATTAATAGTATTTTGATTTCAGAAATGACTCGATGCTTGTTAAAATGATATGGGGTGACCAAACAAATTTTGAGCTCATACATGAAACTGAATCACTCATCATGTAGCTAAGTTTTAGCAGTATGCATAATGACATGTAATGGATTCAGTAGTTATAGACTCGCGAATCAAGGTTCTTGCAAGTCCAAATCATTACACTGGACGAGGTCAAACTTTATCGGTTAACACTGTCCTTGCTTGAAATGAGAAAAGGCCATCTTTGTTTTATCCTTTCACAATACTGGAAATATATCATTTGCAATCCCATTTTGAGCCTGATAGAATATTTCTTTTTAAAAAAACCCTGACAAGGATCACACCCCACACTGGGGGCAAATAAGAGATTTTTTTGGAGGAAGACAAAAGTGGAATCAATGGTAAAAGAAGGCTTAGAACAAAAGTGCAACTGTTGAGAGAGAGCTAAAAGAAAGAAAACCTAGACTGGGGGCATATTAGAAAACTGTGAGAAAGGCTATGGAAAGTCATAGATAAAAAAAAAAAAAAAGAAACCATGAAAATTGCCTACACTTAAAGGCAGATCAAAGATAAAGGAAGGAGTGCCTATTAAGTCTAGGAAAGACAAAAGAAGTTTCACAACAAATGTCAAAAGTCGATACAAAAAAAAATAAAAATACTGGGCTACAAACATGACTTTTGGCATCCATGATAACGTTCCTGATGTTATCAGATGATTGAGATTGGTTATTCATCAAAGAAAAAGTTGGATTTGCATTATGACATATGTTAAGAGAATTCTGATATTTGAGGTTAATAAGGTTATATGTCGTTTTCTCTACAAAGACAACAAGATAAAGAGAAATGATGAATAGTTAATGTTGATCCTAGGTTTTTGAAACCCTCAAACACCTTTTGAGCCTGTAAAATTCCTTTCTTTCATAGTCATAAACCACAGCCTACATTAAGTGTTTTTAAAAGCCCTTTTCGATTAAGTAAGCAATTTGAACCGATAAATAGCGCTCTCAAAGCTTGAAGAGTTTTTTTTTTTTTATAATGGTCGTGGCTTCATGGATTAAGCTACTTGTTATTATGCATGCTGATAAAATAAGTGCAAAAAAAAAAACACCTTTCTTGATAAAAGCCCGAGTTCTGACTTGAGCATCTTGTTTCTTGAAATTCACAAAAGGTCACCTCATCACAGACCATCAAAAGATATACCCAAGATCAGAGATTAAAATTGACACAAAGAACCATGGAAAAAAGCCATTTTAATCTTTTGACGAGTCAATTTCTGTTTTCAAAATACAAGATAATCAAAGGACTACATGTATTGAATGACGTATGTTGGGCCTTTGACCAAAGAAGCTTGAATTTCAAAAATACTTAAAAACAAAAACTGACATCTCTCTGATTTCATTTCAACAATTAGACTTTGAAATAGACATGATCTTTGAAATATGAGAGTTGATTCCCGAACAAGAAAGATTGTCAAACAAAAAGAGCACCGATCGAGTTTGCAAAATCTTGACAGAAGTGACATCAATACTTCTCAATACTTCTTAAAAAGTTGAGCAGCTGGGGGCAATACAGTGGACTGAGAAGGAAAAACAAGTTGTATTTAGATGACCTAGAGGGAATAAAAAAAAAATGATGATTAAATGATGAATATGTGAAGCTGAGGACAATGGTGTTGAAAGGAAGATAATCAGATGAATGAGCACTAGAGGCAAGTCAATGGCTGATTAGCAATTTAAAGATGAGGACAACACTAGAAAACCTCCTGATGAGTGCTGATAGGATGCACACAGCTAATCAAAGAACGATTCTCAAAAGAATCCAGGGGATGAAATGATTTGTTGAGCTCCTTCATGATGAATTTAGAGGGGCGCCAAGATCAGGTTCCCAAGATAATCAAGATCCTGGTTGAAACTAGATTGCGGTAAAGATAGAATTTCAGATCAACCAAGTTTTAAGAAGATCAAGATTGAAAGTTTAGTTTTGTTTATCTTTACAAAACTTACTACGCAAAGTCTTTGCTCCGTAAGCATTGTAAAGAGGGGGCATCTGTTGTTACCCATTTTTGGGTTCCCACAAAACAAAATGAGAAAATACAAAAAAATATATATCAAAAAATATTCGGAAGAAATCCAAAAAAATAATAGGAGCTAGAAAAGGATGCTGGAATACCGAGAAAGGCCAAAATTGGTTGAAGAGGTTCAAAAATGCAAAAGGTTAAAATTTGATAGTATATTTTTGATAGATGAGAGCCCTCTTGACAAAGAAAATTCAAGTTGAGGAAGAAAAGTCTAAAATCAGATGTTTATGAACTCAATTAAATTTTATCTAAGGTTTAATTGAATTTATAGAGGGTTGGGTTGTAAGAAAATTGATTTTTAAGTCAATTTAGGCTTTTATTGGAAGAAATTAAAGTTCTGGGGTCCAATTATAATTTTGAAAGAGTTGATTTGGCCAAATCAGGGGTTTAATTGCATAATTATTGAAGTTTGATGATCAATTAGGGACTTAATTGAAATAATCCGAAACCAAGGACTAAACCGGAAAAGGCACTAAAATCAAGGGATCCAATTACAATTCATCCAGGGGGCTTGATTACAAAATTTTCAAAACAGCCAAGGACCGAATCGAAAATATTCATTTGAATTGTGAAACGGCGTCGTTTCCTTTAACACTATTCATCACCATCTTCAAAGCAGCCGTTTCAGCAGACAAGAACCGCAAGAAGAAAATGCCGCAGATTGCTTGATTTCTTCAGTTATGGGACCGTTACCGAACGTCTTTAATATAAAATAAAAAAACGCATGCAGTTTTGGCTATAAAAGGAGAGAAAAAGAACGAGACAGGGGAGAAAAGGGAGAGGGAGTAGAGGTTACATTGAGGAGAAAGCAAGAGGGAAACAGAGAAAAGGGAGAGGGAGTAGAGGTTACATTGAGGAGAAAGCAAGAGGGAAACAGAGTAGGAGAACGTAAGAAATAGGAGAGAGAGCGGAGAAATATTGAGAAAGCAAAAGGGGGAGCAGACGAATCAAACCGAACGGAAGTAGAGGAAACAGAAAGCAGATAACACAACACCATCACCATCTTCGTCTTCTCCAAACCAGGTATGTTCGATGTCCTTCTCGGTTCCTGTATAACGAGTTGATGCATGTTTAGTATGTAAAAGAAGAAAAGAAAACGTAAGGAAATCAACGCTGCAATCACTCTGTTTTTTCTGCTTTTTGTTCTGTTCCTATATTGAAAACAAGATGATGAACAGTGCGAAGGTAATTTAATTACCTTCGCACTGTTTATGCACGCGTTAACTATTACGCGTGCATGGGAAAAGATGGGCTGGTCACTGGCATGGGCTAGTGACCAGGCTGGGCTGGTCAGGCCCATCCCAGCTGCGCAGGTGGCTGGGTCCAGCCCCGCCACATGGGTCGGGATGGGCCCAACCCAAATAAAAAAATAAAAATAAATGTTTCAAAAATCTATGATTTTTTTTACGGTATTTTAATCAACATCGGTTTGTATTTTTATACTGTAAAGATAGAAGTTTGGTGTTAAAATACCCGGTTTTTGGCAAAACATAAATAAATAAATAAATAAAATAATTTGTTTTCATGCATACGACCAAGTCTCTCAAAAATATATCATATTGTATTTTCATATATATATATATATATATATATATATATATATATACAAAAAATAAAAATTCAAAATATGTATTAGCACGCATTTTGGCTTTAATAACCAGTTTATTAAAGTCACGATAACTAGGCCAATATTTCAAAATTTTCAAAAAAAATTATTTTGTTTTCTTTTAATATCTGGGGTTATGACCTTATACGTAAGGCGTATTCCGGATATTAAAATTCTTTTGTTGACGCCAGAATTACTCGATAAGATATGGATCTCCTTACTGAGGACTTTTTTTAAACCATAGACGGATCAACAACTAGAAAACATGACCAGACCTTAGATTTTATCAGACAACAAAACAATGCAGCTTACCTTAGGTAGGACGTATTTGGGGTGCTAATACCTTCCCTTTACGCAACCAGTCCCCGTACTCGATCTCTGAGACCAGTTAGGGTTCCTAGTGACCAAAATACTACGTGGCGACTTCCACTCTATTTTTCCACTAATAAAAGACAAGAATTCTTTGTCTCCCCACTTTTGCCACATTAGATAAGTTTTGAGGGTGGATGTTTTTCGCCGCGACGCCGCACACGTGCGACAGAATAGTAAAGGAAATGAAAAGCATGAACAAGAGATTAAGGAAAGCAAAACTTAAGCATTACAAAAATATAAAGAGAGAGAGCAAGAACATGATCTTGATCTGAAGAACCATTTTGCCTTCTAGAACTCCAGATATGGGTAAAATTCTGAGCAGTGTTTGGGCTGGATTGTAGGACAGATTCTGACTTCTCTTTTGTGGCCAAACTTTGAATTTGAAAACAGCAGATTTGGGTCTTACACTATTCATGAACATTGTAGGCCTATTTCTTAGCTTTCTATTCATATAAATCAAACTGAAATCCAAGATCTATAGCTCTAGATATGACCCAATAACTGAACAGTATTCCAATTTGAATTGAATCGGTATCTCCTTTCTAAGCTTAGCCTTTTCTTTGTCCTTTCACTTTCAATAGTTAATCACATCAATCAATCCTTTGAATTGTAAGATATGCCTGCATTTAAATGAGCATTTACCATAAATTAAAGCCATCTTATATTATCAGACTTGTTATTATAAAACATGCTCTAGTTAAGGAGTTATTGATACTTCAAGTGCAAAATGATGATATAAAACCTTGATAAAAATGCACTTTTACGTACTAATCACACCCCTCAACCAGCTTATTACTAGTCCCTAGTAATCAAAGCGTTAAAATAGAAAAACAATTTGCAAGTTCCACAAAGCAAGGCATTCATCATTTAACTTCTATTAATCTATCCAAGTAAACAAACTCTCATTAAATTTATATATATCTGCTCAATACCTCTTAAACAAAATATTAATAAACCTTCTGTTTTATGTGCTCAATGTATGAAAACATAGATGATGGGGCTTTTATTGGAAGAAAACAATATTATGTTCTAATGTTTAAGGTTAACTTCCTTGGGTTGAGGTTATTATCTTTTTTTTTTCTCTTTTTTTCTTTTTTTTATATCTATATATACATATAACTTAAAACACAATGCTTCTTTAACCCATGTAACGAGCTTTCGGCTAATGACTCCCAGACTAGTTGGTCTTAGGGCATTAGGTGTTAAGGCACCCCTTCGAGCTTAATAACTCGTGTTGCAGAGACTGATACGTAGATATTGCAATGTTTGATTCCCTTAAGCTTTTCTCCTCAACCCATGTAGCAAGCATTGGGCCAATAGCTCCCAAGTCAGTTGACTTTAGGGTATTAGGTGTTAAAACACCCCTTCGAGCTTAATTGCTTAGATTAGGGAGGCTACGAAACCAAACTTATCTACGTTTTTATTAATTTTTTTTTGTTTTTTTTTGCAAATTATATACTATCCCTTTCCCTTAGTTGTTACCTTTAACAAAAGAACATATATAATGTAATAATCCAATGTGCGATCCACAATCATATGTTAAAGTGTGTGTGTGAAAATGAAGGTTTAAAAATACTTGTTAAATTAGTATATAAGCAGAATCAATTGATAATAATGCGAGAGTTTGTAAACCTGAAT
>Ga0307510_10011627_pt1 | contig 10450 bp, 6 predicted proteins | sample 12_EM_MG_FD_207224 | JGI IMG/M metagenome (GOLD analysis project Ga0307510, IMG submission 207224) | Populus trichocarpa ectomycorrhiza microbial communities from riparian zone in the Pacific Northwest, United States - 12_EM | ecosystem: Host-associated > Plants > Roots > Unclassified | place...
TGCCCCAACTTTGGGATCTCATGAATTCATGGGGTTCACTTGGCCCTGCTGGCAGGGGGATCTCACTGCGATATAGTCGATACTGGGTCAGATTTAATTACAAACAGGACTGGCTCGCGATCTATGACCTCTGCCGCAACTCGGCAAATCGGAACCGTCGAGACTTGTCAATTGAGTTGTCTTTCTCCCTTTCAGCGGCAGCTTTCGGCCTGTCTAGCCGTGGGGATTTGAACGTCATCCCATTTATAATCATCTTTGCTCTGGACGAACGATGTCGAAACCTCAGCCCTCCACCAAACGTTCTTTATCGCCTCTCGGACGGGCTAGCCCCACAACTCATGCATCTCACGGCTTTGATATCCGAATCAGCCCACAGACCTTTACACCATGCCTATGATCCTTTAGACATGGAGGAAACTCGGAGTATCGAATCACTAACCCAGTCTCAAAGGATGGAGGAATATGAATACTCCACTACCATCAGGGTGGAGTCAACATTAGTTGCGCAATCTATATTACAACAATGGCCGGACTATTCATCCGTAGATTTCCATGAACAATGGTTCAAGAAATCTGAATGCAAGCGGAAAATCAAGGAATACATCCGATCAATGTCGAGGAACACCCAATTCAGAGAGCACATGTTACAACTAGAGGACATCGTGCAGCATTATGAAGATGTCTTGATGCCTACCACCCTGCCATACGTACAATCACCTCGACCACTCACCAGTAGCTCAAATACGCCATCATGCTTACTTCGAGATCTATTGGCATCCCGGACTAATATCCCAATTACATCACCAGACGGAGAACCTCATCCACCGCTGGGCCGCCCTTCTACTAGCACTGCCACAACGGAAGGCATCCCCCCATGGCCTGGTTTAGATAGCCTCGGAAATCTTGTTGAAGAGCTCCGGAATTCTAGCCAGCCTCTGCTACAGCTCTATGGAAGTAATTTAAGAAAAAGTCATCACGAGCTGATGGGACAGAACGGCTCCCTAATTGCGCGAGGATCAGTTCCTTCGCATGATACATTGCTTCTCTATTACAAGGAGTGTTCTCAGAGGAAAGAGAAATTATTTTCCGAAATTTCCGCAATTCTTGCGCCGTCTCAAAATGTGGAGGAAACCAGCCACATGGCCGGCCTCTGGCCCAGGATAACACCTCGAACTATACTTGGTCAATTGGCCCAAAATCGTATCAGCACACTTCCTGAGCAGTGGAAATTTGTAATTACACGCTATGCCGACTCTTTCGTCAAATACCAACAGTCTCGACGTCTGGTACAGCTTTCTTCTAGGCAGAAATGTGAGGACCTTCTTCAGGAAACGGAGGCCATCTGCATCGACGTACTGGCCGAATCTACCCCCGACTGGTTGTTGGTCCAGGTTCGTCGGCTACCCTGTTACCGATGTAGTAGAGATACAAATTTGACGTCTGTAAACAGATTGATGCGAATCTCGTGGCTCGCCCAGTCCAGGTAGCTGTTGCCCGCGAAATGATTTCTCCAATCTCCAAGCGGAACATATGCCTTCAACTGAATATGGGAGAGGGAAAGTCATCAGTTATTTTACCCCTCGTTGCATCGACTCTTGCCAATGGCTCAACCCTTGTGAGAGTCGTGACCCTCAAGCCTCTCTCAAACCAGATGTTCGAATTACTCGTTAGCCGGCTGGCTGGCCTAGCTAATCGACCTATTTTCTATGTCCCGATCTCTCGCAGTCTCCGCATGAATACCTCTCTAGTTAAAACAATCAGGGGTCTTTTCGAACGGTGTGTAGCTGAGGGTGGAGTTCTGGTTGTCCAACCGGAACACATACTTTCTCTGAAACTCATGAACATCAATAATCTCCTATTTCCACACCAAAATGGCGATGAACATTCGATGCTTGATGATCTCAGTGCATCATATGACACGGCGTCTGTGTCCAGCGACCCAAGCGACGTCCGAGTCCTTCGTAGGAACGATGAAACTTTCTCATCCTCGCCGGATTTCTCGGGCACATTTAGCGACGAACATTCAATAACTGATGAACTAGGGGCATTACAAGACTGGGTGGCCAAATTATCCCGTGACGTGCTCGATGAGAGCGATGAAATTCTCCATGTGCAGTATCAACTCATCTACACAACAGGAAAGAAGATTCCTGTCGATGATCACCCCAATCGATGGACCACAATACAACAAGTACTCAGCCGACTGCAAGCACACGCCATGAATTTATATGCCAGGTTTCCGACAATGTTTACGGTTGACACAAGACTCGGAGGATTCCCAAATATTCGCATACTTGACTCTGCCATCAATCAGCGGATATCTTCAGTCATCATTGACGATGCTCTCGAAGGCAAGCTATCCAACCTCCCACTCGATACTCTCCCACCTCCGATTCAGTCAGCTACTCGCCGCTTCATATCTCAAAGGGAGGTCTCGGATGTGGATCATAACTTGATTTACTCGCACTACGCAGGGACGGCCTTGTTCAACGGAATTCTCCTACTTCGCGGGCTTCTGATGGATAGCGAAGGAATTCTTGGCTATGTGCTTAAAGAGCGACGCTGGAGAGTAGACTATGGCCTCGATCCCAGCAGGACCTTGTTAGCTGTCCCGTACCGGGCCAAGGTTTGTTGTATTAACCTAGTAGCGGATGGTCGCTGACTATGAAGGCAGGATGTTCCAAGCCAGAGAGCTGAGTTCGCTCACCCAGATGTCGCCATCGCATTGACTTGTCTCAGTTATTACTACACCGGCTTAACAAAGCTCCAGGTGCTTTCGTGCTTTGAGCTGCTAGCGAAGGTCGACAATCCGGAGGTTGAATACAATTACTGGGTTGGGTTAGGAAGAGACCTTCCTGCGGAACTATGCCACTTCAGATGTGTGAACACGGAGGACGAAAACCAAGTGAATGGATTCCTTGTGCCCTTATTCTCGAGGAACAAAAGAGTGGTGGATTTTTACCTGTCACAATTTGTCTTCCCACGATACGCACGAGAATTTCCATCAAAACTTCCGACATCTGCCTGGGATCTGGTGGAAGAGAAGACTAATATTACAACAGGCTTCAGCGGCACGAATGACAACCACCTCCTCTTACCCACATCGATAACCCAGGAAGATCCAGATTTTGCGCTCGATACAAATGCTCTCGTCTTGCATCATCTTCTTCTGCCACAGAACGACCATTACGAGTGCACCGAAGGAGGCAACGGCGAGCGGGAATTGACGACAGCTTTCCTAGAACGTCTGGTCAGACAAGAACCTGAAATCCGTGTGCTATTAGACGTAGGAGCTCAGATGCTGGAACTTCGGAACGAAGAACTTGCACGACACTGGCTCTCCCTTCGACCGGATCTCTTGGCGGCTATCTTCTTTGACGACTCGGACCATCTCACTGTGATCACTCTAGATGGAACAATCGAACCATTCATTTCATCACCTTTCAACCAGCAACTTGAAAGATGCTTGGTATATCTCGACGATGCACATACTAGAGGAACCGATCTCAACTTTCCCCAGGGCACGCGCGCAGCCGTGACTCTTGGTCACAATGTTACCAAGGACGGATTGGTGCAAGGTAAGACCATCAATCGCATAAAGAGAAAGGAAGCTAACTAGGACACAGGTTGCATGCGGATGCGTCAGCTAGGAAAGGGACATTCTGTGATGTTCTTTGCACCAGGAGAAGTCGACCGCCGTATCCGTAGCCTCATTCCAGATGGAATCGCCCCTGGTATTCGTGTCCGGGTTCTGGACGTCATTCGCTGGGCCATACACGAAACATGTGAAGAGATCCGCCACTACCTCCCATACTGGGCCCATCAGGGTCTCGACCATCATAAACGTTTTGCGGCATACGAAGAGTACACCTCATCTGGGGATGTAGAAGATCTGCGAAGTGCCTGGCAACAACCCGATTCACAGACATTGGAAGAAATGTACTGGATCTCAGCAGTCACCAAGATGACTCGGAGCCAAGATATATACAGTATCCCTTCGCTAAGTGAACGGATCGAACGACTTGGCGCTACGAAGTTGGTCGATGTCAGGATGGCAGAAGAACAGGAGCGCGAGGTGAACCACGAAGTTGAGACAGCGCGTCTCGTAGAGCGTCCTCCAAAAGTTCCACCAGCGGAGCATATGATCCACGCGGACATCCGCGAGTTTGTTGAGACCGGGAAACTTCCGGAGTCCCCGACTCACATATTCCCACTCTTGGCTCCGATCAATATGGCCAAGGCTCTGGACTCAACGGTCGAATGGTCTCCCACTCCCCTTGCATCGGCGGATTTTATGACAACCACCACTGATGATCCCGATGGCGTGGCCCTGACAGATTTTCTCCGCCCCGTTAACTGGATTCTCTCAAGCGGGTCGGGAAAGGACAGCGTTGTCGTCGTAATCAGCCCATACGAAGCGAATGAGCTGCTTCCCATCATTCGCAAGAGCAACAAAGTCCGGCTCCATATATATGCTCCACGAGTCACATTCTCTATGCGGTCCTTCTCCGACCTCACATTCCATTCCACACCGAACTCCCTCGCAGAATCATGGTCAGCACCTACACACGTAAGAACAGCGTTGAATCTCTTCGCAGGGCAGCTCTTCTTTGACAATAAAGCGGAGTACGAGAGGGTATGTGTGTTGCTCGCACTGTCGAGGGCACATCCGGGAGCAGAAAAAGTCGAGCTTGATGGGTTTGTGCTGCCTGCGTATCGTACGGGAAAGAGCTCCCCGTTTGCAAAAAGCAGGATCCCTACGTTGAAGAAACTGATAGAACTACGACAGAAAGGCAAGGAATACCACAGGACGCATTTGGGACAAATTTTGAGCGGCAAACCATTAAGTGAGGAGACTCTATCGGACTTACCACCTTGACCACTACATTGTACCAGAATTTGCAGAGTACTGGTTTAACCGCTTGTTATATAGACTGCTGCTTTTGGTGAAAACTTTGGCTGTGCGCGAAGCGAAACGGAACGGTGGCGAATAGACTCCCGCAAGCTGATAACGATCCCTTGCATGTTTTGAAGACTTTTCGTGCATCTCAAGTCGTTACCTCTCAGGGCTTATTTCCGAGTCTGTTGCAGCTGGAACAAACGTCATGACAGCGTTGAGGTGGAAAAGGCTGAGCAAAGCTCGATGGGCCACTTAGTAACACCGAGGAGCAGAGGCTTCAAGCGCACTGGGGCGTACTACCGTAGCCGACTGCGTGAACATACATTCATCGTGTACTTGTTCCCCCCTCTCCAAAACATACAGTCCCATTCTGCCCACGGACAAAGCGATATTAACGCATGCGCCTGCCACTCGTCGGGTCACAGCTTTCGATGCCGACATACCTGCTCATGCTTGGCAACGTTCCCGCCCCGCTCTGTGTCTTCCGCACTACCCCCGTCATCCATGGACTCAGGTCTATCCGATCTTCCTACCAGAGGTCGATGGCTCAGCGCTCATTGACAGGCGGTGTTCACCAAACGTCCTACGGGCGGCTACCTATTTGCATGCACACGGCCGTGTGAGGAATAGACACGACCTTGTTCAAAACGGTACCGGCGGTACCGGGAAGCCCGCCAAAATGCTGGGGGCGCGTTCTGTTTTTCTTCTCCCTCTCGTTCCTCAGGCTCCTCCCCTCATGTAACCACCGATTAGCCTACTCACCTAGTCACTTCGCCACCGAGATCTTTATCTGCATCCGCTCCGCATAGCCCCGTTCTATTCCCAGTGCCAGTCATGCCGTCCCATGGAATGATGCACTCGACCTCTCTGGCCACCTGTCCTGTGTACGGCAATATTGATCCCACTGAGGTGCTCGATTGATACGTCATCCTCGCGCCGATCGCCAAGCGGCAGCACGCGGGCATTGGGCAGTGTAGAGAAACCGATGCTCTAATCGCCCTCGCCTTCCCTTTTCGACCGCGCCGTTGGTGCAGGCACTAAAGGGAAGGCCAAGCGGTGTTAGGATTAAGGGAATATGGCACGCGTGGATAGAGGGAGAATTCTGTTATTATTCATGTATGCTACGCAGTCTAATATACGATTGTCTCCATACCTCCAGTAAGGCAGTGTCGGGATCGGCGGGGACGCCACTCCTATGGGCGCACGCACTAGCACTAGCGTGCTGATGCGCTGATGGCTGGGCACTGATACTTGTATCAGGTTGCCGCCGGATCGTGGTCTAACAAGCGGCCCAAGCCGCTGTCCTGGCGTGGTTGGGGTGTGATAATTGGAATACAATTGGCTGCTTGTTTGTTTTTCTTTCGCTCGTGTTAGTTTATGAACCTTTTTTTTTTTGGGGGGGGGGGTTAAGTTCGGTAATACAGTACAAGCCATCCAATTTACTGTGGATTCAATTGGATATCGCCCATCAAACAAATCAACACGCGGAGCGATGTCCGCATCCGCAACCTGCTAAATCAGGCACATCTGAGTTTGAACTCTTTCATAATTACAAAATAAGATTACATGCACCCCGAATCGTCGCAATAAACTCAGAGAAGAGAGCACAATAGCATGGAATAGGTTCGGATGGGGCCACCCGAGGCTTTAATATTCTTGGGTCTGTAGGAATTGTTGTATGGTGTATTATTGTGTTCTTGTTCACAAAGGCACGGTAATATGCGATCACGTGAGCTAGGTTAAACGCGGTGCCCAAATTCGGACAAACTTGTGTCAAGCGACGTGGACAATAAACTTCAATTTAAAAAAAAAAAAACTTGTACAACTTTATCCCATCCAGCAGAGCGCCCTCCTGTCACGGAATACCAATAGCTGGGCATCTTCCACGGTCTTTCTGGAAATCCATGCAAGTGAGCCATGATGAGAGGGTTTCTACCAACAGAATGTAGGCAAGTTCACCCGTATTGTCCCTGGGTAAATGAAGCTTTGTGCCTCATTCAATTCCAATTCCGAAATTGTGTTAAACGGGCGCAACCAGAAATTCCTCTTTCGGCAGTCAGTGCCTGGCCTCGAAGTGTGGACGTGAACTCTCCGCATGTGCCATGTCACTTCCCCATCAAGTGTCTCATTCTCAACACCGATGTACTCTGTTGCCGCTCATGTCGATTCTAATATCCTACGTTCAGTCATCGAACACGTCTTCATGCCCCCGGAGCTTCCCCAGGCCCACCCAGGAAACCGGACCGAGTCCAAAACGAACGAGGCACTTTGTGTCAACCTAATCAGAGCTGCCCGAGACTTCCTCCAAAGCCTTCCCCCGTCACAATCTCCTTCATGGGTGAATATGATAAAGATGATGGACTTGGTTCGTCGTGCTGCAAAAGCCCCATTCAAGGAGGATGAGCTCCTGCGTACGCTGTCAGATATGGCAACTGGAGGTATGGATAGTTAGGTTGCCCTTTGTTCCGTCTTTGATTTGACCATACTCCATCAGACGTATTTTGCATGCATATCCGTGCGCAAAATGCTGCCCTCATTGTGCGTAGGCTTGCCACGGCTGCTTTCGTTCAATTCGAGGTGTTCGAAGCTTCGCCAAGGATTACCGCCGTTATGACAGCCGAGGGAAAGCTCCTTTGTTCGTACCCAGGACCCGCAATACATGTCCCCTTGGATACTTTTATGGACAAATGCTTTCTCCGGGAGCTTTCCTCCTTTCTTGTCCAAATGGACGTTGATCGCTTGGATTCCACTCCGATCACCTCATCGGCAGGCTCCGTTCATCCCAGGTATATATCGGAGTTATTGATGGGAATTCTTAGGGGATACGGCCATCCAGCAGTTGTGGATCGCATCACAAAACGTATAGGAGATGAAGTCTTGAAGGATAGTTCGCGCATGCCATGGAAAAGGTCTCCGCTATGGCTCGTACTCAGAGTATCCCTCCAGACTTCCCTCCATGCCAGCAATATATACAAACATTTCATCTTGTTCTTTCACGCCCACCTTCTTCGTACTTGCATCCACCGAAATTTCCCGAGCGAGTTGCTCTTCGCGATGAGGGCTAAAATGTCTCGGCGCCTCTCCAAATTGGGAACTTCTATACCACATGATATCTGTCAATTCGTTTACAATACTGCAAAGGAAACCGAGGCACTTCTTTCAAGGAGATGGACTACATTCCAGGTTTTTGGATCGATCCGTACAACACGGGACCTCGGTCGACTTGATTTTGCCACGGATTCAAACATCTCTCTTGACAACTCGAACGAGTACCTTACCAAGATGCTTGGCTCGGTCTCAGCAAGCTTCACACATAGTCAGTTTAGCCCGCCCCATACAAATCGCTTCTATAACACATACGACTTCACTCGATTTGCAAGTGGCCGACTTGCAACGGCGATTGCCGAAGATAAGCGCATCGCAATCGCAGATTTCGAGCTTTCGGTGGAAAAGAATTTGGAATCATGGATCGCCACATCCAAAAACAATGACTATTCTTCGGACGTGATTGCTTCGTGTATACAACAGTACTATGCTGGTGCCAAAGATCTCTATGGAGCGAACCCCGAAGATGTTTCCATTATGATTCTGACCATCATGGATCTTTGGGTTGCCCTGGATAGAATCGCAACCCAGGCGTATTCCCTATTGAAGGAATATTCTCCCGAAATTCCTCCCAGCTTCCTCCATTCTTTACTCCTTCATCGGTCGTCAGCCTTGAAACGCGCCTTGGATATAGAAGAGTATCTACTCCGACGACACAACGAGGCCCTCAAAGTTCCATCCATCTTCTCAAACGGCGTCTATGATTCTTGTTTCGCTGTGAGGTACTATCGTACTTCCGAAAACCTTCAACGCCTCCATGACGAGATACACACGTATGCTCAGCAAGAGCGGACGGCGAAACAGGCTGAACTGGCGACTCTAAATCAGAAATCGAAGGCACTTCGGAGGCGGGCTTCGAAGATGGAACACGAGCGATCCTCCATTTTGGGCCATGAAATTCACAGCACAACTTGCCAGAAATGTCAGCTGGAAAGTCAAGCGAACAATCTGAAAATCCTTATCCCTGAATGGCCACTACCCCGCTCGACTGCATGCGCACGACTGGTAGTGTTTGAACTGTCTCCTCCTCGCGCGTTTTCTGCCTGGCGTGACATAACTTACATGATTCTGCGGGATATCGGTATGACTTCGGTCCCTGATTCAGACGATCAGTCTAAATTTCTTTTGGATTCTTTCCCTGGCCTCCAGCGGTGGACAGTACAGTACCAGCAATCCCACCGATTGACTATTGGTTCGATCACCAACCCGTCATCGGGTCGAGTGGTTGAGATTCCCGCGAGCGAAACATTTGCTTTCGGCAATGTCAGTGAAGAATTATCATTTGGTCTATTTGACCGCAATTTTACATCTTGGGTTACTGGCTCGTTTTCCGATTCCAAGGTCTCAATGTTGTGCAAACCCCCCATCCCCGAGTCAAGCCCGTACAGGATCCTTCATCCTTTCATGTCCAGCGTCGAGCACACGCCAAATAGAATCATTGCGGCTCAGGCTGATTGCCCTGACGAAATCAGCCTCCATGAATTCATTGCATTCTCTAGCTTGCGTAGTGGCCCACGTCTACAGTGGTTAAACATCGCAAGGGAATTGGCATCACCTTCCCTCTCTTTTCGTCGCGAGGAGGTTCATACTTTAATCACACAGGCAGCCTGGCAACTTGGTCCCTTGTCAAATGGCGCTCGAGAATGGCACGTTGATCTCAGTATTTCTAGCTTCACAGCGGTCCTCCTACATGAACTGGAATGCCTTCTCGAAAAGATAAGGAACAATTGGCTAGAGGAGGTCACCGTGCGAACTATTGGTGCGTGAGATTCCTCTGACCCCCATTCTTGTCTCATTTTCTCACAGCTCTTATCTGCTGCCGTCTTTTGGCCTCGACACCGGACCCTGACATTTGTCGGCGGGCGTGTGCATTGTTGCGAGAGGCTCGAAGTGTAACGTATCGATGGATGGGTGAAATAGGCATTAAGATAGACCCATTGCAAGACGAAATCGCCCGCGTAAGCTTGCGATACCGACTGTGTATGCTCGCCGCAACGTGCTTTTCAACTTTCGACGTATCCTCGGAACACATCCCCGCTACTCTCACCAGTGAGGAAGACTTTTCTATCGCCATACAATCCGCGGTGATCGTCCATGACAACACGCCACCATATCTATCGGATGAAAACGCACTTTATCTCACTCGGATGCTTAGTCGCCATCTCCGGCTACTGCATCACTTGGAGCCTGTTTTTAGCCAATCAATGGACCCTTCCCTTAGTCAAACAAGACTGTTGCATTCGACGGGTTTTGACCGTGCTCTTACGCGCCTGTGGCTAGGCTATCATCAGCCCAACTTCCCGAATTGGAATGCGCTTCCTAGACCGAAATCTCGGTGGATATTCTTGTTGCAAAAATAGAGGTCGGGCCTTGCGCCCCAGGACGGTTTTACCACACAGTTTATAGTACAGTATGTGCATGCGCACGTTTCATCGTTAGCAGCCC
>Ga0307510_10011628_pt1 | contig 10450 bp, 8 predicted proteins | sample 12_EM_MG_FD_207224 | JGI IMG/M metagenome (GOLD analysis project Ga0307510, IMG submission 207224) | Populus trichocarpa ectomycorrhiza microbial communities from riparian zone in the Pacific Northwest, United States - 12_EM | ecosystem: Host-associated > Plants > Roots > Unclassified | place...
GCTCGGGCCACAGGCGCGCCAGGTGCGCGACCAGCTGCTCGCGCAGCAGCGGCTCGTCGTCCGCGATCAGGGCGGTCGGCGCGCTCATGCGGCGGCCAGCCTGACGCGGATCTCGGCGCGCACGCCCTGCGGCGTCTGTTCGGCCAGCGTCACGCTCGCGTCCGGCCCGAAGAACACCTGCAGGCGCTCCTGCAGGTTGCGCAGCCCGGTGCCGGTGCCCATGCCTTCGGTCAACCCGACGCCGGTGTCGGCCACCCACAGCTGCACGCGGCCGTCTGCGTCGCGCCGGGCGCCGACCTCGATGCGACCACCATCGCAGCCCGGGTCGATGCCGTGGCGGATCGCGTTCTCGACCAAGGTCAGCAAACCCATCTGCGGAAACGGCATCGCACGCAGCGCCGGCTCGATCGCGATGTCGAAGCTGAGCCGGTCGGGCATGCGCATCAGCATCAGCTCGAGGTAGGCGCGCACCAGTTTTTCCTCGTCGCCCAGCGTCGCAGTCTGCTGGTGCAACTGCGGCATCGCGGCACGCAGGTAGGCGATCAGGCTGCGGAACACCGGCACCGCGCGCGGGGAGCCGCTCTCGACCAGTTGCTGCACGTTGGCCAAGGTGTTGAGCAGGAAGTGCGGCTCGATCTGCGCCGTCATCAGGTGCAGCCGCGCGTCGGTCGCCTGGCGTTGCAGCGTCTCGCGCTCGAGCGCGAACTGCAGGGCTTCGGCGCGCGCCTGCGCGTCGCGTTCGCGGTACAGCGCGCCAAGCGCAAACAGCGTGCCGAGCAGCGCCGCGCTCAGCGTCACCAGCACGTAGCCGCGCACCATCGGGCGCGAGGCCGCAAAGGCCGAGAAGTCACCACCGACCGACAGCATCTGCACGACGAAAGGCGAGAGCGCCGCCCCCAGCGTCACCGCGAGGACCTGAGCCACCCAGCGCGGCAACAGCGTCTGCCGCCACGCGCCCGCGACGGTGAAGCCGAACAGCAGCACCATGCCCACGAAGAGAGCTTCGCCGAGCACTTCGACAAACGGGTTGAGCGTGATCGGGTTCAGCGCCACTGCGCCGGCCACCGCCAGCATCACCGTGGACGCGAGCTGCCGGCGGGTGGGGATGAGGCGGGCGCGATCCCAGTGGCTGGGCGGCGCAACCGAGGCGGTGGCGGTCGTCATCGCGCAAAGGTTAGCGCCAGGGGCTGCGCGGTCAAGTGCTGCGCAGCGCTCAGAGGGATGAAGCGCGGGAAACGACGCCCCAACGGCGTCAGCGAGAGACACCCCGACGCCGAGGAAACTCGGCGCCGGGGCGCTTCAGCCAGGGTCAGAAGTCGATGCCGTAGTAACCGTTGACGCGGCGACCGTAGTCGGCGTTGTAGACCGGCGAGTCGTCCTGCGCATACCGCGGCGCGCCTTCGAGCTTGTTCTTGTCGAGCGGCACGACGTAGCCGTCCTTTACGGTGTCGTACTTCAGCATGTTCCACGGCAGCGGGTAGCGGTCGGTGCCCATGCCGAGGAAACCACCGAACTCGAGCACCGCGTAGCGGATCTGGCCCGAGCGCTTGTCGATCATCAGGTCGTCGATCGACCCGAGCTTGTCGCCGCCGTTGTTGTAGACCGCGGTGCCTTCGACCTTGTCCGAAGAAATGACGTCGCTGCTGCTGGTGGTGGTTGAGTTCATTGCAATCTCCTGTGGAAGAGTGAAAAGTGTGCCGACCCTGGAGCCGGCGAACACGGCATGCGTCTGCTTGCCGAAGCTCGGTTATCCGCCCTACCCCGTGCGGCGGGGATCGGCACGAAGGCAGCGTGGCTGTAGGAGAGCGCCGCTCGGTTCAATCGCGGCCGAACAGGTCGCGGTAGCGGGTCGACGCCGGCACCGAGTAGTGCAGGCCGGGGTCGGCATCGTTCGCCGCCTCAGGCAGGCCGTGACGCGCAAAGCGTTCTGCCGCCACGATCGGGTCGTTGGTCGACGCGTGGTGGTAGTTGGCGACTGCGCAACGCACCGCATAGCCCCGGCCCATCTCGGGACGGAGTTGGATCAGGCGGCCGGCAAACAGGCCTATCCATTTGTGCGATGACTGCGATACGAGCGACACGGACAACCTCTTTTCGATTGAACCGGCATCGTGCCGCTGCGGCACGCCCCGGACAGTCGGAAGCCCCGTCGCGGGTGTGTAGGACGATCGGAGGTGTTTGGCCCAGCGCGCCATGAAAAAAGCCGGTGGCCGCACATGCGTGCGGCCACCGGCTTTCGGTCGCACCCGGGAGACGGATGCGAATGCGCGGGACGCGTCAGATCAGAGCGCGGCGTCCTTGAGCTTCTTCAGCGCGCGGGTCTTGATCTTCACGGTCGCGGGCTTGGCCGCGAACACGCGTTCTTGCTTCGTGAACGGGTCGATGCCGGTGCGCTTCTTCTTCGCGGCGACGTTGACGACGTTGACCTTCAGCAGGCCGGGCAGCGTGAACGAGCCCAGGCCCTTCTTGTGCACCGACGCGAGGATGGTCGCTTCGAGCGACGCGATGACGGCCTTGACCGCCTTCAGTTCGACCGCGGCCACGTCGGCCAGGTGAGCGATCAGGCCGGTCTTGTTGAACGCGGTCTTGATCGGCTTCGAGACAGCGACGGCGGCCTTGACCGGCGCAGCGGCCTTCACAGCCTTCTTCGCGGGAGCAGCGGCCTTCAGGGCCTTCTTCGCAGGTGCGGCAGCCTTGATGGCTTTCTTCGCGGGGGCAGCGCTCTTTGCGGTCGCTTTGGTCGTCGTCTTCTTTGCAGTTGCCATGGGGTCTTGATGTCCTGATTATTGAGAAAAGCCCGCGATTGCGGGCCGCCCGCATTCTAGGCGGCTCTCAGGCCAGCGCCGGGCCGTTCCCAAGCGGCCTGAGCACCCGCGCGGCGGGTGGCGGCGGCATTCCGCCGCCGGGTGTCCCAATCAAGCGCGCGAACGAAGTTCGCGCACACCGCGCCCGAGCTTGCGCCGCAGCAGCGTGCGCAGCGTCACGCCGTCGGCATAGCCGATCTGCGTCGCGATCTGGTCGACGCTTTGCCGGCCGGTGCGCAGCAAATGCAGCGCGCGCTCGATGCGCAGGTCTTGAAAGTACGACAGCGGCGTCTTGCCGAGCACGCTGTGCAGGCGACGCGCGAGCGTGCGTTCGCTGGCACCGACGGAACGCGCCGCGTCGGCGAGCGAGAAGCCGGTCTTCAGGCGTCGCCGCGCCCAGGTCTCGAAACGTTCGACGATGGGGTCGGCATGCGCGAGGTGATCGGGGATCACGAACTCGGCCTGCGAGCCGCGCGCCTCGACCAGCAGATAGCGTGCAGCCAGCGCCGCGAGCGCCGGACTGCGGCCGCGCACGACGCTGAGCGCGAGGTCGAGGTGCGCCATCGCCGCGCCGGCGGTCGTGAACCCGGCCGAGTTCACCAGCATGCGCGACTCGTCGAGCGCGACGCGCGGGTAGCGCTGGCGGAACATCGGTGCGAGCCACCACGAGGTCGTCGCGTGCCGGCCGTCGAGCAGCGCACTCTCTGCCAGCAGAAAGGTGCCGGTGCACGCCGCGCCAGTCGTCGCGCCCGCGTGCGACCAGCGCTGCAACACGGCCACCGCGTCGGCCACGTCGGCGCGCCCGAGGCGCGCCGCCAGCGTGTCCGGCATCTTGGCGCCGAGCGCGGGCACCAGCACCGCATCCGGCCGCCGGACGTCGGCCGCCGACACCACCGGCACGGTCAGCCCTTGCGCGGTTCGCACCCGCCGCCGCACGCCGACCAGCGTGAACTCGATCGGCGCGGGCGCGTCGGGCAGCGTCGCCGCGAGTTCGTTGGCGGTGCTCAGCGTGTCGGTCAGCGCCGCCAGGCCGAGATCGAACACGCCATCGAGCACGAGGAGATGAAGTCGCATGGCAGGAATGATACTAATGTTGTCATTCCTGCCACTCGTCGCGAAACAGCCGCCAACGCAGACTGCGGGCCTCGTCACGCTCGTTCACCGAAAGGAACACCCCACCATGGTCAAGCTCGCCCTGTTCGTCCGCCTCGAAGCCAAACCGGGCAAGGAGGCCGCCGTCGCCGACTTTCTCGCCGGTGCGCTGCAGCTGGCCAATGCCGAGGCCCGCACCACCGCCTGGTTCGCGCTGAAGTTCGGCCCCTCCACCTTTGGCGTGTTCGACGCCTTCGCCGACGAGAGCGGCCGCCAGGCGCACCTCGAAGGCCCGATTGCCGCGGCGTTGATGGCCAACGCGGCGGCGCTGCTCGCCACACCGCCGGTCATCGAGAAGATCGACCTGCTGGCAGCCAAGCTGCCGGGCTGAGCCTCAGCCGCGACGCGGCGCCAGGCTCGTGTGCCAGAGCGAGTCGCCGTGGATGTCGCGCAGGTGCACGGTCATGGCCGACGACTTCGCGTCGATCTGCACGTCGCCGAAGAACTGCATGCCCGCGCTCGGCGGCAGGTTGACCTGCCCCGGCGCCGGCGCCTTCGTGTAGCGCACGTCGATGCCGAAGGTGTTGTCGAGCTCGTTCGGGCCGAAGGTGCCGGCGTGCAGCGGGCCGCTGACGAACTCCCAGAACGGCTCGAAGTCCTGGAACTGCGCCTTGTTCGGGTCGTAGTAGTGGGCCGCGGTGTAGTGCACGTCGGCCGTCAGCCAGACCACGTTGTGCACGCGCTGGTGCTTGATGAAGGACAGCAGCTGCGCGATCTCGAGCTCGCGGCCCAGCGCCGGGCCATCGCCGTTGGCCACGGCTTCGAAGGTCATGCGGCCTTGCTTGTCCTTGCCATCGGTCACCTGCAGGCCGATCGGCATGTCGGAAGCGATGACCTTCCATGTCGCCTTCGATGCCTTCAACGAGCGCTTCAGCCAATCGAGCTGCACGGCGCCCAGGTATTGCGACTGGTCGTTGATCTCGGTCTCGCGGTTGGGGCCGTTCGGGCCGCGGTAGCTGCGCATGTCGATCACGAACACATCGAGCAGCGGGCCGTAGGGGATGTGGCGGTAGACGCGCTCTTCTTCGTCGAGCGCGTGCCAGCGCATCGGCGCGTTCTCGAGAAAGGCGCGCGCGCCGCGCGCCGTCATCAGCGGCACGCTCTTCTCGGTGTAGCGCGCGTCCGCGCTCACGTCCTTGCTGCTCGACCAGTTGTTCATCACCTCGTGGTCGTCCCACTGCCAGATCTGCGTGACCTCTTGATTGAAGCGGCGCACGTTGGCGTCGAGCATGTTGTAGCGGTAGGCGCCACGAAACTCCTTCAGCGTCTCGGCGACCTTGCTCTTCTCCTCGGTGACGAGGTTGCGCCAGGTGCTGCCATCCGCCAGCTTGACCTCGGCCAGCACCGGCCCGTCGGCGTAGATGTTGTCGCCGCTGTGGATAAAGAAGTCGGGGTTGCACTTTCGCATCGCCTCGTAGATCTTCATGCCGCCGAAGTCTTCGTTGATGCCCCAGCCCTGCCCCACCGTGTCGCCCGACCACAGGAATCGGATGTCGCGCTTGGTCATCGGCGCGGTGCGGAAGTGGCCGGTGCGCGGCTCGCTGAATGCCCCGCCGGCGAGGTCTTCCCAGGTCACGCGGTAAAACACCTCCTGGTCGGGCGGCAGGCCGCTCAGGTCGATGCGCGCGGTGAAGTCGGTCGCCTCCAGCGCATACGGGCCGCGCAGCTTGCGGGCGTTCGCGAAGCTCGCGGTCGTCGACCACTCGACCCACATGCGTGCAGCGCGGTCACTGCGCGCCCACACCATGCCGCGGTCGGCGAGCACGTCGCCGCTCTGCACGCCCGACGGGAAGCCCGGGCGCAGGCGCTCGGATGTGACGAGGGCCGGCGCCTGGGCCTGGGCCAGCACGCCGGTGAGCCCCGAGGCCGCCCCGGCGGCGGACGCGATCAGCAGGTGGCGGCGGGGGAGTGAGATGCGGCTCATGGGCGGTGCTCGATCCTGTGTGGGCAAGATCGGCATCGTCGCGGCCGGCGATGACGGCGCTGTGACGCCGCGGGGGTTGCCGACGCGTCAGTACAGCATCGTGCCGTTGCCGAGCAGGTTGGCGTGGCAGTCGGCGGAGGCGTTGTCGCAGTTGGTGATGAAGGTCTGCATGGTGGTCTTGTCCCAGCCGAAGATGTAGTCGCCATGTGCCGAGTAGCCGCCCGGCGAGGTGGCCGCGTAGTTGTCGGAGGACAGCCGCCACTTGGCCATGCGCGTCAGATTGACCGCGGCCAGGTCGTAGTAGACCTCGTACGAGATCGCCGGCAACGCCACCGGGTAAGCGCTCGGGCAGCCGGTGCCGGTGGGGTAGGCCATGTGGCTCTTGTGGTCCGGGCTGTCGAGGTTGACGCCGTCCCAGCACTGCGGGAAGTTGACCTCCATGATCAGCAAGTTGTCCTGATAGCAGGTGGTCGGGATGCTGGTCTGCCAGCCGACGCCGAGCGTGCCGCCGACGCAGGAATAACGCCCCACGCCGGACGACGACTCGGTCGTGGCGCTCGACGTGCCCGCCACCATGCGCAGCCCGGCCGGCACCGCGACCACATCGGCCGGCTTCACACCGCCGTAGCCGGTCTTGTAGTACACGAGCAGGGCCGACGGCGTGACCGGCGTGCCGTCGGTCGTGTCGATCATCGCCGGTACCCAGTAGGCGCTGCGGTTGAGTGTGCCGCCGGAGCAGGTCGAGTTGCCGCTGTTGGCGATCGAGTCGTTGGTCGAGCTGGCGTTGACCCCCGTGTTGCCGAAGTACACATGCAGGTGCGTCGCGTTCGACACACCGGGGTAGACGATCGCGTCGTCGAAATTCATGTGCGAATAGAAGCAGCCCAGCCGAAACGCGCCGACGTCGGTCGCGGTGATCGTGTCGGTCGTCGCTTCGATGCGCGCGCTGCTCCAGCCGGTGACCGCCGCGGGAATCTTGGTCGAGTCGACGACCGGCAGCAGGCTGGTCGACGCCGACGTGGTTGTGGTGGTCGTGGTCGTTGTGGTCGTCGTGGCGGCCGTCGCCGCGGTGGTGCTGGAATCGGTGCTGGAAGAACTCCCGCCACCGCAGGATGCGAGCGCCAATGCGGCGGCCAGGGTGATGCCGGCTCGACGCCATGCAAATCGATCTGCTCTCATGAAAACCTCGGGCTGGTGCGTGCGGCACAACCGGCAGGGAACGCCGGCGTCGGCGTCGGCATCACTTGCCACGAACGGCAAATGCCGACCAGCCATTGTTCGACGCGCACCATTTCATCAGCACACGGTCTTCGCGAAGAACCGTGAAGAATCGTGCCAAGTCGAAAGATTTGTACGCGTGGCCTCAGCGCCAAGGTGGTGCAGCGCGTGCAGAGTTCACACCCGCGCCAACACCGGCCTGAGCGCCGCCCCCGTGTGGCTGGCGGCATTGCCGACCAGCGCCTCGGGCGTGCTCTCGCCCACCACCGCACCGCCCTTCACGCCGCCGTCCGGCCCGAGGTCGATGACCCAGTCGGCTTCGGCGATGACGTCGAGGTCGTGCTCGATCACGACGACGCTGTGGCCGCCGTCGACCAGCCGGTGCAGCACGCGGATCAGGCGCTCGACGTCGGCCATGTGCAGGCCGACCGTCGGCTCGTCCAGCACGTACAGCGTGTGCGGCGCCTTGTTGCCGCGGCGCGTGACGTCGTCGCGCACCTTGCTGAGTTCGGTGACGAGCTTGATGCGCTGCGCCTCGCCGCCGCTCAGCGTCGGCGACGGCTGGCCCAGCGTGAGGTAGCCCAGGCCCACGTCTTTCAACAGCTGCAGCGGGTGCGAGATGTTGGGCATGGACGCGAAGAACTCGACCGCCTCGTCGACCTCCATCTTGAGAACGTCGCCAATGCTCTTGCCGCGCCAGCTCACCGCCAGCGTCTCGGCGTTGAAGCGTGCGCCATGGCACACGTCGCACGGAATCTTCACGTCGGGCAGGAAGCTCATCTCGATCGTCTTCATGCCCTGCCCTTCGCAGCCCGGGCAGCGGCCTTCGCCGGTGTTGAAGCTGAAGCGTGCGGGCGCGTAGCCGCGCGCGCGCGCTTCGAGCGTGTCGGCGAACAGCTTGCGGATGGTGTCCCAGAAGCCGATGTAGGTCGCGGGGCAGGAGCGCGGCGTCTTGCCGATCGGCGTCTGGTCGACTTCGAGCACGCGGTCGATGAAGCCCCAGCCGTCGATGCTCTCGCAGCCCTGCCAGTTGGGCCGACCGCCGCGCGTGTTGATGAACTGCAGGTTGGCCAGCAGCACGTCGCGCGCGAGCGTGGACTTGCCAGAGCCGCTGACGCCGGTGACCGCCACCAGCCGCTTCAGCGGCACGTCGACGGTGATGTTTCGCAGGTTGTGTTTGGACGCATCGCGCACCGTCAGCAAGCGATTCGCTTCGCTCTCGACGCGCACCGTCTTTTTCGTCACCGGCTCGATGAAGCGCCGCGCCTGGATCGGGTGCACCAGCGGGTTCGCCAGAAAGCGGCCGGTGACCGAATCGGGGTTCAGCGCCAAGTCGGCCGCGCTGCCTTCGGCGACCAAGTGACCGCCGCGTTTGCCGGCACCCGGGCCGATGTCGATGATGTGGTCGGCGCGGCGTATCGTGTCTTCGTCGTGCTCGACGACGACCAGCGTGTTGCCCTTGTCGCTCAGCGTCTGCAGCGCGTTCAGCAGCACCTGGTTGTCGCGCGGGTGCAGGCCGATGGTGGGCTCGTCCAGCACATAGCAGACGCCCTGCAGGTTGCTGCCGAGCTGCGCCGCGAGGCGGATGCGTTGCGCTTCGCCGCCGCTCAGTGTCGGCGCGGCGCGGTCCAGCGTCAGGTAGCCGAGGCCGACCTCTTCGAGGAACTCGAGACGGCTCTTGATCTCGCTGACGACGTCGCGCGCGATCTCGGCGTCGCGGCCGGTCAGCGCGAGCGCATTGACCCAGACACGCGCGTCGGCCACCGACCACGCGGCGATCGCGGTGATCGGTTCCGACTCGAAGGTGACCAGGCGCGAGGCCGGGTTCAGCCGCGTGCCGGCGCAGTCGGGGCACGGCGCGTCTTCCACGCCTTCGACCTCCTGCTCCTCCGACGGGAACGACTGCTCACGGCCCTTGTTGTCGTCGTCGCGCACCGAATCGTCATAGGCCTTGCGCTGCTCGCGCGTCAGCTTCAACCCAGTGCCGACGCAGGTCGTGCACCAGCCGTGCTTGCTGTTGTAGCTGAACATGCGCGGGTCGAGCTCGGCGTAGCTGGTGCCGCAGGTCGGGCAGGCGCGCTTGGTCGAGAAGACCTTGACGCTGCCGATGTTCACGGTCGAGGTTTCACTGGCCATCGCGCCGACGAGCCCGTCCAGCGGCGCGAGCAAATGCATCACGCCCTTGCCGAGTTCGAGCGCGCTCGCCAGCATCGCACGCAGTTCGGCTTCGGTGTCAGCGCTGACGACGATGTCGCCGACCGGCAGCTCCAGCGTGTGTTCCTTGAAGCGGTCCAGGCGTGGCCACGGATCGACCTTCAGAAACTCGCCGTCGACGCGCAGGTGGGTGTGGCCGCGGCCCTTGGCCCATTTCGCCAGGTCGGTGTAGACGCCCTTGCGGTTCACGACCAGCGGCGCGAGCAGGCCGACGTGCTGGCCCTTGTGGTCGCGCAGCAGCTGTGCGGCGATGCTCTCAGCGCTTTGCGGCTTGACCGGCGAGCCGTCGTTGATGCAGTGCTGCAGCCCGAGCTTCACGTACAGCAGGCGCAAAAAGTGCCAGACCTCGGTGGTGGTCGCGACCGTGCTCTTGCGACCACCGCGGCTCAGGCGCTGCTCGATCGCCACCGTCGGCGGGATGCCATAGACGGCGTCGACCTCGGGTCGCCCGGCCGGCTGCACGATGCTGCGCGCATAGGCGTTCAGCGATTCGAGGTAGCGGCGCTGGCCCTCGTTGAACAGGATGTCGAACGCGAGCGTGCTCTTGCCCGAGCCAGACACGCCGGTGACGACGCTGAACTTGCCACGGGGAATGCTGACGTCGAGTGACTTGAGATTGTGCTCGCGCGCGTTGACGATGCGAATCGTCTCGTCGGGCGCGCGACGCGCCTCGCGCTGCGCCCGCACCAGGTATTGCAGCGGCACGCCCTCTTCGACCGAATGCCCATCGAAGCCCATCGCCCTGTCGTAGTCCAGCAGCGCCTTGCCGGTGTGCGAGGTCGGGTGGTGCTTCACCTCTTCCGGCGTGCCGGTGCAGACGACCAGGCCGCCGGCGTCGCCGCCTTCGGGGCCGAGATCGATCAGCCAGTCGGCCGCGCGGATCACGTCGAGGTTGTGCTCGATCACGATGATCGAATGGCCGGCATCGAGCAGCTTGCGGAACGAGCGCATCAGCTTCGCGATGTCGTCGAAGTGCAGACCGGTCGTCGGCTCGTCGAACATGAACAGCGTGCCGCGCTTGGCGACCGGCTGGCGGCTCGCGGTCTGGTTCTGCGCGGTTTCGGCGAGGAAGCCGGCGAGCTTCAAGCGCTGCGCCTCGCCACCGCTGAGCGTCGGCACCGGCTGACCCAGCTTCACG
>Ga0307510_10011629_pt1 | contig 10449 bp, 8 predicted proteins | sample 12_EM_MG_FD_207224 | JGI IMG/M metagenome (GOLD analysis project Ga0307510, IMG submission 207224) | Populus trichocarpa ectomycorrhiza microbial communities from riparian zone in the Pacific Northwest, United States - 12_EM | ecosystem: Host-associated > Plants > Roots > Unclassified | place...
CGGCAACAGCCGCGCCAACGACGCGAAGCGGTTGGTGAACTGGTCCTCGGGGCCGAACAGCACGGAGGGACGGAAGATCGTGGCCGACGGCACCGCAGCCGTCACAGCCGCCTCGCCGGCTGCCTTGGCCTTGGCGTAGCGCGAGGGTGATTCGGCATCGGCGCCGATCGCCGAGACGTGGATCAGTCTTGCGCCGACGGCCGCGGCCGCCTTGGCGACCGTCTCGGCGCCCTTGGCCTGGACGGCGTCGAAGGTCTGCCCGCCGCCCTCGGTGAGGATTCCGACCAGGTTGATCACGACATCCGAATCACGCACCGCCGCCTCGACCGAGGCCGGGTAGCGCAGATTGGCCTGGATGGTATGGACCTGCCCGACCCTGCCGGAGGGCTGCAGGTATCCGGCGAGTTCCGGCCGCCGCACCGCGACCCGGACCCGGTAGTCCCGCCGGCACAGCGCCCGGACGACATTCCGGCCCAAAAACCCCGATCCGCCGAAAACCGTGACGAGAGTTTCCGAATTCGATGCCATGGGGTCCATTCCTGCGGAAGAGTGCGCGTTATCAGGCTTCTACCGGGCCAGTTTGCAATGCGCAATCGGCATCCCGAACCATGAATTGACAACGGCGTCACCGAACCGTAGTAACCGCCTCCGTGCCCCAAACGGCATGCCCAGGTGGTGGAATTGGTAGACGCGCTGGCTTCAGGTGCCAGTGGCTTAACGGCCGTGAAGGTTCGAGTCCTTTCCTGGGCACCATTCGGTTCTGGATATCCAGCTGTTCCAGATAGATAAGCCCTTTCAAAGCGTTGCATCGGGCCGCCTAGATCGGCATCTCGAAAGAGAATGTCGTTTCGCTTGTGGTCGAAACGGCACTCAGCTTGCCGCCATGGGCCTGGGCGATCTGCGAGGCGATGTAGAGACCGAGACCGAGGCCATTCTGGCTGGGCCGGTCGCCGCGGGTGTAGGGCTTGAAGAGATTCGCCAGCGCCTTTTCGGAGATGGGCGGCCCTTCGTTGGACACTGTCAGATCGAACGTTCCGTCGGAGGTTTTGGCGGCAACGTGGATCGGTCGTCCCTGGTCACCATAAGCAACCGCATTGCCGAGCAGGTTCGAGAACAGTTGCCCCATCTTGCCGCGATCGCAGTTGAGAGGCTCTGCGATCTGGAGCGATGAATTGATCCTCACGTTGGGCCAGGCCGTCCTGAATTCGGCGATGATCTGCTCCAGCACCGGCGTCAGCGGCAGCTTCGCGTCCCGCTTGATCGTCAGGCCTCCGCCGAGGCGGCCTCGCGCGAAGTCCATGATGTTTTCGACCATGCCGGCCATGCGATGAACGGCGTTTTGAACGCCAAGCGCGATTTCGGGCGCGCGCCCGGTATCGAGATTCTTCAGCAATATGCGCATTCCCGCATCGACGGCGGCCAGCGGATTGCGAAGATCGTGTCCCAACACGCCGATGAACTGCTCGCGAAGCTCGGCTGTCTTGCGTTCGTCCAAAAGGTCCGCCTGGCTGGCGTGAAGGTCTGTCTGGCTCCGCTCCAGACGTTGATTGAGCTCGAGCTGTGCAGCGATCAGCTCGGCCAGCAGCTGAAACGTGGTGAGAATTTCAGGCGTGCGAAGGTGTCGAGGCGTGGGATCGATCGCGCACAGCGTTCCCCAGACAGTTCCGTCGAGCAGGATGATCGGAGCGGAGATATAGCTGCGAAATCCATACATGGCCGGTGTCGGGTGATCGCAGAAGACGTCGTCCGTCTGCACATCGTTGATGACGACCGTGTTGCCGTGCTGCCGGATCTCGTTGCAGATGGTCGTCTCGACACGCAGTTCTCCACCCGGCTCAAGGCCAAAGGCGATGCTGTCCCGAACGGCGCAGCAAACCCATTGATCCGAAGTCACGCGCGCGATCGCGACGAAGCCCATGCCCGTGACGCGTGCAGCTAAATCCAGGACTTTGGGAACCGCCCCGATCTGCTGGACGGCATCCACATCCGCTTTGATGTCAATTGCCATGGTGAACCCTAGCCCTGTTCCAACAACGCGGTTCTCCGCAAGACGTTCGGCGGAACAAAGCAGCCATTCAACCCTTATGCTCGGTTATGCCGGAGCGTAAGTGTCCAATCTCAGCAAGCATAGGGACGTGATCCTGATCGTCGAAGATGACTTCCTCATCCGCATGAACGCGGCCGACATGGTGCGGGATATGGGCTTCGACGTTTTGGAAGCCGCGGATGCGGACGAGGCCGTCAAGCTCCTCGAGACCGTGCCGGCAATCACCGTCGTTTTCACCGATATCCAGATGCCGGGATCAATGGATGGTCTCCGGCTTGCGGAGGTGATCAGACACCGGTGGCCACCGGTGCTGCTTCTGATTACGTCCGGCCAGCTCAGCCCTGCAGATGATGACATCCCGCGCGGGGCGCGGTTCATGGCCAAGCCGTATCTCCCGACCCAGCTTCACGACCAGCTTGAAATGTTGGCCGATGCGCGGGCGTAGCGGGCGGAACCTCCAGTGCGCCAACCCGGCCGCTTGTCCCTCAAACCACGCTTCTCCCCGCCCGCTCCGCCACCGATTTCTGCACAAAATACATCGCGACCAGCGTGATGATCGTCGTCGTGACGACGACATAGCCGATCCGCTCGAAATGGAGCAGCGAGCCGTCGGGTTGTTGCGAGATGATCGCAGCCGCAAGCACCGAGCCGAGCCCGCCGGAGAGCTGCTGGAGTGAGGCGCTGACCGCGCTGAACGAACCGCGCTGGCTGGCATCTGGGATCGCCGATATCAGCGCCTGCGACGGGATCATGCGCGAGAAGATGCCGACGAACATCAGCACGTTGACGACGATCGCGGTCACGAGCGAGACGTGGCCGAGATGGGTATAGATCAGCACCATGATGATGGTCATCACGCAGCCGAACACGAAGGTCGGATATTTGCCGAACGCGTCGCTCGCCCTGCCGACCAGTGGTCCCGTGACGATGCTGAACAGGCCGGAGACGAGATAGATCGTCGGCAGATGCACGATGTCGATGCCGATATTGTTCACGGTGAAGGCGCTGGAATACGGCATCAGCATGTATCCGCCCGTCGCCAGCAATGTCGTGACCGCGAAGGCCAGCGTGTAGCGTGGCTCTCCGATCGTTGCGACCAGATGGTGGAACGGGTTCTTGTCCTGCTTCAGCTTCAGATGCGCATCGACCGGCTCCATGGCGAAGGCGATGATGGCGATCGTTATGATCGACAGACCGACGATCGCAATAAAGCAAAAATTCCAGCTCCAGTGATTGGCGAGAAACAGTCCGACCGGAACGCCCAGCACCTGGCTCGCGGCGAATGCCGTCTGCACGAATCCCATGACGCGGCCGCGCAGATGCAGCGGAAACAAATCGGTGACGATGGCCAGCACGATCGAGCCGATCACGCCGCCGAACAATCCGGTCACGATCCGGCCGAGCAGCAGCACGTGGTAGTTCTGCGCCAGCGCGCAGAGCAACGTTCCGAGCGTGAAGCCGACATAGAAGAACAGCAGCAGGCGCTTGCGATCGAAGCGATCGGCAAAGCCGGCGGCCAGGATGCCCGAAAGGCCCGCGCTGAACGCGTAGGCCGACACCGCGACGCCGAATTGCCCGGCCGTGATGTCGAGCGCGGGCATCAGGATGGCGCCGAGCGGCGACATGATGATGAAGTCGAGAATGATCGTGAACTGTGCGAACGCGAGCAGTGCGACGAGGAGCGCCTGGTAGCGCGAAAAGCCGCGCGGGCGTTCCTGTTGATCGTCGATCGGCGCAGCGAGCGTCTGTTCGGTCATGTCATCTCATTCATAGGGGGCGGGGCAAGGGCCGCGAGGGGCTGGCCTCAGATGGGGTTGGCCGGGACGATTTTCACGGGACCCATGCCGCAAGTTCTGCCGGAATAGCGAGCTCGCCCCGCATTGTGGGATCCATGCAACAGCCTGGCGGCCGGCCCCTTCCCAAGGCCCGGTTAAGCCGCCCTTAGCGAATGCCCCCTAGGCTCGCGGCCGTCCATTTCCCTGCTCCCCGGCCTTCGGGCCAGTCATGTTGCGGTCAATAGAGCGTTTTCGGATGGAGCAGCCTGCCTGGCAGTACGATTCTGGCGCGACCGAGCCGTCGGCAACCCCGGCGGCTGCGCGGGCGCTCGTCATCGATCTCGAAGGCGCCCTGCTGCGCTCCGAGCTGCTGATGGAAGCGCTGTTCTCGAGCCCCGGCCGCATGCTGGCCCGCTTCGGCGCGGGCGGACGTCCGGGCATGGCGGCGCTCACGGATATTCTGGCGCGGGCCGAGATCGACTACGCCCACCTGCCCTATGAGTCCGAGGTGCTGAACCAGGCCTTGGCGGCGCGGGCGCGGGGCGCAAAAATCTATCTCGTCGCGGCACGTTTCGCCGATCATGCGGCGGGCATTGCCGCGCATCTCGGCTTTGACGGCGTCGTGACGCCGGCCGATCTCGCCGCGGGCGGCAGTCTGCCGTTCGATCGTGGCGCGATCGATCGCATCGACAGCCGAAGTCGCGGTCGCGCGAGTCTAAAGACCTGGGCGAAGGCGCTGCGGGTCTATCAATACGCCAAGAACACGCTGGTGTTCGTGCCGGCGATCACCGCGCATCAGATGAATCTTGCGACGCTCGGCTATGCGCTGCTGGCGTTCATGGCGTTCTCGGCCTGCGCCTCGGGCGCCTATCTGATGAACGATCTGCTGGATCTTGCCGCCGACCGGCAGCATCCGACCAAGCGCCACCGCGCGCTCGCGGCCGGTGACTTGCCGATCTCGTCGGCGCTGCTTGCGATCCCAGCGCTGTGGCTGTTTGCGGTCGCCGCCAGCCTCTGCATCTCGCCGCTGTTCCTCGCCGTGCTCGGCGGCTATCTCGCCACCACCATCGCCTATTCGCTCGTGCTCAAGCGCAAGATGCTGGTCGACGTCGTCACGCTCGCCGGTCTCTACACGCTGCGCATCATCGCCGGCGCCGTCGGTGTCGGCGTGGTGCTGTCGGAATGGCTGCTGATCTTCTCGCTGTTCGTGTTCACCTCGTTGGCACTGATCAAGCGCTTCAGCGAGCTCAGCATGCGCGAGACCGCCGGCCTCGCCGATCCCTCCAACCGCGACTACAGGATCACGGACCTGCACATCATCGGCGCGATGGCGGCGGCGAGCGCGATGAACGCGGTGACCGTGTTCTCGCTCTACGTCTCATCGTCCGCGGTGACGCCGCTCTACAGCCGGCCCTGGATGCTGTGGCTGCTCAATCCGCTGCTGCTGTACTGGTTCGGCCGCGCCCTGATGATGGCGCATCGCCGCGAGATGCCCGACGATCCGATTCTCTACACCTTCCGCGACGGCGCCAGCCGGATCACGGTGGCGGCGATGATCTGCATCATGCTGGCCGCGATCTGAGCCAGCTTTTAAGGCATCCCGCGCTTGCACGGCCCGCCGCCAGTGGCTACATCGCGGGCAATCCGATTGACTTATGATGCCGACAGACCGATTCGACCCAAGGTTTTGACACGCCATGACCGTACGCCTGCATCGCGGCGACCTGCCCGACCTCACCCGCTACACCGGAGCGGTGGCGATCGACACCGAGACCATGGGGCTGAATCCGCACCGTGACCGGCTCTGCGTGGTGCAGCTCTCGCCCGGCGACGGCAGCGCCGATGTGGTGCAGATCCCCAAGGGCCACACCGACGCGCCGAACCTGAAGGCGCTTTTGGCCAATCCCGCCATCACAAAGATCTTCCACTTTGCGCGGTTCGATGTCGCGGTGCTGTACCAGACGTTTGGCGTCATGACCGGCCCGATTTATTGCACCAAGATTGCCTCGCGCCTGGTCCGCACCTACACCGACCGCCATGGCCTCAAGGACCTCGTGCGCGAGGTGCTCAATGTCGACCTCTCCAAGCAGCAGCAATCCAGCGACTGGGGTTCCGACAGCCTGACCGAGCCGCAGCTCGCCTACGCCGCCTCCGACGTGCTGCACCTTCATGCCCTGCGCGAGCGGCTCGATGCCATGCTGGTCCGGGAAGGCCGCATCGCGCTGGCAAAGGCCTGTTTCGACTTCCTGCCGACCCGCGCCCTGCTCGACCTTCAGGGCTGGGCGGAAGAGGACATTTTCGCACATTCCTGAGGCGGTCCAGGGCCTGTAGGCTAGGGCCAGCCGCCCCGTTTAGGACACTTTCGTGCGGCCTGTCCAAGGCTGGCACGTCCAAGGCTCACACGTCCAAGGCTGCATATTGTGCTGGCGCCGGCTACAATGGCGCACCCTTCAACCGGACAAGGCGAGCGGCACCTCGGGAGTTCAGGTGAATTCGGCCCACAATCCCACCTACGACGCCGCGCTTGCGGCGAAGTTTGCCAGCGCGGCGCGCCACAGCCGCCTGGTGCGGATTCTGCGCATTGCGGTGCCGGTGACCGTGGCTGCGTCCATGGCCGCGATCGTCGCCGTCTCGACCTTTCTGAACCCGTTTCAGATTCCCGTAAAACTCGACGCCGGAAATCTCGTGGTGACTGGCACCAAGATCACGATGGAATCGCCGCATATGTCCGGCTTCACCCCGGACCAGCGGCCCTATGAGCTCTGGGCCAAGACCGCGACGCAGGACATCACCGACCCCGACCATGTCGATCTCTCGGATCTGCGCGCCAAGGTGCTGATGGAGGATCAATCGACCCTGTACCTCGATGCCCGCACCGGCCGCTTCGACAACAAGCAGCAACAGCTCGACCTGCACAAGGACATCTTCCTGCGCACTTCGTCCGGCTACGAGGCACGGCTGAACTCGGCCTTCGTCGACATGGGCAAGGGCACGGTTTCGTCGGACGAGCATGTCGACGTCAAGCTGACCAACGGCACGGTGACCGCCGACCGCTTACGCATCACGGAAGGCGGCGACGTCATTCGCTTCGAGGGCAATGTCGTGATGCATCTGGACAAGCTGGACGATCCCGCCGTTCAGCCGGCGCCACCCGAGCCCGCGCCGCCGCCGAAGTCCAAGAACAAGTCTGCCAATTCAAAGTGATTTTCATGATCAGGTTTTTTCCGCGCAACGAAGCCAAGTGGTGCGTCTTCCTCGGTGCGGCCTCGCTTGTCCTGGGTATCACGCTGGTCACAACGGCTTCGGCACTCGCGCAAGCCGTGACGCAGGGCGTGCCAAATGCAATGCAGGGCTTCTCGCAAAACCGCGATCAGCCGATCCAGATCGACGCTGCATCGCTCGAGATGCGCGACAAGAAGAAGGAGGCAACCTTCGCCGGCAATGTGAAGGTCGTGCAGGGCGATACCACCATGACCTCGAAGACGCTGGTGGTGTTCTACGAGTCGGGCGGCGACAAGCCGGCGACGCCGCAGTCTGCGGCAGCCCAAGCCGCAACTGCAAAAGGCGCGAAGGCGGCGCCGATACAGTCGGCGACACCAGGTCCGGGCGGCAGCTCCTCGATCAAGCGGCTGGAGGCACGCGGCAATGTCGTGGTCACCCAGAAGGACCAGGTCGTGACCGGCGAGACCGCGGTCTTCGATACCAAGACCAATCTCATCACCATGCTCGGCGGAGCCGGCAACCAGGTGGTGCTGACCCAGTGCCAGAACGTGCTGCGCGGCGACCGCCTCCTGGTCGACATGACCACCGGCGTCTCGCGGGTGGAGTCCGACACCGGACGGGTGCAAGGCCTGTTCATCCAGTCCCAGGGCGGACAGAGCGGCAAATGCGGGACGCCGGTGGCTCCCGGCGCCGCCCCGCCTTTGCAATTGCCCGGTCCGAGTAAGCAAAAGTAAATTCCGGGCGTACTTTCAATGGCTTGGTTCTGATGCTCCCGATCCGAGGTTGAAGCTTGCCCGGCGAGACTGTATCTACCTCACAGGGCTTTCGAAGCGGGGTCCGCCGCTTTTCGGGCGTGTTTCACTGGGCATGAGACATCCCTTCACTCATGCTGCGTCGGCGAATCGAGAGGGCCGGCGCGGCAGATCGCGCGACAACGCGCAGGATCACCTTGAAAGGCTAGAAGGCGGGGATGGTCGATCTCTTCAGCATGTTCCGTCGGCGCCCCGCCAAGCGCGGCCGGCCAGGATTTGCGCGTCAGGACATCACCGCGCTCGGTGACAGCGTCGGTGGCCTTGTGGCGAGCCCGGTGCGGGATGCCCCGCCGATCGCCCGTGACCAGCCGATGCGCGCACCCGACCAGTTCCAGGGTGACTATCAAGTCGATTATCAGGCCGACTATCAGCCCGAGCCGCCGCGTGCCCCGGCGGTCCACCCGGTCAGGGCTGCTGCCAGGCCGAACGGTGCCGGCGGACCGCAGCTTCTGAAGCGGCCGGGCTTCCTGGCTGTGCATAGCGTGGAAAAGAGTTTTGGCAGCCGGCAGGTGGTGCGCGGCGTCAGCATCTATGTGCGCCGCGGCGAAGCGGTCGGCCTGCTCGGTCCGAACGGCGCCGGCAAGACCACCGTGTTCTACATGATCACCGGCCTGATCAAGCCCGATCGCGGTGCGATCGAGCTCGATGGTCACGACGTGACGAAGCTGCCGATGTATCAGCGCGCGCGACTCGGCATCGGCTATCTGCCGCAGGAGGCCTCGATCTTCCGCGGCCTCACCGTCGAGCAGAACATCCGTGCCGTGCTCGAAGTGGTCGAGCCTTCGCGCAAGAAGCGCGAGGCGCAGCTCGACTCGCTGCTCGACGAATTCAACATCACGCGCCTGCGTAAATCGCCGTCGATCGCGCTATCGGGCGGTGAGCGGCGCCGCGTCGAGATCGCCCGCGCGCTGGCGACGCGTCCGAACTACATGCTGCTCGACGAGCCCTTCGCAGGCATCGATCCGATCGCGGTCGGCGACATTCAGGATCTCGTCCGCCATCTCACCAACCGCGGCATCGGCGTGCTGATCACCGACCACAATGTCCGCGAGACGCTCGGCCTCACCGATCGCGCCTATATCGTCTATGCCGGTGAAATCTTGACCGAGGGCAGCCCGGATGAGATCGTCGCCGATCCGGACGTTCGCCGCCTTTACCTTGGCGAGGAATTCCGCCTCTAGCCCTTTTTTCCATTTCGTCAAGGCGTGTACATCGGGCTGAGACTAGGATAAGCAAAAATCGGACCAACTTTTTGGGATCGGTTCTTGCTTCATGGCGCTCACGCAGAGATTAGAGTTCCGGCAATCGCAGTCGCTGGTTATGACGCCGCAGCTGATGCAGGCGATCAAGCTGCTGCAATTGTCCAATCTCGATCTCACGACCTTCGTGGAAGAGGAACTCGAGCGGAACCCGCTGCTGGAGCGGGCCAACGACGAGCCCGCCGCGGGTGAAGCCCCGGCCGAGGCCGGCCAGTTCAACGATTCCGATGGCGGCCACAACGACGAGCCGGGCGGCGGTCCGGGCGAGGCGTTCGAGCCGGGCCAGGAAGAATGGATGAGCAAGGATCTCGGCACCCGCGCCGAGATCGAGCAGACCCTGGATACGGGCCTGGACAACGTGTTCTCCGAGGAACCGGCCGAGGCGGCTGCGCGCAACGCCCAGGACGTCGCGCCGACCACCTATACCGAATGGGGCGGCGGTGCCTCCGGTGACGAGGACTACAATCTCGAAGCCTTCGTCGCCGCGGAGACCACGCTCGGCGACCATCTCGCCGAGCAGCTCTCGGTCGCCTTCACCGGTGCTGCGCAGCGCATGATCGGCCAGTATTTGATCGATCTCGTCGACGAGGCCGGCTATGTGCCGCCGGACCTCGGCCAAGCTGCCGAGCGCCTTGGCGCATCGCAACAGGACGTCGACGACGTTCTTGCCGTGCTGCAAAAATTCGATCCGCCCGGCGTCTGCGCGCGCAGTTTGAGTGAATGCCTGGCGATCCAGCTCCGCGAGCTCGACCGCTACGATCCCGCGATGCAGGCGCTGGTCGAGCATCTCGATCTCCTGGCCAAGCGTGATGTCGCCGCCTTGCGCAAGCTGTGCGGTGTCGACGACGAGGATATCGCCGACATGATCGGCGAGATTCGCCGGCTCAATCCCAAGCCCGGCATGAAGTTCGGCTCGGCGCGGCTCCAGACCATGGTGCCTGACGTCTATGTCCGCCCGGGTCCCGATGGCGGCTGGCATGTCGAGCTCAACAGCGACACCTTGCCGCGCGTGCTGGTCAACCAGACCTATTATTCGCAACTGTCGAAGAAGGTCGGCAAGGACGGCGACAAATCCTATTTCACCGACGCGCTGCAGAACGCGACCTGGCTGGTACGTGCGCTCGACCAGCGCGCCCGCACCATCCTGAAGGTTGCGACCGAGATCGTGCGGCAGCAGGACGGCTTCTTCACCCACGGCGTTGCGCATCTGCGACCGCTGAATCTGAAGGCCGTCGCCGACGCCATCCAGATGCATGAATCCACGGTGTCGCGCGTCACCGCCAACAAGTACATGGCGACAAATCGCGGCACATTCGAGTTGAAATATTTCTTCA
>Ga0307510_10011630_pt1 | contig 10449 bp, 5 predicted proteins | sample 12_EM_MG_FD_207224 | JGI IMG/M metagenome (GOLD analysis project Ga0307510, IMG submission 207224) | Populus trichocarpa ectomycorrhiza microbial communities from riparian zone in the Pacific Northwest, United States - 12_EM | ecosystem: Host-associated > Plants > Roots > Unclassified | place...
CTTTCAATGTAAGTTTGTTAAGGTTTTACTTTTTTATGAACAACTAATCAATATTTCATTAATTTAATTTATTTTCAGGTTCACAAACATTAAGGCCGCTCGAGTAATATCATCAGCGTTTAAATCGTCGATGGAGATTCCATTATTTCAATGGAGTCAGGTATCCAGACATCCTGAATGGATACCTCAAATCGATGCATGGTTTGACAGATTTGAGGTTGGTGTTAATTTCTAATTTCCAGCTTATTTCTAATAATTTATTAATATAATTGTAAATAAATTATTTTTTTATTTACCTAATTATTTATACACATAACAAATTCGCCTGAGACAGGGCGCATGACAAAGTTGTGAGGAGGGTGTGGGAAAATCACGCGGCAACTAGGTAACATCGAAAACAATACAAGATTTTTTTAGAAAAAAATTTATGTTTCAAAATCTAATTTCTGGCTATGGAAGTAGGTTGCGTGATTTTTGGTATGAAGTACAAAAAAAGACACAAAAAAAACGCGAGAGATAAGGGTCTCCAAGGCTGGAACGACATGGCGATTTGGAGGGATTTCAAACCGATATATATCCCGGCAGATATATGGCCGCCCTATCTTGAGCACATGACATCTGAGTGGTTCCCACGATGCTCGCAGTCTGGTGCTGGCAACAGGAATCAGTCAATTCATGGCTTGGTGACAACGCATACCGGCGGCTCCGTTCTATTTGTTGCACATGCGAAACAGATGGTAAGATTAATTTAAATGAAATATATCATTAAATTAATTTGTTGTTAATTAATTTTTTTCATTATAGGCTACGTCTCTTGGACATGAGTCGAGCCCAATGGAGCTGTTTGTTGAGACGCACGTGCGGAGTCAAGACCGCGAAAAGGAGGCGCAACAGTTCGTTGACAACTGTGCTCAACACTTTGTGGTATGTTTGTTCAACCATTTTATTTCGTAAATTATTATTTTTATTGAATTGAATATGATGTTTACTTTTTTTCATTTTCAGAAGACCTATAATAGCTAGTTGAGGGAGAGATATGGGGACGATCCTTCAACCCATCCGGATTTCAATTCGGATTTGTGGATGGAGGTTGGATCGTCCGGTGGACCCAATAAAAATTGGGTGTACGAGCTCTCCAACACTACGGCCGAGAACTTGCGGGCGGCCCATAGTGTCTTAACCGTTGGGAGCTCCCAATCAGTATCAAGCACCCAATCTAAGGAGTTCGTGGCCTTGCAGCAACACACGGCTCAGCTCACCGAAAAATACGACTATATATCGGCGGAGTATACACAACTCAAAGCGAATCATGAACAGCTTCACCAAATGGTCATGAACATGGCATCATAAAGTGGTGATATATGTGCGCCTCCTCCTTTTTGGTCGTATAACAACCAGCCTCCTCCCCCTCCTCCTCCTCCTCCAGCTCCACCATTATGTTAATTTGTAATGAATATTATTGAACTTTAATAGTTAATTTAATATTTTTTAAAAAAACACATTCAGTTTGTAATGAATATTATTGAACTTTATTTTTTTTGTTTTTGATGTTTAATAAAAAATTTATTTGCATAACAGGTTTTTTTTACTATTAATTTATATAATATTATGTATTCTAAATAATTTTTTAAAAACATATTTAAAAATAATCACAGAGGGTTTTACCGACGGACTGTATCCGTCGGCATTTGTCAATACTACCGACGAATTTACAGATGGAATAAGTCTGTTGGCGTTTCATAGTAGCTGCCACAATCACCGACGAATATACAGACGGATATATTCAGTCAGTATTTCACACACTCACCGACAACTTTACTGACGGCTTATTCCGTCGGTATATAACACAATCATAGATGGATTTATTCCATTGGTATATTTCAAGCGGGAAACTTTTTTTTGGCGCGCAATTTTCGTCTGTAAAACCATCGGCAAATGTTTTTTTTTACCGACTGATTTAGCGATGAAATGAGGTATTACCAACGAAAGTAAAACCGACGGACGGTTTTCGTCGGTGATGTCGTCGGTAAAAAAATTACATACGAAATCTGAATCACAGACCGACGGAATATTTCCGTCGGTAAAACTATGAAATCTTGTAATGGATCTCCTTACACTTATAGATGTACAAAAAATTTCTTAAAAGACCTACCACACTTATCATCTTATTAATAATATGTAAGGGATATTTGTCTCTAATTACTTTTTCTGAAAACGACAAGGTTCAAGGAGTATAAATACCTTCTCAACTGGATAAAAGGTTTTGAACCTTATTAATTCTTAATAGCTTGCATATATTTCAAAGCATTAATCACTCTGAAATATAAGAACAAACATCACTTGTTTTTGAAATTTAAAGCTTTTTTAAGTCATGTATTGTCTTTCTCATAAAGTTACTAACTTTATCAGAGGATCTTTAAGTGTTAGAATTATTATTACAAGTATATAGGGCTTTATCATTAATTTGGTGCTTCCTGAGCTATGAAAAAAAAAACAATTTACTCGAACATCTTAATTAATCAGTTCTCACAATCTAAATAACCTATTACATAAACGTTCTGGGTTTTACAATACCATGATGTTCCCTAATTTAGAAACCCACGTGGCTAAAGGGTGTTTAATATAATTTTTATTTTTATTTTTATTTTTATTTTTAGATAGTTTTTAAAAATATTTTTTATTTAAAAAAATATTAAATTAATATTTTTTTTTATGTTTGGTGGTTTTAATATACAAATATTAAAAATAACATTTAAAATATTTAAAAAATATTTTAATATGTTTTTGAACAAAATTTTATTTTAAAAAGCTACGTGAATCACAGTATGAAAAACTCTCTAAATATACGGTGGAAGACTGGGCAGGAGCAGACAGAGTAGAGTTGCCATTGTTGAATGCATGACCCCCCCAGTTGACTGGCCTTCTTCGAAGTACAACTATCATTCAATTAAAGAGGCCACCGTCTTTTATCTCAGTTCTCATGATGTATCATTCTCAGCGGACTTGAAATCTCATGAGTGTGTTTTAAATAATTTTTTATGTTAAAATATATATTAATGATGTTTTTTTATTTTTAAAAAATTATTTTTAATATCAGCACATTAAAACGATCCAAAACATACAAACCATATTAAATTTCAACAAAAAAAAATTAAATTTTTAAAAACACAGGTTAAACCACGTTCCCAAACGCTTCCTAAACGTGCCTCCATAGCTTCATGCCTCGTAATCAATGTGCAACCAAACTTAAAGCACCTTCTCTAGTCGAACCAAAATTTACTAGAGCAGCTCAAAATTTGATGGGAGGAGGAACAAATACACGTATGGTAAGTAATTAATTAATTAGCAGCAGCAGCTAGTAATTCACAAGTTCACCAACACTCCTTTATGAAAATATTTCGATTTTAACTTGCCTTCGAAAAGCAACCACGTACTATCCATGGAGACCAAAAATATGCATCCTACTACGAGATAACAAGAGTATATGTTTAAGAAACGACGAAAAGAAAATTCTCCTCCCTGGACCTTTGGTATGGAGACACGAAGGTGTTACGTATATCTACATATAAAAAGCTCAGAGAGATGCCCCTGAGTGCTCAGCTTCTTTTCCACCCTTGACAAAAATACCTGGGAAAAGTGAAGCTAGCTAGATAGAGCTCTAAAGTGAGGTTGCTGTGGATCCATTAGGTTTTCTCTCAGGAACACCATCCCATGTTTCTTCACAATTCCCTCTCCTTCCACCACCATATGCAGCGGCTGCTGCTGCTCCAACATTAAAGCCACCAGTACCATTGTAGTTTAGCAAAGCAGAACTAGCAGCATCCAGGCCGAGCCCAAGAAGGTCGAGTGTTGTTGGCTTGTTTCCGAACAACGAAGATGAATCCATCATAACATCACTAGTGGGGAGTACAAGTCCAAGCCCAGCGGCAAAAGTAGTATTGTTCTCTGGCTTCATATCCCATTGATTGCCATTGCCGTCTTGATTAGTTGACGGGGGAAAGCCTAAACCACGGAGAAATGATGGGTTTGATGTAGTTGCACCCATTTGTGCTGCTTTTTGAAGCAATGCAGTGGCAGACATGGCCGGTTGCGGAGACGGTGTGTAATGGCGACGATCTTGGTCTGTGGGGAAGAGAGAGGAGGTGGTGTTGGAGAGATAAACAGATGGTGAAAGAGAGAGTGATGGGGGATCCATTGCTCTAGGTGTTGGCATAGTAGGGGGACAATCAGAGCGAGCTAAGCCACAAAACATTGGGAACGCAGATGGTGATGCTAGTTGGGGGATAGCAGCCGGTGATGCTGTTGAAGAAGCAAATATACTAGCAAATACATTACTGGTTGAGCTAGTAGAGCTTGTGCTTGTAGCTGAGGCATTCAGGCATATAGCTGCTGGTGTTGGTGGTGAAAGTCCAATTGGATTTTCTGCTAATTCTGTGACAAGAAACAGAGAGAGAGAGAGAGAGAAGACATTAACCCAGAGTAAGAAAGAAACGAACTAGAAGAATAATGCAGTCGATCCCAAAAACCAAAGAGAAAGGGATTTGCTAGCAAAAAATGGTATTTTGTTTTGGAGGATCTGGTGGTTATGTTTTAAAGCGATTTTTTGCTTTAAAACAATATTATTTTTATTTTTAAAGTATATTTAAGTGTCAGGATCCAAAAAAAAAAATATATATATATATATATATAACATAATTTAAAGTTAGAAAAACAATTAATTAAAAAAAAAAAAAAACCCAGAAGAAGGTAATAGCTTGAACTAGAAAAGCTTTATTAAAAGCAAAAGCAAGGAGCTATCATGGAATCCTTTCTCTCAAAATTTCAACCCACTAGAAAAGCTTTACTAGCAAGCAGCTACGGCTACCCATGAAATTGAAACGCAACACTATCCTTCTCTCCCTCTCACACACCCACCGACCGACCCACCCACCCACATTTGTTAATATTCTCCAGTCTATCATCGACACGAGAACGACATCAACAAGATACAAAACACACCCATTTACCCAACACAAAACTATAGACTTCAATCCATTCTATTCTATCCACAGCCACAAGAAAACAATAAATAAATAAATAAATAAAAAATCAACCCATGATAGTACGTACTAGCTAGCAAGCTAGACCAAATTAATTACCTGAGCTTTGAACTGACAAACCCGGAGACACCACGCTAGTAGACGGCGTAAGTGGTGGAGGCGGTGGTGAAGCAACCACACACTTGACGTTACAACCATTCCCTTCATTCCCCGTTGTCGCTAGGGTTTGCGCCCTTGCACTCTCCTCCGTTAACGCATCACAGAATGCCCTATGTGTTATAAGACTATCCCTCCTACATAAAAACAAAAACAAAACCAAAACAATTAAAAATTAAAATCAATAACATACAAAACAAAGTGCGTAATAAAAACAAAGTTATTTGACGCTTACCTTGAAAACAAAGTGCCACAATCGCATTTATACTCTCTAGTGCCACAAGTTTTCATGTGAGCTTTCCAATCAGACTGAACAGCATATTTCTTTGAACATCTCTCACACTTCCACTTTTTCTCACCGTGCTTCCTGCTGAAGTGTTTTTTAATGCCAGTAAGGTCCCCAAGAGCTCTAACTGGGTTGTGATGTACACAAGATGGCTCTGGACACACATAGACACGTTTCCTTGGCTCTTTGTTGGTTCGTTGCTTTAGCTTCCATGGTAAGTTATGGCCTCGTCTGTGAAGTTGCAGGTTCTGGTCTCTTTGAAAGCCCTTGTTGCAGATCTCACACACGAATCTGTTTGTAGCTAATAAAGACTTTGGTGATAACGCAACTACTTCTGCATCTGGATCTGAAAAGGAAGAAATTAAATTGAGTTTATTAAAAAAATTAGCTGACAAAAATAAAGGTTTCGAAATTTGGGGTTCTTGGTAATGGTTTTTGTAAGTAAATTACCTGGCATTCCAGGGAGATTTCGCTTCTTCTTTGGCTGTGGCACTGCAACGGAGAGTGGCATGTCCTGGTTACCAAATGAAGAGACAATTGTGTCCTCTCCTGAAGCTGTAGATACTTTCATTCTTAATGAATTCTCAACATCCACCATTCTCTTTCCTTCCAAAACTTCAGCTTTGTCCTGTTCAAAACTTACCATAAAAATAAAAAAATAAAAAAAAATAAAACTCCACTTCTCCAAGTCTCTAAGCTTGCAAAAGATGGCCGGCAGTAATCGTATACTAGCTAGAGGGTTTTGATTCACAAGGTCAACTAACAAGAGAGAATGGATGGTTACACCTAACTAGAAGCCTTAATGAAATGAATTCTTGGACATTAAATCACCAGGATACCAATCCACTAGAGCTCGTGTTTGGATACTGATATTCTGATTTCTTTCAGAATTCAAGAAGGAAGAAAAAACGAGAAAAAAACAACTATGTTTTGAAAATTATGTGTGTTTCTTTAGCACTCTCTCGCAATGAAGGGAAATGAAGCACCGTTTTCACTCGCCCAGTAACTCATCACACCTGAGTTTCATAGTCCCAAAAGGCGGCTACTTGAATTCATACTCATCTTCAGAGGGGAGAGAGGAGAGAGAGGACCAGAGGGAGACACAAATAACATTGAAGAGAGGAGAGAAGAATTTTGAATGACGTGGAGAAAGCAATTGTTTTTTGTTTTTTTTTTTTTTTAAAGAGTTAAAGCGGCGCCATTTTAACCGTGGTTGATTTTGAACCTGTACTTTTTGGATTTATTTAATTATAGTTAAGAGAGCTTATGCATTTTGCCAGGGCAACAAGTCTCTCCCGCTGCCCTGAGCAATAAATCCTACCGTCCACGTGTCAAATTATGCTATTTGCTGACATCTGTCGTAACTAGTCGGACTAGGCGGTGCTTGTCGTTTTATAGAGAATAAATTATTTTGATGTTAAAAAAATTAGTAAAAATATTATTTTAATTATATCTACGTGCATATTTTTTGGGAACTTTTTGAAAGGCAATAATAGTGGAAAGACATTAGTACCCCTGATAGATTAGGATTTTACATAGGATAGTTCGGTTTATCGGCAAGTACTTTTAATAATCTTATATATTTTTATTTTAGCAATTACCTATCCTTAAATTTGTACTCGTGACTTGGATTCTGTAATTGTGCTTCTTCGGCTATGCATAATAAATCCTCATTTTCACATGCGTGTTTGATTTTGTTTTTAAGGGAAAAAACCCCATTTGTCTCATGTACTTTGAATGTAAATATATTATATGTTCCACGTGTCTTTGTTACGTATTGTTGAAATTCGGTACATATATTTGAAATTAATTATATTTAAATTATATAATTATTTATTTTTTCTATAATTTGATTCTTACCATAAAAGTAAAAGATATGTATCTTATTGATGAGTCATAAAATTCAAAATGTTTAAAAATAAAGTTGATATGTTGGATAATTGGTTAATCTTTTAGTTCAAACAATTTATTTATTTTTACTAGAAGAATGATTTCACTTAAAAGGTTCTTAGTTGTCCATATAATAAAGAGGGGATCCATGTTATAGCAAATCAGTCTCTTTCACTCGTATGTAATTTTTCATGACTTGTTTCACCTTAAGCAAACTTTTGTCTAGTAAAACATAAAATTTTCTCTAGAGAGTATGTTCTCTTACCCCCCTATCAGGACTTCTAAAGCTATTGGCTTAAGCAATTCTTCCACCTTGACCATCTCCTCATTGAACCTCTTCAAATATATTCATATAGACTCACTCTCTTGTTGGGTAAAACCATATAATTTCGTGGAGCTTTTCTTGGTGGGTATGTTGATGATCATCTCCTCATTGAACCTCTTCAAATATATCCATCTAGAGTCATCTTCTTGTTAGGTAAAACCAAATAGTTCCGTCGAGCTTTTCTTGACAGGTATGTTGATTCTGAAACGTGTCATTAACTTAGCACATAGGTCACTAAACCCATCAATGGAGCTTGACTCTAAATTATTGTATAATGCACATGCAAACCCTCAGAAGGTTATGGGGAGGATTTTGCACATTGAGTTATTGTCCTGGATGACCAACTTTAAGTCACCTTGTACATTCTATACGTGCTCCCTTGGGTCGATCAGACCATCATAGTTGTCTAGACTTATTTTTGTGGAAATGTAGTTCTTAAAGAGTCAATTATTCAATACTCATTTAAACAAGGAAGAACCCCTTAACTGATGAAGGTTGTAGTCATTCTCCTAGGTATCCTCGTGTATAGATCCTCTCTTAGTCTTTTTTTTGTTAGGCTCTTGGGAGCCCGAGGAGTTTGACATGGAACAATGGTTACGATAACCGATTTCCACTCATGATAGCTAGAGGAAGGACATTCGAAGTACCAGTTTTGCACATGAGTATAACAATGGTGTGAGCGACCCCTTAAAGGACTCTCACGATTGTCATTATATTTAGTCTTTAAGGAGTAGTGTGATCGTCTACGGGTGCCCAGTGCGGATAGTGGTTGTGGCGCTAGGGCGTTATATGTCATCGAGGGAGTCAAGACTTATCAAGGTGGCAAGGAATGATTTTGACCTTGGGTTGTCAACACAGTTTAAGTGAGAAGTTGCACCTGACTAATGAGTTGTTAAATGTCTGGTTGGGTAGACGTGTTCATGGTAACGAGTAGATTTTCCATTATTTTGTCCCATATGTGTCTTGGTTGTGTGCCATGGAATGGCCTAGAAATGTCAAAAGCTTTTGACAGAAATCGATGGCTTTTTTATTAGTTGACGTCAATTGATGAGTCTTAAAATCCAAGATGTTTAAGAATAAGTCTAATGTGTTGGATAATTAGTTGATCTCTAAGTTCAAGCAATTCGGTCAATTCTCCATAGTCAAGGTATCTGGTGACTTGATATGAAAAACCTAAAATGTTGGTAAGTGGTAACAGGTAATGCCTGGTAAGGCAGGTAGCCAGTAATTGTGGTAGTAGAAGGTGGTGTCTAGTAAGCCAGGTGATCGGTAGCTGGTATCTGCAAAAGATTCTTTTTGATGGATGTCAGAACTCTCCGATGTTAAAGTCAATAACTTTGTAAAGAGAGAAAGTGCAATAATATTTCAAATAGATAAATTCTGAAAATATATATGCTAACAATATTGAGAATGAAGAGATTGTAAACTTTTGACTTGATGAATTCATGGTGTATTTATAGCTCATGAATTAAGTCCTTTTGCGGAGAGCAGTAGCTGAAGTGTAATTTTATCCTTGTGATATTTTGAGTTTTATTCTACTCAAAATAATGTGTATTTGATCTGTATAAAATATTAAGAGACCCGCATGAGAACCAAAAAAAATTCTTTAGCGAGTGTTGGGCTCGGGAAAGATGTCTGAGCTCATTAGAGATGAAATATGAGCAAGGCACGTTGCCTGAACCTAAACATGCTGGGCTCGGACATGACAGCGTAGCGCCCATGTTCCTTTGATATGTTTTTAGCCTTTTTCTCTTTTAAATGATTTCTTTAAGTATATTTTGAAGAAAGGATATTTGTGGTTTATTTTATTTGTATCCATCACTTATTATCAAAACTTAATAAATGTGTTTTATGGGGTTAACAACGTTCACATTAGGTGGTCAACAAAACTAAAACTATATATATATATATATATATATATACACACACACGAGGGATAAGGACGAGCGAGGCAAAAAAAGACAACGTTTGCTTTGAGTCCCCATTTAGTGGCTTTCTCGTAATTTGAAGAGCATTAAAACCCTTGTCCGATTTTAATTAGCTTCACACAGCTGTTTTGCCTAAGTAAAGAACAAATGTTTGATTGATTGAGCACATCGTTTATAGGAAAATTAACCTACCTTTGTTTGCAAGCAAAGAGTTGCAGAGAAAACAAGATAGTGGCAAAACAGGAGAAAGGTTTAATTTCAGGGGCATTTTTGGATAAAGGAAAGAGTAGGCTCGATTGTCATTATTTGTAGGCAGTACGTGACAGTACTCTTAGCTAATGACAAATGGTCCTTTAAGTCCTCCAGTGCTTACAGGCACCTACTCAGCTATTCATAGCAGAGCACTGATCCCATGTCTGCCTGTTCACTGTTTTTCGTGCTGTGGCCATTGCGAACTTCATCAATCAGTTACTCGTCCAAAGTCCAAACTCTAGTCTACGTGAGCGTTTTGAGAGTGTGTTGGGTATATTTATAAGTACGTTTAATTTAAAATAACATCAAATTAATTTTTTTAGTAATTTTTTTTTATAGTTTTGATATATTAATATTAAAAATTAAAAAAAATTATTTTAATATATTTTTAAATAAAAAATACTTTTAAAAAACAAAAAAATTAAGAACTATTTTTAACGTTCAATATTTTTTTTTTAATTTCATCACCCAACATTAGATTTACTAAGTATTAGATTTTATAATTTATCTCGATTAACTTTCTATGGAGTTATCTCAATCTCCTTACTCAGGTTTGACAGGTTAATCCGGGTT
>Ga0307510_10011631_pt1 | contig 10449 bp, 11 predicted proteins | sample 12_EM_MG_FD_207224 | JGI IMG/M metagenome (GOLD analysis project Ga0307510, IMG submission 207224) | Populus trichocarpa ectomycorrhiza microbial communities from riparian zone in the Pacific Northwest, United States - 12_EM | ecosystem: Host-associated > Plants > Roots > Unclassified | place...
CCCCGAGACATAAAAAACAAAAAACACCAGATCTTACTAGTGAAAAGCAACTCCAACGACATAGCACACGGTTCAATTATTTGAGATCATAATATTATGGTATTGGACTATGATTTCTTCCCCGGTTTTGCTAGGAGCGTGCCTGAGAGGATAAATGCTGGGGAGTGGTGCACCACATATTTACTTGTATCAGTTTTATTATTATTATTTTTATCAATATTATTTTTACCATTTCATATTGTCTTGAGTCGAGGTACAGTAGAGTACCGTACTTGGTGGTGCATGAAAGTGAACAACATTTGGGAGCGCCATGTTGGACAAAGTGACAGGACGAGTCAAACATGGCACACTTCCAACAGGCCCTGTCACTTTGTGCCAAACTACGCGGCAAAATGTTAATCATTTTCATGCACCCTCGAATACATGGGTTGCAACGCTGTCTGCCTAATCGAATATGGGCGTGGGTGATCGGACATACTGTACAGAGATCGAGAAACTTATGGGAATACATTTGACGTATGGGAAATCGCTCCGAAAATTCAATACCTCTTATAGTTTCCAATTCCAGAACATTCCACGGACCTTAATTCCAGCAAAAGTAGTCTTTTATCATACTTCACAGTGGAAAATAGTCCTTAGTTATGTCTGCCTTGGCCACACTCTCTTATTTGAATTCATACTCTCTACTCAGTTCTCTGTACATCATATCCAAGTTCTATGCAAAATTTCCTGTTCTCTTAGCCATCACGAGATATCACTCGAAAACCAGTCATGTCTGGTTGTTGGAATTAGGGTTTCGGATATGCACTGTCTACGCATTAGAGTACGACAAAGTCGGTCATTAGACCTTGGTTCCAGCCTTCTACTTTCCAAGCTGGACTTACTACATTTGGTTTTTTCCCTCATGTTACCGCCCAATCTGTCGACTGGTTATGTAGCTCTGTTCTCACTTGTTTTTCTCCTGTCTTCCAAATTGGTTCCTTATTATCTTTCCTACTGCGGATATATGTTGCTGTTTCGCTGTATAAATAGTAGGCCTTCCTGGCCCTCTGAGATTGAAAAAGTTCTTGAGCATCTCTCGTATACACCTGTTTCCGGTATACGGCTTGACAATTGAACCGTTTATCAATACTGGTTGTCCTGTGCCAAGACCCCTCTCATCCCCCCTTTGTTTCCAGCCTTGTGCTACTCCCTACCTGCTGGAATTATCGGAGGTTTCACTGTACATAGACCTTTTAATACTGTCTGTACGATCATCCACGTCTATACCTGAGTAGCTTCCACAACTCCATCCACACTCTTCCAAAACCAAACTAACGGTAAGCGCAGGTGTATAAGGGCCTCTTTACCACCCATCTGGCTCTAAAATTTGAGTTATTAAACCAGACATTGGTGTCTCAGCCCACACTATCTTCTGATGGACTCTGGAAAAGTGTTTGCGCAATTTTCTGCGGCCCTAAATATTTGTCCCTTGACGGTTAGAACGCAAGATTGCCTCTGAGGTGAGCTTGCAAATTCCACCGGACTCTTGGCGGCACGCCACTGTAGGTAAACACAATCTACTCGTAATTTTCTGACGCTTGTAAACACGACTGCTATTGCATATGGGCAAAAACCTGCGGCTCCGGCTGATCTTTTGCCCATATGCAATAGCAGTCATGTTTACAAACGTCAGAAAATTACGAGTACTTCCCTCATGCCTCCGCACGGCTCTAACGGTCGAGCCCACCCCAACTGTCGGTATGTACGGTACCGGCTGTCTACACTCAAACGGGCCCTAAGTACAGTACTCCCGCGCAAAATAAGATATGGTGCGCTTCCGGGTAGGAGCTAGCAACCCACATCCCCGGCCAAACACCCTCTCTTCATCATGCAACACTACCGTATCTACCGTATCACCATTCACAATAGCTCCATGCTTCCCAGACTCCAACTCTGGTTGCCCTCCCCCTCCCCCCCTGCAATCACTCGTGTCACTATTGGCATGATTTCCGTTGAGGAATTGGTTGGGGTTGGTCATTCGGGTATTTTTGGTGGGGAGTACTGGTTGCCGCCTGGCCGAGGTGTGCGCCATAACTTATTTTGCGCGGGGGTATTGGTCCCTGGACAAAATTAACTGCGCAACAAGCAACAGGAAAAACTTCAGCTATGACAGAGGCACCCCCCCACCACCCCACTACCGGTATCATAAAAACCAAAATGAATAAATTAAAAGTATAAATACATTGTAGAATACATAGTAGGGATTGATCTGGGGATATTTCTTTAGGTGGTGTCGGAAGTGCGCGGTGATTAGGAGGGGTGCGTTACAGTCGATCGTTGATACGCGGTTAATTTTGTCCATTGACCATATTATACTTGTAAAAGCGCCACTCAAGATGCTCCCGCACGAGGGAAGTACGACACGGTATGTAAGTCCTTTAGTGGTGGTAAGAGAAGAAAATCACCGAACAGCAAGACAGCCTAGTACTCGTCCCAGGCAAGAAGTACCCGGAAACAGGGATTTGATTTTTGTATGATAAACCCCCTGCAATTATCTGAGCGCTCATACAAAATTGACCCCCCCTGTTTCCGGGTACTTCTTGCCTGGGACGAGTAGCATGTTGCTATTTTTCCCATTCAATAAACACGATATTTTAGACATTCATACTATTCTAGCCTTGTACGCGAAAAATAAATCCCAAAGAAACTTTTTTCAATAATCGGGTTTTCTGTACTACACTGAGGTACTCGCAAACGGATGATGTTTGTGAATACAACTGCTATTACGTACTACTAAAATCATGAGGCTCCGGCCGATTTTTTGCCCGTATGCAATAGCAGTTGTGTTCACAAATGTCATGCATTTGCGAGTACAGTGCGGGTATCTGCCCTAAAACAACTATGGCTATAGTCTAAACACTTTCGACCTTGCCAAAACCTCAAGTGTCAATATCATCATTAAATTTTCGTCCCATTCCTGCCTTTGGCCTTGCCCACCAACGAAGCCACGTACGAGAACATCTCGCCCAGTCCTTGTAAATTTACCATTGAATTCTATAAATAGGGGATATTCCATCCAAAGTTAGGCGCGCATCGGAAACTCGTATCACATCGACTCTTGGTCTAATCAGCAACCCTAAACCTTGGCTCCTCTCCCGTAAGAAGAATGTTGAATAAGGCCCCACGCTTACTCAAGTATTTACTCGTATTGAATTCGAAGAGGCACAAGCGAGGGAGGTTTTCTTGGAAGAGAGGGATTACCTCCCGGGATATTCTAAATTAGCAGTGCGAAACCATCCCCTGGCGCCCGCACTCGTAGCCAGAGGCACGATATTGGTTTGAAAAAGTTCAGGAGGTGTGGCCCAAGTTTTGAACTGTCAGGCAGGCAATAGCGATAAACCCCGCTTGCCCCACGCTCCTTGGAGTTGGATCATCCAACACCACCGCACCTCATTAGTCTATCCTCTACAATATCCCCAAGAGCGGGTGACAGAAAAAGGTCTCCTCATCCTAGCTTCGTCACCAAGTCCCTCCATAACCCCGATCCCCCAGGATATAATACTTTTATCAATACCACCTTCTCGCAAAATAATAATAGCAATTTTTCTACGACTACCGGCTCCTAGAATCGTAATAGAACCTCTCTTGCGCACGCCGCCGGTAGTTTCAACATGTATAACAGTCATGACTTTGCCGTCACCGATGATCGGTCTGAAATCCTGACTTGGCTGTCGCCTCTCGAACCCCACTTACGGCATGACGACATCCGAGCAAGCCGGGTTGAGGACGTGGGCGACTGGCTTCTGCGTACAGAGGAATTTCGAAGTTGGAAGAACGGCGATGGCCAGGGTGGATCGCAAAAGGCAACTATGTTTTGCTCCGGCAATCTAGGGGTCGGCAAGACTAACATTAGGTAAGACACCCGACGTCAAAGAGGGGAGGGGCAGCACTGGATGTTCTTTCTGACAATTTACGATTTTAGTTCACTTGTCATAGATGCCTTATGCGACGAGTCGGGAGAGGCCGGAGAGGATAATGCCGTGGCCTGCTTCTATTTCGACTCCGCCGTCCAAAAGGAACAGTCCGCGGTGAGTGTGTTGGGTGCTCTTTTGAAGCAGGCCGTTAGTAGTCTTGAGAAAATTCCCAAAGAAATAATGGTTGCATTTCGAAAACATAAAAAATTCATCGGTGGTCGAAAGCTACAAGTGCCGGAGATCGTACAGATGTTGGGGAGCTTCTCATCTACACAACCCACATTTTTGTGCCTTGACGCCCTGGACGAATGCGCTGCATTAGATCGGGCCAAGGTACTTCTTTCGCTCAAGGATATCATCAAAATTTCCCCCACCACTCGGGTGTTCCTAACTGGGAGACCATATGTCGGTGACGAAGTGGGAAAGCACTTCCTAGAGGGAGCATCACTTGTAATGATAAGCCCCCGGACAGGTGAAATTATCCGATACATCCATACAAAACTTGCCGAAAGCACAAGTTGGGGCGAGATGGATTCAAAGTTAGAGGCAGAAATTGTGAAGAAGATCCCGGAAACTGTCTCCGAGATGTGAGTATGATTCGCTAAATACGGAATCTTACCCAGGCTATCCGCTGACAGGTATATATCCAGATTCCGGCTGGTCTCTCTAAACCTCGACGCAATTCTACGGGAGACTACCATTCATAGGCGGCGAGAAAGGCTCCGATTAATGACCGATGGATCGGGCCTGGAAGATACCTACGGCGCAACCTTAGATCGGATCAAGGCACAGGGTGGTCACAGATCAAGACTCGGGACGACCGCTTTGATGTGGATATGTCATTCGGGACGACAGCTTGGAGCAGAGGAGCTCTGTCATGCCTTAGCGGTGGAAATAGAATCGATGGATTACAATTCCGATGACGCTCCCTTAATACAGACAGTTCTAAGCTGCTGTCAAGGACTTGTTGTGGTGGATAAGGAGGGATCGACTGTTCGACTCATTCACTGCACACTCCGGGAGTATTTGGTCAATCATCGTAGCCTATTCCAGAGTCCCCACTCGAAAATTGCGGAGACATGCTTGACATGTCTGAATTCGCAGCAGGTAATGGCACTTACGGACTCTCGCGATCAGAGCAGTCAACGCTTACCTTTCCTGGAATATTCAGCATTATACTGGGGAGCCCACATTAAAAACCACCTCACGGATGTCGGAAAGGAACTTGCCCTGAAACTCTTTAGCCGCTACGAATGCCATATGTCAATTAGGCCACTCTTGGAAAACATGCCCAATCGTATATATAATCTTCGTCGTTCTTTTGTGGGATTTCGCAATTTCACAGGCCTACACTTTGCGTCCATATTTGGGCTTGTTGAGATTGCGAAGGCTTTAACAATGATGGACTGTGTCGATATAAATGGGGTGGATGAAACTGGTGCCACATCACTGCTGTGGGCTGCTATGAATGGACATGAGGCAGTGGTGGAGTTGTTACTGGGACGTGAAGATATCAACCCCGATAAGCCAGACAATAGCGGCCGAACACCAATATCGTGGGCTGCCGACAACGGACATGAGACAGTGGTGAAGCTGCTACTGGGACGGGAAGATATCAACCCCGTTAAGCGAGACGCCTTCAAGCGGACACCAATATCGTGGGCTGCCAAGAACGGACATGAAGTGGTGGTGAAGCTGTTACTGGGACGTGAAGGTATCAACCCCGATAGCCCAGACAACAGCGGTCGAACACCAATATCGTGGGCTGCCGACAACGGACATGAGACAGTGGTGAAACTGCTACTGGGACGTGAAGGCGTCAACCCCAATAAGCGAGACGACTTCAAGCGGACACCAATATCGTGGGCTGCCTTGAGTGGGCATGAGGCAGTAGTGAAACTGTTACTGGAACGCGAAGACGTCAACCCTGATATGCCAGACTACATCTGTCAAGCACCACTGTCGTTGGCTGCCCAGTGTGGGTACGAGGCTGTGGTGAAGCTGCTACTTGAGCGGAAAGGCGTCAACCCCGATAGGCCGAACGATTGTGACCAAACAGCAATCTTGCTGGCTGCCGGGAATGGACATGGGGCAGTGGTGGAACTGTTATTGGAACGCGAAGACGTCAGCCCCGATAAGCCTGACTACTGCGGCCGAACACCAATATTTTTGGCAGCCAAGAATGGACATGAGGTAGTGGTGAAACTGTTACTGGGGCGCGAAGACGTCAACCCTAATAAGCCGGACAACTACGGCCGAACACCAATATTCTGGGCTGCCAGGAATGGACATGGGGCAGTGGTGATACTGTTACTGGGACGGGAAGGCGTCAACCCCGATAGACCAGACAATCGCGGCCAAGCCAATATCGTGGGCTACCGAGAATGGGCATGGTGAAGCTGTTACTAGAACTGAAAGACGTCAACCCCGATAGGCCAGGCAGTAATGGCCGAACACCGGTCTCGTGGGCTGCCAAGAATGGACATACGGCAGTGGTGCAGTTATTTCATGGGTCGAAAGACGTCAGCTCTGACAGCCCTGACGTATGAGGCCTACCGCACTCGCGCAGTGCTAAGAGGAGCGATTAGGATATCACAAATTTGGTGACAGGTTCCAAACCCTGCCCACCCCACCGCCTAATCCCGAAGCGATACAATCCCTCCTAGCTATCCCCGAGTCCTAACCTTAGCAGTATTCCCGATAGCACCCGGCTTCCTCTCTACTGGCCTCACCGATTCCCCTAGTTCTTGTTCAGCTCCCTAGCATCCAAATGCCATCTGGTTGATTTTTCCTCGCTTTCTCTCCTTCCTCCCTTTCCTTGCCGATTATATCACTACCACCTTTTGGAGTGACTCCGCGCACTGGGTCCTTTGCAAAATTATTTCGATGCCTGTTCCTGAAAAGCCCTTTACCCCCCGCTCTAGTGCCAGAGTAATGGCCCACGAATCACTTTTTCTATTTCCAAATTTGCTGTAATATAAGTCTCAGTGAGAAATTGCACTCTATGGCTGCGGTTGCAGTACGAAGTTTGGGCTCACTTTTTTTATGATATCCAATTCTATCCCGGTTCTTACGAAGTCTTTAACTAGAAAAACTTCAGTATATTATTATACACGGCTATTCCCTTCCCTGGTGGAGAGAGACTGTGGAAAGCAGAAAAGCGTCAAGGCTTATCCATCACCCGATATCACTCGAAAGACAGTTGGATCTGGCGGTCCTATGCGAGGACCCCTCTCCTCTTTCCTAGTTTACAAGAGATATTTTTTTCGCGCTGTTTCGCCTTCGTTCCATTTTCTTTCTTATTTTCTTTCCCCTTCTCATCTCTCCTATAAACATCGATTCACGTTAGATACCAAGTTATTTAGACACAGAATACTTATGCTAGGACAAGAAGTATATGGCTAGGAATTTTATAATCGTCGTGATAAAGAGTGTTTTAACCTGTGATGTCTAACCCGGCTGTCGAAATTGTGATGGGTCAGCATCCAAAACCCCCCATGCCTTATACATGGGGAGTACGGTGTTTGATTATAGGCGAAGGGTATCTACGAAACCATTGAATTTCCACCCCATTACCCATCCTCAATAGCACGACCACTCCCGTCGTGGAGCACAGCCAACGGAGCAAATCCTAACCCTCCACTAACCCAGAGTGAGAGAGAGGAACGTCCGGCTCAGTCTCGCCATTTTAAAGGCGCCGCGGCAACGCGGAGATATATTCCTCCGAGATCCTCATTGCAGCGCAGATATCTACCCTCAAGCTAGCCGACCATTACGACCCAAGCAGCACCTAACTCTCCCCATGGTGGCCTTATTATTCTACTATACACCTTCTCGCATCAAGAGTTTGGTTTTCGGAATTATGATATATTGCCCCCGGCCGTTATGACTCGAGTGCTAACTTTAGGATTTCTTTCCCTCTCCATTTCCACCTCAACCGAATAAAGCATTGTATCACGCCCTAGTTGAGACTATCCGCCGGCCCATACTTTATCAACCAAAATATAGTAGTACGCCTCTCCTCTACGCTTGTAGTATAGCGCTTGAGGGGGGCAGTAAAGCCACTAGCTGAGCGGAAAGATGTGGGCATTGATCGATAGGAGGGGGGGAAGAATTTGTCCAACACCGTTCTCATTGACCACCGAGAGAGGCATGGTGGTGCAGCAGATCCACTCTATTCAGGTATAATACGGTAAATAGATGCTGCTCTTGGAGTGGGTATCAAGGAACCGAGGAAGCGATTACACTGCTTCCATGCATCAATCTATCCAGATAGAAATTAGACGGTTCGATGAGTGAGAAAATCAAAGAAATTCGTACGTTATACCGCATCTCCTCGACTACCCCAGACACCGCTGCCCACTCTTCGCAGATCCTTCGCTCCATAGTGTACATCCCTGAGAAATCTTGAACTATGTATCATACTCCCAATTTTCGAGTGGGTCCCCGCCCCTTCATTCCCGGATAGAGTTGCACCCCTACAAACATCTAACCATAAGCGATATGACAGCTTTCTCCCGACCCCTGATTTAATTTTAGTATATCATGAAGAAAGAAGATCCATCGAAGGGAATCACTCTATGCTTATCCGTGATATCTTTGCGAGTTGAAAAGTACCATAAGCAGATCGTTAGTCTACTCGAGCACTAGCACGTTCCCAGGTGTGACAAACCCATCATGTAGGACAGAACGACCAAGCTAGATGTGTCCATCCCAGCACTGGAGAAGCTCGCTTAATCCTCTTTTTTCCCCGCCCACATTTTTCCTCCTAAGGCGATTTGATGCCATGGCTTTGGACTAGGCTCGTTGTAGTTTTCTGTAAGGTTTGCCAGGCAGAGTTCCTTTCGCGCGGCTTCGGGTTTTCCGGTGAATTTGGTGGAGGGGTACCGGGGGTTTGCGCCGTTCTCCCGGGTCGTGCTGGAATTCTCCGTAGTTGAGATTACCGGCAGCTCCATATGAATTTAGGTATTTAAAATGTTTCTTTGTAAGGTAAAGTTTACGCTTTTGCCTTTGCCGATCTGGAGCTTACCACTCGGACCTGTCGATGGAGTAGTGCATCCCAATGACCGGAAGCTTAACCTATACTAAGTCTTTTACGGGATATGCATTGTCGGTATGAACTATTATAAAATACAATTAGCACATCCTGACCCTTGCACGGATTGCCATACCTACTCGAGTATCTGTGTATCCCCCGCGTGTCCTTTTCCTCAGCGCACTCCCGTTGTACCAAGGGAAAGAGATGTCGGTAACACCCTTCCGCCGAACCACCAAAGCACTACCGTAGGACAGTCTATCACACTCCCGGACGATCTACAATACTCCCGCAAATTGCAGGATCAACCGGGGCTTTCTAATACAAACGTGGGGCTTGCAGCACGCATGGAGTTACCATATTAACTGCTAATCCGGGTGTTAACAATCCTCGTCTCCGGACCCCTGGGGATACTTGGTCCTAGCTGCGAGTCCAAGCATTCCCTTACATACTCTGGTTACGAAGGGCACAGCGGGTTCGCGGGTAACTATCGGGATATTCCCATTGATCATATACGCTTCCTCCTCGATAACATCCGTTCGCTTCTCGAGACGGGAAATGTGAGCCTTCGTGTCTCGACAACACTGATTGCAACAATTGTGGCGTCAAACAGCGCCTTTCTAGCCTCTGTAACCTAAACTCTGTAAACCTAAGCCTACTCTCTCGCAAAAGATATTTTGGTTGGCGAGGATTCGTCGCTGCGAACTAAGGGGATGGATGACCAGCTTGGCCGGGCTCATCTTGACCAATTTATGGTTTCAATAGCTCGTTGAAAATTTCCCCTGATACTCGTAGACGTGACTTACTTTAGGAGGCAGCGAGAGGAGGGTTCGTTTATACGAAGGGGTATTCTTGGGGGAATATAGGAGGGTACTGGTTGGGCTGATTCGGCGTTTATGTATCTATACCGACGGTGGTCAAAATTACCCGACCAAGGAGGGTAGGTAGCCAGCGTTGTACTCCTACAACTCCACATAGTTAGGTCATCACAGCCAAAACCCTCACTACCGTACATTAATAGGCTATTGGACTCTGATTTCTTGAGCGGTTTTGCTAGGAGCATGCCTGAGAGGACAAACGCTAGTGAGTGGTGCACCACATGTTTACTTATATCAATATTATTTTTATCATTTCATATTGTCTTGAGTCGAGGTACAGTACTGTACTCGAGTACATACATGCGTTGCAACGCTGTCTACGTAATGGAGTATGGACGTGGATGATCGGACGGACAGGGATTGGGAAACTTATGGGGATACATAGACTTTTTAATCCCTGTCTGTAAGATCACCCACCTCCATACCTGAGTAATCGTGCCAAGGTGGTGGCGTCCACCACCCCCGGTCGCTCGCAAACTCGCAACCCAGGGGCACTCCTCTGCTCAACGATAATTTCATGCTCAACGATAATTTTTTTCTTAAAGGATAATTTGATGCTCCACAATGAGCTTTTATAACT
>Ga0307510_10011632_pt1 | contig 10448 bp, 9 predicted proteins | sample 12_EM_MG_FD_207224 | JGI IMG/M metagenome (GOLD analysis project Ga0307510, IMG submission 207224) | Populus trichocarpa ectomycorrhiza microbial communities from riparian zone in the Pacific Northwest, United States - 12_EM | ecosystem: Host-associated > Plants > Roots > Unclassified | place...
ACGGACTCCCACCAGAGGATCTCTTCTTACGCGACGATCTTATTGAGGCCACTTCTGACTCCCTCGCACGCGTGGCAAAAACTATCATTGCTCTCGTCAAGTGGGCAGAGACGCCCGTACCTACACGCTCTCAACTCTTACGCGGTGGAGGCAAACCCAGACCTATCAACACATCTGCCGCGAAACCAAGCTTCAACGGCTCTGGTCCTTTCGGCTCACCGTACTACTCTGGCTCTTCGTCGCTCGCTGTGATGTCCTCGCCCAATCTGACTGCACAGTCTCCACCACACTCCCCGTGCTCTCCCACACGGACCAACACGAGGCGATGGACACCACCCAGTGTTGGCCTTCCCACGTTACGACGCGTCAGCCCTGATGTCTCCTCTTCGTCTAGTGACGCCGGGGCAGTGCCTGGAGCGGAGACAGATGGGCACGAAACGCCGACCCGGACCAGCGACCTCGACGAGGTGCCTCCAATCGTTCCCCCGCGCTCGCCCTTACGCTCGCGGCCATCCGAGCGCTCACTCCTTGCTTCTGGCGCCGGCGAATCACGGCTCGTGCCATCCTTTAGACAGCCTACACGCGTGTCCATTGCCGACTCGACGACGAATCAGTCGATCGCGTCGAGCAATCTCACAGACATGAGCACGTACTCGAGCCTACTTGACGCTGGTATTGGGGACAGACGCAATTCCGGCGCAGGTGGCAAGTTTGACACGATCCGGTCTGTCACGACCGAGGTGACGTCATTAATTCCGTCCGAATGGCCGAGCATGACGCGCACGGAGGCGAGTGTGGTGGCCGCATCTATAACAGCATGCGTCGGTGACGCCGAGGGTGGAGAAGGCAACAATCATAGCCCAAGCACTGGCGGCGGCGGTGGCATCATGCTCAATCAGCGCAGACGCGGCAGCCTCGAGAACACCGTACGTCCCCGTGAACGAAGACCAAGCGAAACTCCTGTAGACTTGTCGCGAGTTGTCGAAGAATCCGAAGAACCATTGAGTGGTGGTGGCGGTAGAAGTAGCGTGGCACGAGGGAAGGCAGCACCAGCAAATGTACGCGTTGAGCGCATCAATCTCAAGCAAGGCAAATGGCCGGATGACTTTATTGACGCGCTTCAGTCACAGAATTACGTGCCTTCTCGTCCGATCGCGATCAAGAAGTCTTCTCGGTCTTCCCTGTCAGCGTCAATGTCCGCAGATGCACCATCGACCTGTCTCGATGAATTTGGCTTTGCCGGCGATCTCAGTGCCTTGTCGACCTCAGCTTCTGTGTCATCCAACCCTGAGTCACAGCCATCACCCATCACCACCCGACGGCCAACACACCGAGCGCGTCACAGCGTCGACACGCCTTTGCTTACGCTCAGGGACCCCCTACTCCCCCGAGACTCGAGTCCAGACCCAGGCAAGCTTGGTTCTGGCTTGGCACCTTCCGGCCGCGTAGCACTACGCCGGAGCAGCACGCGTGCTGGGATCGCCGGACAGAGGAACGGGATATACGTCCCCAGGCAGAATGGCTCTGTGGATAGCACGAACGGGGAAGAGACCGACTCGTTCGTTGCCATTCCGTTCCCGCGGGCTGTGTCTGGCGAGCACGTACCTTCGCCCAGCTCCTTGAACGCACCCTCTTCTTCCCAATCTGACTCGGTCGAACGCACCTCGTCCAACGAGCGTGGTGCAAGCACTCGTACCATCTCGGGCGCGGGTTCGGGCTTGGCGGCTTTGGACGCTGCTAGCGGGTCCATGCATGCGCCGCCGCCTCGCGGTCGATTCCAGAGCGAGGTAGACGGGGCGAGTTCACGACGAAGGCCGCGGCCTAACTCGTACGACGAATTTGGCGCCAAGCCACGCCGATCACGCTTCGAGAGCATGGTCAACCTCGGCGTTGCGTCGGGGGAGAACGCCAGCGCTAGTGATCTGATGGCGCGTCATGTGACGGTGGGAAGCTCATCACGGCAGACGGTGGTCATAAGGGAGGAGGGCAAGTCGCCAACGCACTTTGTGAGTGTCTTGAGTTCTCGTTTCTCATTTTCCTTGGGAAGGGGAGGAAGGGACTTGGCTGATTGTGCGTCGTTCATTTTATAGCAACTCGGCAATTGTATTGGTCGTGGACAGTTCGGATCAGTGTATCGCGCGCTCAACTTGAACACAGGCCAGATGGTTGCCGTGAAGCAGATTGGGCTAGAGGGCCTGAAGGAGGAAGAGATCGCGCAGCTCATGCGCGAGGTCGATCTTGTCAAGCGCTTATCGCATCCGAGCATCGTCAAGTACGAGGGCATGGCCCGGGATGAGAATACGCTCAGTATCGTCCTCGAGTGCGTACTAATCCCACCCTTTTATCGTTGTGCTGCGGCTTCGCTTGGCGCCTGCGCAAACCTTGTTATACTTAGCACGCTAACATCTTGGCATCACCACGTGCAGATATGCCGAGAACGGATCGCTTGGGCAGACCCTTAAGGCATTCGGAAAACTGAACGAGAAGTTGGTAGCGACCTATGTGGTCAAGATTCTCGAGGGGCTAGACTATCTTCATCGTAGCGACGTGGTGCATTGCGACCTCAAGGCGGCTAATATTCTTACGACTAAGACCGCGAACGTGAAACTATCCGATTTTGGCGTTTCGCTCAATCTCCGTGTTATGGGGCGCGAGACCCAAGACGTCGCCGGCACTCCCAACTGGATGGCACCTGAAGTCATCGAGCTCAAGGGTGCATCGACAAAATCTGATATTTGGTCGCTAGGCTGCACGGTCATTGAATTGCTAACGGGGCGTCCACCGTATGGGGATATCGCTAACGCCATGACGGGTACGGAGCCTACCTTCCATCTCTGACAGATGCAGGGTCTGATAAGAACAAAATGATATAAACTTGATTATCAATAGTGATGTTTCGAATAGTCGAGGACGATTGCCCGCCCATTCCAGAGCGTTTCTCGGAGCCGCTCGTCGCATTTCTAAAGGAGTGCTTCCACAAGGATCCAGCCAAGCGACCGAGCGCCGAGGAACTATTCGAGCATGAGTGGCTGAAGAATCATTGGGGTCTGAACAAGGTAAGAGCAGGCGAATGGGGAAGCTGAAGCGATCAATCCGCATATTGAACTGATGAATCTCTCCCCGCGGACTTTTCTTAGGACCTGCGCCCTCAGGATAGCATACCGTTCCTTCGTCGGGTGAGCGCTGATCTACAGAAGAACGACGCCGCGCGCCATTTGATCGCGAATCTGATCGACTCGCCCGTTCCTGAGAATGCGCAGGCGGGTACGGATGATGTTATGGTTTCGAGTTCGCCGGTCCATTGCTCGTTTGCCAACGCGTCGCCGGTCAACCCCGAGGTTCCTCCGGCTGATACTGATCTGTTTGACATACGCGAGCACACCTTTGTGAAAACGACGCTCAGCAAGCGTGCGTTTGGATGATCATCTCTTTTCAGTGGGTTTCCCTATCTAATTGTTTCTCTTATCTAGCCATGAGCTGTCGGGTGTGCATGGACTCCGTGAAGAAGGGGGCGGTCTTGTGCTCCCACTGTAGCCTCATCGCCCACTCGAAATGTGCTGGCCGTGCACCGCCGACGTGCGATCTCCGATCGAAGCTGCTCATGCACGCCCATTTTGCGGAGAGGGGTAGTCCCGCCGATATCTTTTTCACCCGCCTGCCTCCCCCCGCAGGCCCCGCATCCGATGGGCTCGGTGCCTGCTCATCGCGTGGTAGCCTGGATCGCGAGCGCGCAAACTCGCCCCAGCTCTCTGCGTCGTCGCCTCCTCACCTGCCGCCTGTGGCGTACAAAGTCCTTGCCCCATTCAAGCGCTCCCACACCTCACTCTCACAAGATCCCACACAATCGAACTCGTCCATCTCCCTCGTCAGTGCCACCCCTCCCGTTTCACAGCAGCAGCACCAGCCTAGAAAGTCCATACTTCCTGAGGGCGGCATGCTACGACGGAAGCTATCGATCATCTTGACTCGTCAGAGGGACCCGAGTCTACTTACGGCCCATCAGCGGCCACAGTCGATGATTTCGAGCATCGGCTCGTCATCATCGCACTCTCCACAGTCGAACAGTATACGGAGTTTGCAGACTGCAGCGGAAAGTATCTCGAGTCGCGTCGCGCGCCTCGATGCGTCCATCTCGACCGCGACCGAGTCGTCCACGGATGCCGCGGCTGTGGCTCTCCGTGTGAGCGTCCACTCGGGCACTTCAACCATACCGGATGGCGTGGGCGGGCCCTCGATGGCCAATATGTCGTCATCTACTCCTCCCGTCTCCTCCGCTCCTGCATCGACGCCGACAACGAAGGTGCCTGCTACCGTCGTCAGAGCGCAGGATACGCACCGGACGAGACGCGGGCGCGGCGAGTCGAAATCTTCGAGCGGGAATTGCGCTGTCCAGTAAAAGAATCAAGACGACGACGAAACTAAAATTGTACGACTACAGTATCTTTCTTCAATATTTCTTGTTGTATGCGCTACTCTCTTGTTTCTTCTCTCTCTGGTACTACTACCCCGTGCCTCTTGGGTTAACTGGTGCCCTGGTTTCGCTATACATATGCATGGAATTTCTCCCACCTTTCCTCACTCTACTATCATCCATCAACCCCGCTTCGGCTTCCACTTCATTTCAATATCACACGGACATGATTTAATACCTCCAATTTTGCATTTGATCAATATCAGAGATACTATCTTACGGACGCCTTTTCTTTGTTACCTCTTGACCTCGCGCATCTCATGGTTACCTATCTACCTCTTTCCACGCCGTGCAACACACATCCTACACCGCCTCGTACCATCTATTCTCCCCTTCCCTTGGCATGCCAATACGAAATCCGTTATCGACGGTCTCCTTGATAATAAAACGTTTCAGAAGAACATCAAATATTCTTCGTGCCCGCTGCCTGAAGGATACTGTTGCGTACCTAGTAACCGTATATCTAACCTAAGCGAACTCGTACATTTGTGAGAGAAGGGAAACAACAAAAACCTGGTCTTTTTGCTCAAAAAAACGACAAGTGAATTCGCATTTTCGTCATGAAACTAAGAGAGAATGTTTTTTTTTTGGTTGTGTCCAGGACAGTATATACGAGTACAGGGTCGCTTAGGTCATATCTACGGTTACTAGGTCCGCAACAGTATTCTCGGGACTCGGGACTATATGACGGCGTGCCCTTGTTGAGGTTTTATATTTTGGTCCGGGGGACAACTTGATCGCTGTCTCATATTTATATCATCATGGATCCTATCATTCTGCACCTATGCAGTAAATGGAGAGAAAAGCACTGAAATTCTAGGCATTGTGGCACGATAGGCGTGTTTTACATACATGATTGTTTACTGTTTGCTGAATTGTGTTCAATTTATCACACGTGGCGCATAGATGGATAGGTAAAGCAAAAACAAGATAAAATATATCAAAAAAAAACCGCCAATCGTCAAGAGGCAGGCCTTCATTCGGATGCATCCACCGTCGTAGTCACCGTCTCAGCCTTGTTGGCCATCGCGTAGAGGAAGTCCCTGTCGCCGCTCTCGTCGACTAAAGATCGGAACCTACCATTCTCCTTTTTGAGCAGCTCGCTGGGCTTGTCGAATTCGACCTGGACCAAGATAGAACGAACAATGGGTGATAACGAGCCAAAGTATCAGTCAGTCGTGCGTTTCGGTCATTTTTTTTTTGGCCCATTTAAAGCAGTGGAAGAGGGATGTGAGGATGGGACTTACGATGCGACCTGCGTCCAAGACCATCTAGATTTTTGTGTACATTTTTAAGTCTGCGTCGTGTAGGAAAGGAAGGCACACGTACGACTTTATCGGCATCAATGATCGTCTGTAAACGATGTGCAACCGTGATCAGAGTCACGTCATTCCTAAGCTCAGTGCGGAGGGAGGTCTGGATGATGGTATCCGTCTTATAATCTGCATGCCGCGACATTAGGTCACACGATTACCAAGAGAATATCGTGATGCAGGAAAATTACCGATAGCAGACGTTGCTGTAGGGGGATTGCATTGTTTTTTGCTTAGTCGTAAATAATCAAGGAAGCGATGACGCAGAGAGGCACACCTTCGTCGAGGATGAGTAACTTGCTCCCGCGCACGATCGCACGCGCCAGAGCCAAGACTTGTCGCTGGCCGACAGAGAGGTTGCCGCCACCGCTCGCGATCGGACTGTCTAGCATAAGTCGATCCTCATCATCATCGCTCTGCAAGGAGAATAGTCCAGAAGCGCGCAGTGCTCCGTTGAGCGTCGCATCGTCAAATTGCGAGAAAGGATCGAGATTTTCTCTCAGTGTGCCGCTCAGCAATTCGGGCTAGGAATCACTCATCACTTTAATTACTAGATTTGAGAGTGGGTGCGACAATCCGGATCGTACCGTTTGGGGAATAATGGTGATGCTCGAGCGGAGAGCATCCAGGTTGATCGAGCTCGTCAGTCTGCCGTCATAGTACACGTTGCCTTCAGTGAAGATGCAGCGTAGCAGAGACAACGTCAGAGAACTCTGTGGAATGTCCAGTCAGCATTTCCAAAGCGGTGACGATTCAAGCCGATTACCTTGCCACTTCCCGTGCGACCGACTAGCCAGAAGGTCAGGACGCCCAATCTAGAGAAGTTGACACCAGCACTCACCAACGCCGACCCGTTCGCCAGATTTGATATGGAAGGATATGTCATGAAGGACCTTTGGTCCATCCTGATAACCGCGTATGAGATCTCAAAGGATAACGACAAGCCTTCACGTACGAGAGAATAACGCGCAGAAAGCTGCTCGACCCTGAGGTCCCCACTTGCGGGCCAGTACGCAGGTGGAATGCCTTTCTTGGTAGGCTTTTGCTCTTGCTCGATTTTGATGTACGCGTTCATGCGCTCCAAGCTGCAGCACCAATAAGTATCGCACATTTTTTCAAGGTGACACATGTTTCACCTGTTACCTAGAAAGAGGGAAAGTTCATCAGAGATGAGGATAATGCAAATGATACAGGCGTCCTTACTGTTGACCTCAAAGTCGTTGAAGAGGCGCACCCACCAGAGAATCATACCGCTAAATCCGACTTTACCAGGAATCAGCAATCAAACTGAAATCGGGAGTCAAGTACGTACTGGCCATGGTAAGCGAGAAACCAGTATCTGAGGGGAGAACACGGTCGTTGGGAACGTAAATCAAGTATGCGGCAAGGGCTGCGGCAAACAGTCCACCAGCAAAGTCGACACGCAGGCTGATCCATCTGCAGACGAAGGCGCGAGAAGTTTAGGGAGTAGGAGATCCCACAGTGAAATTGGACCACTTACCTATTCATGTTGTAGAAGGATCTGCCAGCCCTCGAGTACCTATCAATTCGCCTATACGACTCGTCACGGAAAGCGTGTTGCGCTCCATACGCGCGAATGGACGCTAAAGGATATTTTGTCGGAACAAGACACCACACCAAGAGCACACGAACTAATTCCCGCGACAGCAGCGCCAACATGACCCAAAACTGGGGCCTTTGCGTTGCTCATCTCACGCTTGATGGCAATTTGTGCCTTCATGTACACATGACCAAGCCAAGCCCCCACAACGGCGATGACTGTGCCTGGGATGATAAATATGGGAGTGAGGTACACCACAGCGAAAAACTTGATCAGCATGGTGGCGCTGATCTCGATGAGCCACGTGAAGGTATTGGATATGGGGCCGTCCACTGGAAAACGGAAATGTCATTTCACCCAGGCACCAAAGACCAAAAAAACTTACAGGCACGGATGTCCTGAGTAACACGAGTAATCACTCGTGACGTGGGGGTCGTGTCGAGCCATCTGGAACGTAGAAAGAATGACGCCATGAACCAGATACGGACGCTGAGGAACCCACCTCAAGGTTGTCCCAAGGACAGCATCGATGAGTTTAGTATGAATTGTTCTCGAGGCTCTCAGGGTACCGAAGACGTATACAAAAGAAGCGGATGTGTAACCGATTGTTGCGGCAAGCAATATGAGTCCATAAATTGTGAGATAGCTGCAAAATGGTGAAAAAAGGCAATGGAGAAAGGAGCGATGTTTTTCCACTCACTAGGCGACGCTGACTTGTTCCGGCGGATAAATATCATATTGTTCGGCCCAATATCCCATGAACCACGTTTGCGCCGTCAACAAGGCATCGCAAATTAACATGCCGCCCACAAACAATGTCCAGAAAAGGACGGAGCGGGATCCACCCAAACCTTCGAGGAATAGCTTAACTGTTAAAAGGAGTGGATCAATTCAGGGGCACTACAGAACAAGTAAATGGCAATTTACACGCATCCCAACTGACATGCCCTTCGGCGATTTCCTCAGCCACAATCAGCTTGCCGTCGGCCTGCTTCACAGTCGCATCTGGCTCTTCCTGGTCGATTCGTTTCTCCTCGTCCTTGATCGCCTGAACCCCTTCGACAAATTCTGCAGCGAGGGTTTTGTCATTTGCGACTGCATCAGACACCGAGCCGCAGCTGACTACACGTCCGTCCAGGCCAAGAGACACGACGTAGTCCGCAATCGAGCTAGTCATCGTGACGTTGTGCGTCTGTAGCGGAATGATAAGAGCAGTCAAACCCAGACAAAAATCTTTCACTTACGACAAGCAAGACCGTTCTTCCACGAATGAGGTCACCTTTGAAGCACTTTTCCACAATCCATCGGGAAGTGTGGACATCCAATGCAGCCAGGACCTTGTGCGTACAATCGATATTGGCCCCAGATGAAAATCATGAAGGATATGCTTACGTCATCCAATATAAGGGTCTTGGCGGAGGAATAGACGGCGCGGGCGAGGGTGACGCGGGCCTTCTGACCACCACTGTGAGACCACAAGAATCAGCAACGGATTCCTAGGGTATTGAATATTTTGCGCGACCTTAATGTCAAACCTTTTTCTCCGACTTCTGTCTTATCTCCAGCATCGAACAAGCTAAGGTCACGTTGCAAGCCGCACTGGTAGATGACTGCCAAGGCGTGAGAAAGAGATGTCTAATCGTGGAGAGGGAACGTACCTTTGTTATAACGTTCCTCATCGTACGGGGCACCGAATAGGATATTGTCCTGCTTTTGGTCAGACGGCGAGCACCACAAGCACGGACCGTATTCACCTTGATGGTTTCATTCTGGACCCACGACTCCTGCGCAGCGTAGCTTACACCGCCCAATCTAGGCAGATGATACCAAGCGTCTGGGGTCATAGGGATAAAGTGCATTTCTCCTAACAGCGCCATCAATAAGGAGGTCTTCCCGGAGCCGGTCGGCCCAATGATGAGGTTGAAGCAACCCCGCTTGAAAAGCAGCTCGCCTTCCACGCGTAGGGTAAACTTGCGCCTCGCTGGCGTAAAGACACCATCGTTGGGATCGTCATTGGACCACGTGAAGCTGGCATTCAAGAATCCGATCACTTCCCGATCAAAGTGCGACGCATCAGTCAGCATGAGGCGTCTAGAGCCCTTCTCGACGTCTGCAAACTCATCCAACAGCTCTGTCTATAAGGTAAAATGTCAAGGAGACGCCATTATCAGAGAAGTAATAGACACTCACATTGTGTAAGAAATCGTCGACGCGATCGAGGGAGACCTTTGCCTGAAGGAACATGGGGATCATCCAGAAGACAGTGTGAAGCTGATCACGCAGAAGATCGAACACTGAAAAGACGTTCTATCACAGACATGTCGTCGGGAACGACTTGGGTCTTACCCGCCATTGAGGAAAATACGACCGATGCTATACTGAACGTCAGCGTGTTTACTCCGGTGACCATCGGGAATCTTACGGGTGAGTGCTTGCTTCATAATTGCAGTCTATGAAGACGATCAGCCAAGTAGCAACGTCAGAGTGTCAATTTACGCACGAAAGTAACGTAGGTGACAACCATCTTCAAAGAGGGTCGGTCAGAGCAAGGTCGTCAGGCAAATCGTTGAACACACCGTAACGACTGGTATGAAAAAGCTAGATAATACACATCAGTGAGAATGCTGCTCGAATCGTAAACGACACCTACTTGATATTTCCGTTGATCAAGTTCAGAATTTGGCGTACCTTGATGTACTGGAGTTCCTGGCCTCTCTTTTCGGCCAGTCTCTCGGCAATCTTTGGCTCCCAGCCAAACATTTTGATCATGCGTAGGATGGCCATCGCTACAGAAAGCACTTTAGTGTCTGTGGCGCCTATCAACGACTTCCCTCTCACTTTCAGTAGCACTCTGGACACGCGCATCTGTCTGTCCTCGGGGTCAACCCTCACTGAAAGTCCGAACATCAATGCGACAAGCCTACCCGCTTCATGGTTTCTTTCTGAACTTTCTGGATTTTACTTGCGACAATGCCGGGGATAGGGAAAAGGGCGAGCATCGCTACCGTCCCTACAAATGCACTCCACCCAAGGATGGTGTACAAGAACCAAATGCATACGACAATCTGAAACGGAAGATACAAAACTGCGTGACGCGGCTCAT
>Ga0307510_10011633_pt1 | contig 10446 bp, 9 predicted proteins | sample 12_EM_MG_FD_207224 | JGI IMG/M metagenome (GOLD analysis project Ga0307510, IMG submission 207224) | Populus trichocarpa ectomycorrhiza microbial communities from riparian zone in the Pacific Northwest, United States - 12_EM | ecosystem: Host-associated > Plants > Roots > Unclassified | place...
TGTATTACGGGGAGGGAGGGAGGGAGGGAGAGTAGGGGAGAGTAGCATAGCACAGTGCAGTTACGCTTACGTGCTTTCTCGCTTTCTCGCTTCAAAGAAAATTTACTGTTGAGAGGAAGCTGGTTGGTGTTCTCTAGCTGCATTCATTATATATCACTCGTGTAGTTCTTGTAGCGCAAATGATGCTTAGAAAGATATTCCGGGGCACTAGGCATGCTTCATGGGAGGGAGCGCTCACGATACCACACACATAATGGCGGGTGAACTTTGCCGTGCGTGCCTTGCCATAAGGCATAGAAGCAATGTCAAATACTCTGTTGTGAGAAAGGAACACTACATAGAGCACTAGTACCCGTACTAGCTCAGGGTTTGCTAGGCCTAGTAGCCCTTGGCGTTCAGGAAACCTCTCCTCGCACCTCCGCTAAGTGGTTTGCAATCATAATCATTATTATTGTTGTTGTTATTGTTGCCATTTTTTGTTAAAACCCCCAGATCCGTTAGTAAAAGGTGGGGGGGGGATCCATGGTACATGGTCACTCGGGGGTATTACGAGCTACGGAAAGCCTGTTGGCCAAAGTAGACGTAAATGTATGATACCTTTAAGGAAGGAATAAGAAATAAGTGATAGACATTGAAATGGTTAAAATCCAATGTAGTGAAGGTGGTAAAAACGTGATTTAAGATTCTCGGTGGTTGGTCTGATAAAAGGGAAACGAACTCGGTATATATGATCATGAAAGCTTATTGAATGTGCTCTGATTAAATGAAAGCTTTTAGCAGTTATCTACCTTCCTCAATGTTTGTCTAGAGTACTAGCCCCGTATCTATATCGAAAGTCTCTTAGTCCGTTCTTTACCTTGCCGGGATCAGGGTGAGGGAGTTGAATGAAGGGGAATGTCAGAGATCTAATTCTCCAGCAGCCGTATAGGAGGCAGCAGTCTTTCCTAGACTGATCAATTTGTACATTTAGTAGAGAGCTCCTCGTTTAATGCATTCTATAAGCAAAAATTCACACTTCTCTTGAGTATACTGTATGATATTATATAAGGGATGAGAGTGATCGCAAAAGTATCGGTATGGTGCTTAAAAGTGCAATTTTCAGCGGAAAGGAAGGGAAGAAGCATGCCTGGCCCTTTTGTGCCGTGTAACATAGAGACTAGACTGTGTGATAAAAAGGATGGGGAAATGATTTCACTACCCCGCTGAAACCGCGGCATTGGACTTACCTCTAGCCTCCGAATATGCCGGTACTCGAGTACTTGTATTACGGGAGTAGTGCCAGGCACCAAAAACCGGCCCTTTCGATCTCTCGCTCTTTCCGCTTAGTAATGCAGGCAAAGAAGAGGAAAAGGGCTGCGCCTTGGCATGGATCTATATGTGTGTGTTAACTTATCTCAAAATGCCCCTCCCACCATTCTAAACCACTTCATCAAAAAAAACGGAGTCTATAGAATTAAAGAGGGGTTGGTTTGGGTAGTTTTATAGGGAGTTTCCTCTGAAAACTTCGTTGTTGTTGGGGTCGGTTTGCTATTGAATTTGGTTGTGCCGAGGGTCTATCTCACATGCCCCGAGGCCGGATGTCGCACTTCAACATCTGATACAGAGGCTCGCAAAGCCCCTACACTGCGGCTCATTTGCGACCTATTTTCTAGAGGGGCACGCGATATCCCGAAGGAGTCGGGGCCGTGAATGGACGGGAACAGTGTGGGGTTCATCACCAGTTATCAACCGTTTTGGTGCCCAGCTAACGGCTTTTGCCAAGACCTTGAAGGACCGGGTGTTCGGTTCAACTAGGTCCCGTGGGGGGATGAAACGCCCTGCCCCCACCTCCTAGATTGATATTTGTGGTTTCTTATGGGGGAAGAGGAACCTCTTCCTTCTCGTTACAGTACAGACTGGTACCCCAGCATTACGAGCGCCATATCAGGACCGATTGTTTTACACAACACTTCTCAAAGGGTTCCGGTGCATACACCCCCTTCCCGTCAATTTATAGGGGATCACACCCTCCCTATTCTTTCATCCCCTGACCTATCATACAAGCTCTCCCCGGGAACGCAAAAAGGAAAGGAAAGGAAAACCCCGATATGCCCCTCCACCACCGGTACCTGCCGTTTATCCTCCTGTCATTAGGCACTGGCCTAATACCCGTAACCGCCCACGAACACGGCGCGGAAGGAGTCCCGGAAGGAAAAGCGGTTTCCCCCGATCCCCTAGATTCCATACTATGGATCCACATCTTCACAATGATAGCCGCCTTCGGGGTGATCCTCCCGTTCGGGATGGTCTTGGGGATCGTCAGGAGCAGGTGGCACGTTCCCGTGCAGGTGCTAGGAACCGTCCTGGCAGTGCTGGGCTGGCTACTCGGGCATGCGCACAAGGGGAGGCAGTTCGCGCCGAACATTCACGCGGCCTTTGCATCGTCGTTGATGAGCATGTTGGCTCTGCAGGTTGGCTTGGGGATCTATCTGAGGTTGCATCTCGAGAAGGGGTGGCATGGTGTTGTTAGGCGGCATCTGGTTCGCTTGCATGGCATCGTTGGGAAGGTGATGCCTGTGGTGTCCTGGACGCAGATGTTGTTTGGAGGGATTACCGCGTGAGTTTATTCCTTTTCCTTCTTTTTTTCCCCCTTTTCTATGCCGGTGCTAGGATCGTGGTGGTTGATAAATGGGCAATTGATGACAATGGTGGTTGGTAGGATGGGGTTTTGCCGAGCGGATCACCAAGGACAATGCCTAGCGCATTTTGTAGGCCATCGCTTTCTTTTCGTCCCATCTTTCCTTTTCTAAGGAGATGTGGGGGTCACTGACTGGTTTTTCTTGGCGGATACGGTAGATTATGGGTAGCTCGTTCATAGGATACGGCATAATCATGGTGATCATTCTCTTTGCTGGCCAGGCTTGGCTGAAGAGGTCTGGGAGGTCCCAAGAATTTTGGGATTCTTTGGTGATCACCATTTGGGGTGGGTTTCACTCAAAGTTTATATTCTCTATTTTTTGACTGACTCTTTGTACTATAGGATTTATAAACACATGTATAGCTTACAGCTGCCTTCCTCGGGTAGATGTACGAGGCTTGTACTGACAAGCGTTCTTATTAGTTACGGAGCACAGGTGGGGCCGAGAATGGGCACATAACGACATCCAGCATACTTCCATGGGTGTTGTTTGGTGGTGTGCGGGTCTTTTGGGGCTCTGGCTCTCCAGAGGAAGGAACAAGCAACCTAAACGCAACCTCATTCCTGGGATTGTGATATTCTTGACCGGATATGCTATGGTAACCGAAGTTGGTGCCCGTCCGTTCCAATGCATGCTGACGTGAAAATGCTCCAAGTCTGCACATCCTCAACACCTGCCGCTCTCAACCATGGTGCACAGTGTATTTGGTTACACCCTTATGGCAGCTGGGCTAGCGAGGATCGTCGAGATTTCGTTTATCCTGCGGGATAAACCTGCCCTTGATGGGGAGCCGAGCAGTTTCCAGCATTTGACACCATTTGTGAGTCTCGGCCTTCATTAGGCCTTTTGTTCATGTCTTTGAGCTATGCTGATTAGCCATGTTGCCTTGTAGTTGCTCTTTGCTTCGGGTTTTAGTAGGTTTCGCAGTCCCGGGGGTGGCAGATTGGGCACTATGCTGGCTTTTGAATATGTTTACTAACGGCGCCCGTGTTTTAACAGTTTTCATGTGTGCTACCGAAGAGCGTATGTTGACACATGTTCCTGTGGTGTCAGCATTGATTACTGACTCTGTTTTAGAACTTGCGCTTGTCGACTCCGTTGGGATCGATCATGTCTCCTATCTTCTCGTCCTATATAGCGTGGCATTCCTGATGTACCTCTGTAAGTGTTGCCAGAGCAGTTCTATATTTGGGCTCTTGATCTATACTAAAGGCTCTATCATCTGTCAGTTACAATGGTCCTCATTCACACATATGTCTCGAATCCCAGGGACGTGAAACAAGTCCCTCCAGCCGTCGCGGCGGAGCGCGGCATGAATGGTCACGCAGATAGGAGAGCCCGCGATGCAGAAGAGTTCGAACTCGAGGGCCTAATCAGCGAAGCTGATGATGATGATGAGGAGGATAAGCGAGAGTAATCCATAGAATTATCTACAGGGGTGTGAGGATAGGAACGGGGGGCTAAATAGCGATACTAGGAACGGCTAATATAAGGGATTTGGGCCTGCCGAGTTGTGTGGCTGAACGGGTTTGGGGAGGAGTGGGAAGGGTATTAGTGACATATCCCTTCGTTTGGTTTCATTGTTGGAGCTAAAAGCCAGCGACTCATGTTAGTTTAGCATTAAATCGTAATATTATTTGTGTTCTATAGAGGGAAATGATCATCCAATGGGATCGCGGGCTGTGCAAGCACGGACTCCCAGAACCACACTGCACCGTAAAGACGGGTACCAGTACTTTACAACAGAGAGTCCCTACTCGATATATTGGACTGTGAAGCCATTGCTTCACTCGGGATGCATACTTTCTACCCGCGGAAGGAACGGGGAACTGCAATAAGGGTGTCTCACCCGCGTACCAGCGATAGTCTGGCCTAAGCCCTCTAATACCCAGGAAGGAGATGTTTTAGAGTGATAGGTAGAGGGAGGGGAACGGCAACTAGATAGAAGCGTCTATCCTAGAATAAGTATTTAACTGCTTTGTAGTGGTATCAGATATAATAGTATTTTAAAAGCTTCAGGCTTATAAACTACATTAGATAAAAGTAGTAAGAGCCATCTTAAAGTGGAAATGGACTGATGAACTAAGTCTGCAATGTGGTCACTGGGTTCACTGAGCCCTTGATCTTTTGTTATACGGTAACTTTAGTTGACTACCCCGTACTAACTGTCTCAAGGTAGGGAGGAGATCAGGAGAAATTTACTTGAGAGGTGGACTCGAGTGCAGTACAGCGAAGAATAGTCAGGTGGGAAGATAGCTAGTTAGGAAGTTTCCCCCTTTTGCTATAAAGAACATATGAAATTTTCTGGTAATGATAGTGGTTTTTTTCTTTTCTCTTTTCCTTTTTACAAGTCGCGGAACACTAAAATACACGCCTCGCCCAAATGCACTGCACAGTTCGATACTGATTGGTCGGATTTCAGTGATCTTTAGACTACAAACCAATCGGTAGGGACTGTGTACTCGTACTGTATTTGGACGGGGTGTTGTGTGAATTTGGGTGTTCTTTGATCGTGCAAGAGGATCTGATTTGATGTTGTGAATTGGTTTTCCCCCTCCCCTCCCATTGTACTTGATAATGTTGTCACTACCGTACTCGTTTTGGACAGGGAGGTGTTTTAAGTTTCTTGTTTGGGTTTTCTATGCGGCGCACTTTGGGATGCTTGCTCAGTTTCTCCAGCAGTTCTGATGGGCGATTCGTAAAGTCTTTGGCTGAATTAGCGCCAAGATGCCCCCAGCTCACACATAAACACCCCGAAGCTTGACGCCAATTCATCCGAATGCTTTGTGAATTCGCCAAGTGCCGGTAGATTCAAGGATTTAGACTGGCAGGAAGGAGAAGGTTGGCGGCGGGGGTCCTCTCTGAGTTAATTAATCTGCCAATTGCTCACGTGACACATGACCAATTCTGGCGAGGCGACTTGCCGCAATATGTGGACCTAGCAATTGTGCGGGGAAAGAAAAAAGGTTGGGGTGGGGTAGAGTGGGGTTGTTGGCCGAATGGTATTAATAGTCCATGAACGATAAAACGTCACTGACGGACGGTTTATACTGCGTGAGGAGGGATTGCGATGGTGATAGGAGGGAGTGAGCTGGGTTCAAGAAACAAACGTGGCAGAACCGCTTTCCTTTCCTCCAATCTGCAGCCGCTTGCGTGCTGTGGCTGCAGCTGCGGGGGTGTTTTGTTCATTTATCATGTTTCTAATTTCTTTGAAACGGGGTAAGTTAATCGCGTAATCACTGGAAAACTGCAGGGCCTACTTACTTACTGCGCTGCGCTGCAATGTAACTTATATAAAGTATTTCTGGGTTGTGCTGTTGTTTGTTTGTTGCGTGAGCGGTGGTTGGAAGGAGCTTTCGCTTCGAGTTTTTATAGCCCTGTATCAGTATTTATTGTCACTACCTCCCCATGTCGGGATTGGGTAATCTGGAAATGCGGTGGCGGTGCGGCTGCTGTTGGTGGTGGTGGTGATATAGGGGTTACACTATTGGCTGCTGGCTATTTACGTTATCGTTATCTGCGTATGATGGCTATGTCGTGAGATTTTGAGGTTGGTTCGGGTTGATTTTGTTTTGTTCGGATGTGAGTGAGTTAGTGAGTGAGTTAGTGAGTGAGTGAGTGAGTGAGCGAGTGAGTGGGCGAATGGGTGAGGGAGTCGAGTTGAGTTAAAGATACCGCATCTATTTTATCCGAGCTGTACCGATCTGGCTTCCGTTGAAGCTGCCGTTAAGTGTTATGTACGGCACCGTAGAGGACTTTGTCTGATGTCTGATACAGCGGTGGCGGACTGGCCAGGATGGTCTTTTGGTACCGCACTCGCGCTGTATTGTACGAGTACTTGTACCCAGCACTGTACCATACAGTGCATATCCCTCCCTGCTGGTAAAGTCTGAGAAGAGCTTGAAGAGGGGACTCTTGCCGAATCCTTCTTTTTTTTTAATAAATAAATGAATAAATAAATAAATAATTATTATTATTATCGTTCTTCGAGTGAGGTTGGTCTCGGACTGGCTTTTTTTTCTTCATCTACTTGATGATGGCTGCTGCTGCTTTCTGCATCCCGCGCCTCCACGTCTGTGTCTCTCTGTCTTTTGCTGACTGACTTCTGCCTTCGCCGCTTCTTCTCCTTCCTCCTTTTCCTACCGCATGCCCTTGCCTCGTCGTGCTGTCCCGCCCTCCCTTTCCCTCCCTTTCCCTCCCACACTCACTCACTCTCCCCTACTGTAAACGCCCCCGCCCTCAACTTCCTCCCTTCTTGACTGCTTCACAAGCACAAGCTTCGGAATCAACTCTACCGCCACTTCCTACTCGTGCTTTCCCCACTGGCCCTTTTGGTTCTTTCTCTCACTAGTCATCATCCTATTTTGTAGTCTCACCCTACTCCCCCATTCTATTCTCTGTAAACCCTCTTACGAATAGCATACGAACCCTCGTCTGCCTATTAGAGGCAGCTCGACACGCTGGGTATTTAATTATTGCCTGCTCCTGCATTTTACCATTCTTCCTGGAACATTCTCTTTGATTCCTGAGTCAAGGTCACGCGTGCTCTAGCGATAGAAAACATTACACACACTCTCCCCTTTCCCTCTTTTCCATCACACGGCAGACAGCCACGCACACAGTCAACCGCTCTCTTCTCGCCTCCCACCTCCCCTCTCTTTCCCCCTGAACTTATGTCTCTCAACCTCACCATCATGGCCGACGAACGCAAGATCGCTGAGCGCATGCTCATGAACGAGCTTAAGGAACTTTCCAAGGAGAACTGGGTGAATGCTGAAGTGAGTCTTCGATTACTTGTTGTGCTTTTAGGCTTGTGACCGGAAGCAACGACCCACTAATCTGATATTTCGCTTTTGTTTTGTTTGTTCTAAAGCCTCGGGATGGGAACTTGTTTGTTTGGGATATCGCCTTGATTGTCGTAAATCCTACGTCTTTGTATTGCGGGGCCTATCTTAAGGTATTACTCCCCAACTCTGTTTTGTGCCTGGAGTGCACCTTTGTCGGTATTGCATGATCTAACTCGTTTGTTCTCTTTTTTCCCTTCCTTCCCCTAGGCTGAGCTCAAGATTCCGAAAAATTATCCGATGAGCCCCCCCGAGTTTAAGTTTGTCCGTCCGCTCTTCCATCCCAACATCTACCCTGATGGCAAATTGTGTATCTCGATTCTTCATGCCCCTGGGGAAGATGAGACATCTGGAGAGCTCGCTTCGGTACTTAAATTAATGCCCCTCGCCTGGAGAAAGCTGATCTCAGCGGCTAACGGTTTGTTAGGAGCGTTGGTCACCTGCTCAACGCATATTTACCGTGTTGATCTCAATCTTATCGCTACTTGATGATGCCGAGGTTTCTAGCGCGGCGAACGTCGATGCTGGTGTTATGCTACGCAAGGAGCCGGAAAGGTATAAGAAGGTCGTGAAGGAGCATGTTGAGACTTCTAAACGCGATATCCCTGCTGGATTCAAGATGCCCAGCCTTGTTGAGACCAGACCTCCAGAGAAGGAGGAGGTCGACGATGATTTTTGGTGTGAATTCGAGGGGGAGAGCGATTATGGGGACACTAGTGATGATGAAGATATGGTTTTTGGTATGATTTCTTTTCGGACTCGGGGTACGGTTTCGGTTTACTGATTTGGTTGGCGTTTAGAGGATGATGAAGAATCTGACCCCGATGAGGCGGAGGAAGTGAGTCAAGACGGAGAGAAGCGTAGCTGTTGAGTTGCCTACCAATTATATTCCTGTCTTGCTGGTTATCATTTTTTCTGTTCTGGAATTCTCAAGTCGTATTACAATATACTTTCCTTGCCGACTCGTCTCTCCCCATATCCCTTTCCACAATTCGCTTTATTCTTGTTCTTGAGCGATTAAAATTTTAGCGTTGCATCTTCCCCACTAATTTCACTTTTATCTCTTCATTCCTGTTTTCTTTCGCTGTTAAATCCTCAGGTTTCTCTTTGTTGGCTGGTCGGCGTTTCTTGGGGAGGGGGTGGAGGAGGACAGCATCAGTGGGGAAGATTCTGGTCGAGGAGGGATCCCGAGGAAGGTCAGTATTTGTTTGGTCCTCATGGCCATGGTGCCCGTCGGTTCATTTGTTTTTATATTTTTGTGGTAACCATGTGAGAAACAAATGGTTCATTGCCTACTATCTACAATTGGTCTCGTGGTCGATTCGGAAAAAGGTTGCAAATGCCCCACGAGTGAGGAGCCGTGATCATAGTTGCTAAAAAAGGATGACGTAGATCTTTCCCGATGAGTCAGAGTGTCACTGCCCTGCAGCAGAGCCGCAGCCGGGCAACAGGCAACGCACCGACCGGAGAAGAAAAAAGAGAGAGGGTTGGTAAAAAGTCCCTCCGCCCCACATCAAACAACCATGCGCCCGTTTCTTAAAGCTTGCAACAGGAATGTGTTGATACATCCCCTGCCGGTGGTTAGACATTTGCTGCCTGCCATCGGTGTCGGCGGTGGTCAATTCGGCCTGGGGCCGGGGAGCGGATATGCAAGGGTCTGGTACTCACAAAAAAATAGCAACAAAGCACCGCACAACGACCCAGCGTCCGAGTCACAGCAACAGAAAGAGAAGGCAAAGAAAAAGCGAAAAACAGGCTCCCAATCCTCCAAGAATTCACTCCGAAAGGTCGCGGCTCAAGCGGGGCATGCGGCGAGTGGGACTGGGCGGACAAGAGTACTGCACCCCCCCCCCCCCACCCCGCACTCCCCTCCTCATCCTGGAATGCTACTAAATGGGTGAACAGGTCTGCACAGCCTACTGCACTGCCGAAAAATATGACCTCCCAAGTGCGACGCGCCTTCTCCTTGCGCAAGGCTACACCCCCGACCCCCTCCTGACTGGCCTGGACGAGCAGGTTATTCACCTCCGCCTACCCATACCGAATTCGATCTCAAGTGCGGAGACGGGGTATCAGGTTGAGGATGGGGATATTTTCATATTCCCGTCGGGGAATGTAGTATCCTGGTCGCTGCCGCCGCAGGAAGTGATGTCCGTGGGAAGGGTCATTGCACAGGCGGGGGATCGGGTGTATGTGGAGGGAGACGTGGAGACCGAAGATCTGGAGTATGTTGAGGACCCCAGGATCCGCAGGAGCAGGATCGTCGGTGATGTGATTATGCTGGGGACGGCGGGGCGGGAGAACTGGGTTTTGGCGGAGGGGGGGGATGGGCATCCTCAGCCGTCCTCCTCCTCCCAAGGCATCCCTCTGCCGCCGGCACCGGCGTCGACACCGGCGTTGGCAACAGCGCGCACACCAAAAGAAGAACTGGCAACAACCCTCGCTAAAGTGGCCTTCTCCTCTGGCCTCTCGCGGAGCACAAAACTCGCGGTGCTAGAATCCATGCTCGACTCCTACCTAATGACAACTCATACCATCCCTACGCTCCTCTCCCGCGGCTCAAAGCTCCCCTTCACGCGCTCCTTCATCCTGCGCAAGACCGGCGAGTTACTAGAGTTCCGCGCACAGCTGAACCTCTACTCCGAGCTGACGGACTCGCTCCCGGACATATTCTGGGACTCCAGGCACGAGCTCGGACTCGAAGGATATTATGACGCTGTCGGCCGCGCGCTGGACGTGGATGTGCGCATTCGACAGTTGAATGCGAAGCTAGATTACGCTTCCGGCATTGTTGAGGTTCTTAGGGAGAGGCTGAGCGAGAGGCATTCGCTCCTACTCGAGTGGATGATTATCATCTTGATTACAATTGAGGTTGGCTTTGAGGTGCGCAGGCTGTGGGGTGAAGGACGGAGGAGCGAGGTTGA
>Ga0307510_10011634_pt1 | contig 10445 bp, 8 predicted proteins | sample 12_EM_MG_FD_207224 | JGI IMG/M metagenome (GOLD analysis project Ga0307510, IMG submission 207224) | Populus trichocarpa ectomycorrhiza microbial communities from riparian zone in the Pacific Northwest, United States - 12_EM | ecosystem: Host-associated > Plants > Roots > Unclassified | place...
TGCTTTTTTTGCTACATTTTGCCCTCTTTTCCTATCATTTCATTTATTTCTTTGCTTCCAACTGCCTTCAGATATCATGGTTTGCCGATTTGTTAGAAGGGGTTCTATCTTATAACCCCCCGGTTCGAAAAAGCGCGTTCCTAGCCTTCGATCATTTTTTGATCGAACCCCCCCCTTCATTGCAACATTGAGTGGGGGAACAACAGAAATCTGGGAAATCCCTGGTTTTCAAGCTTGCATGTTGCAATGGTAAGTATGCCGGTACCAGTATTCAAGTACCGGTACCGTAAAATCTCAGGAATAACGGACCCGCCTGGGCTGGTCGTGCAGCAGTTTTCAGTGCGTTGAATGTCCCAAGAGGCCATCTAACGATGCTTGCTTAAGTTATCCGGCCTCGTTCGCAAGCTCTCTGTCGGAGGGTCTGGTTTCGCTGCACGACCAGCCTGGGCGAGTTCGTTATTCTTGAAATTTTACGGTAGTTGTCATAGATAGCTGATGGTGGTCCCTCACTTGCTTCGATAGAATTAGCTAGCGCCGGGGTTTTTGGTTTCACGAGCACTTGTTTAGCTAGGCTGCGATTGGGTAGTCGTAGGGTGAGTAATACCGTAAATTCTGGGTAAACTCGACCCGCCTCCATGCTTCTTAAGGCAGCCACTATTCCTCTCAAAGACTAACCCCGTGGCGAATTCGCTCTTCCGGGGATAGTAACTACCATACCGGGAATGGTGGCGGGTCGAGTTTACCCAGAATCTACGGTACTCGTCGTGTCGTGACGTTTGTGAAATGGACCGGGCTTGCATAGTGGCTTGCAGTGAGACTTAAGGAGGTGCAGGGAAGTTCATGCAGGGGAGAGGCCAATAAGGGGAGGCCAAATAGATTAATTATTGTATTAGAGATATAAGAAGCCTGTTCTCGTAAAAAGTAGATTGTAGTTGATTCGTAGATCAAAAAACTGTGAACATGGCGACCCCAAGAGGACGAACGACTCCAATGGCAAAACGAGGTCAGATTATCGGCTATGCAATGCTAGAGGGAAGACAAAAAATGAGCCTAAAGGAGATTTCAGAAAAGACAGGAGTATTGGTAACTACCTGCTCGAATATTATCCGAACGGCTAGGGAGAGAGCAGGGGAGAATGGCAATCATGATCTCTGTGTGGACGAAAACCTTGCCCCACTGCCCAACTCAGTCAAAGGAGCCAATGAGGCCCTCACCCCAGCTCAGAAGGAACATTTGGTGGCAACTACATTGCAAGATGCTGATCATTGTCGGATGACATTTTCACAGCTTGCTCAAGCAGGTATTTCTTTTACTTTTTTTAATTTTATTATTTATGTACATTTAATCTGATTAAATAACTACATGTAACTAACTTTATATTTTATTAATATTATAAAAAAGCACAACTAGATGTTAGTCGCCAAACGGTTTCTAAAGTTTTGCGTGAAAACAAAATTTATCGCCGGAAACCAGTCCGGAAGCCAACCCTTAGCCCAGAGCAGAAAGCAAGACGACTTGCTTTCTGCTACCAGCATCAAGGTAGAGATTGGCGGGAAATCATCTTTACAGATGAATCCTACTTTGAGACAGGAAGTCTCCAATCTCGCCGTGCGCGTGATGTTTTACGCTGGGCTGGTGAAGCCTACTGGCCTCGAAATATTGACCGCAAGTTTGCTCAAGGAGCAACGGTTATGTTTTGGGGTGCAATTTTGTATGGAAAGTCAGGTATGTAAAAGTAGTTTTTTATTATTCTTTTATGTACAATAATAATAGATTTTGATTATTTTAAACTATGTACATAATAGCTAATATTAATAAAATAATAAAAGGAAATGAACTACTACCATATCATATGTACACTACACCATATGAAACCAAAACTCAACGAAACAATGCTTTAATAGCACTTCAGAGGGAGTATGAATATGAGCTGATGCAGAATGCAAATGCCAGCTTGGTTGGTGAAGAGATTCCATTCCCAGATCCAGAATTAAAAACCAGAAAGGTTGACCGTAAAGGGGGTATTGACTGGTACATCTACCGGGAGAGGATTCTGAATCCTCTCGTCTACCCTTTTACTGCGGGAGCGATTGCGGAGTTCACAGAGCGAAATATCATGATAATGGAGGACAATGCTCCCGCACATGTCCACCATTATCATGAGATACCCGGGGAGCGGTGGGGGTTTGCCAAGATGATTTGGCCTACCAACTCACCGGACCTGAGCCCTATTGAGACTATTTGGACAGAATTAAAGGATAAACTTCATGAACAAATTGGTCCTCGTATGACTGCTAGGCAAATACGAATCACTTTAGAGCAGGTAGTATTTTTATTTATTTTTCCTACAAATATTCTCTTTTTTTCTATCTACTAACTATTGCTAACTATCTGCTAGGCTTGGAGAGAGTATCCACAAGACCGGGTCAACCACCATATCTCATCCATGCCCCAACGGATTCAGGCCTGTATACCAGATGAGGGTGGCAATAATTTCAATTTCTAGTTTCCTCTGTTTTTCTTTTTTCTTTCTTTCTTTGCTTCCTTTTCTTTGCTCATATCCTTTTCTTTCTTTAAAGCATATCGTGAATTAAATCTTATCATGCGGCTCCTGTATACTCTTTGGGCCTAGTGGCACCCCCATGTGCCCCCTTGCGCCTTCATGCAAGCCCGGTCCATTTCACAAACGTCACGACACGACAAGTACACCGCTGTCCGTTTCCTAACCATCATAGTGTGACACTGATACGTTCCAACTTCTCGTAAACCTTAATCTCTAACCTCTAGTCTTCCTTAGTGCTAATTCCTAAACATCTCAAATGTTCTTACTTTAGCTAACGTCTCAACTAAACATACCGTCACTTTTCTGATAATACTACCCAATCGTGCAACCGTTATCAAACACAATGCTTCTCAGCCATGTCCCATCAGTGTTCCGGCTACTCTCAGGTATGGAACCTTCATGAATTTTCAACAGTTTCCCAGTCCGTAGTATTATATCATATCATTCTTTTTATCTGTCTCAACCGAAGGCCGAAAGAGAATCTTTTCTCCCCGCTTCCTCCCCTTAATCATCGCCAAAACCTGGACATCCCAACGCCATTCCAAATCATCCCGGCACATCCGTATATCCGCATACACACATACCTGCATATCCGTACGACCTCTATCCCCATACTCCCAATCCCGCGTGCCCTATTGGCAATCCAACATTCTTTGCCCGGGCAATATCATGCACTAATAAGTCACAGAGTCCGGAAAAAAAGGGAGGAAATATGCCGTACATACTGTTTAGAATACCGCCTTCAAGTTCACAGGCCTGCCAACTTGGTTCGACTAGCTACTTTTTGGTTGCTGTTTAAAAAATCAACTCTGTTTCATTTCCTGTTTGGTCTCTTACAAACTATTCATATTCGCAATGCTTGAACTGTGCTTGGCCACACTCCCGGCGTGGAAGTATTATAAAACACTTTAAAGAAGCTCGTTTATCAGATGAAACTGCGAGTGGCTTGCAGGGAAGAAATCCTGGATGAAACAAGCTCCAGAAGAGTACACCCGGAGAGGTAACTGGCAAATTCTCAGCTGAAGAGTGATTCCCTCTTATATAGTATGATGCCCTTTATCTTAACATTCAGTTACTATTGCCCAGCGCCCCATACTGGGTGAGAAAATTCTCTTATCAGACAGATGGCGGGTGAGAGGAGAAGATACACCACAACCACAATTTTCTAATGCATTCCAAATAGGTCCCGGCTGGGGGAGATATCTGACGAGAGAACAGGCTTAGGAGCCCAGGGCCTCTGGTTGTCTCGAACAATGGTCTTTCCCTCAAGAGGATTTTCAACAGAGCACTCCGATCGGCATATCCGCTAAATGGCATAGCAATAGAATTGGTTATTGGATGGGTGGACGTGGTGGATATGAGAGAGAACTTGTTTATTCTCAGATGCGCGCCACTGCTAACTAAAAGAGGACTAACAAACATCTGTGCGCAACCAGTGGTTTACCCTCAACGCCGTCCTATGCTCTCCACAACACAACTAGGGTGGTTGCCCGTACACTACTACACTCAACATTGGTAGATTCACTAGGGGTATTCAAAGTTAAAAATGGATGAGTGAAAAAACATGTTGATACCAGAACATGCATTAGTTTACTGAAGATGATGGTCCAATCGCATCATAGAAAATATAGTATCATACTTGAGACCCCCAAATTCTCCATCAGCAAAAAAAAAAGGTTACACCCTGACGCACCCTGTGCTCCCTGTGCGTCCGGCGGTCCAGGCGCACAGAACGTAAACTCCCGTTCTGGATGTGCGGTCTTTTATTGGGTGCTTGTGGACAGGGGTCCATGCCGCCCGGACGCACCAGACGCAACCAAGGACTCAGAAGGTACCCGACGCAGAAAGGTTCTCCAGACGCAAAATGGTTCTCCGGACGCAACCCGATAGGATAGTAGAATAGTGGAAGTACTCAGGTGTAACTGGCTATTATCGGATACCTCCTAAGTCAACAACTCTACCTTCAAGGACTTTGAATGCCTTAGTGAAAACTATGGAGAATATGCAAATTGTCCGGAAAGATCCATCCAGTATTACTCATGTTTACTTATTTGAGTGATTTAGATACTAAAATAGGAATATATTTATTAAAGCTAGACTAGAAAACAGTAGCACCCGGTAGCTAACAATTTGAAAGTTCTTGCCCGGAGAACTAAACTACAAAAGTATGGACAACCCTTAAACCAGCTGTCGGACAGTGTCCGGACAGAGTGCGTTGAATTCCCCTCGGCGAGGGGAATCGAATGGTATAGGCCTCGAAGCGTCCGCATGCCTGTAGCACCCAGTAGCCAACAATTTGAAAGTATGTGCCCGGGGAACACAAGTACAAAAGTGTGCATAGCCATTCAGCCAGTGGTCGGACAGCATCGGGACAGGGTGCGTTGGAGTCCGCCGGCTGTGGGGAATCGAATGGTATAGGTTTCGAAGCGTCCGCATGGCTATTGAGGCTAGCAGGATGAAAAAGGCAAATACCTCAGTGGGCAGATGTCCGCCAGACTCGGGAAGGGTGTCAATAGAGTCCGCTTGCCGAGGGGAATCGAATGGTATAGGCCTCGAAGCGTCCGCATTCCTGTAGCACCCAGTAGCCAACAATTTGAAAGTACTTGCCTGGGGAACTCAAGTACAAAAGTATGCATAGCCATTCAGCCAGTGGTCGGACAGCATCGGGAAAGGGTGCGTTGGAATCCACCGGTCGAGGGGAATCGAATGGTATAGGTTTCGAAGCGTCCGAATGGCTATACAGGTCAGCAGGATGAGAGAGGCAGATATCTCAGGGGGCAGATGTCCGCCAGAGTCGGGAAGGGTGTCATTAGAGTCCGCTCGCCGAGGTGAATCGAATGGTATAGGTCTCTAAGTGTCCGCATGCCTATAGCACCCAGTAGCCGCCAATTTGAAAGTACTTACCCGGGGAACTCAAGTACAAAGGTTTGGATAACATTTCAGCCAGCGGTCGGACAGGGTTGGGACAGGGTGCGTTGGAATCCGCTGGTCGAGGGGAATCGAATGGTATAGGTTTCGAAGCGTCCGCATTCCTGTAGCACCCAGTAGCCAACAATTTGAAAGTACTTGCCCGGGGAACTCAAGTACAAAGGTTTGGATATCATTGGAACCAGCGGCCGGACAGCGTCGGGACAGGGTGCGTTGGAATCCGCCGGTCCAGGGGAATCGAATGGTATAGGCATCGAAGCGTCCGCATGGCTATAAAGGTCAGCAGGATGAAAAAGGCAGATACCTCACCGGGCACTGGCAGATGTCCGCTAGAGTCTGGCATGGCCTCATTGCAATCCGCAAGAGTCAGGAAGGGCCTCATTGGAATCCGCTCGCTTGGGACTAATCAATAGTGTCAACCTGGATGGAAGAGCATGCCTCTGTCCGAAGGTTGATAATATTCAATAGTTCCACTGATTCGATCATGAAGCCTGATACGAGGTGGGAAGAACTTAGCAACCTTTTGCGAGAGGGGTTCGCAATGATCAAATAAGGGGTATGTTTTGGGTCGTTACCGGGACAATAGATGGTTAGTCATCCTATGTTTAGATCCTTTTTCGTCTGAACAGCCTTTACCTGGTGATAAAGTAGTCCATTGTAAGTAGAGGCCATCAGGGGCGGGGAGAGTTCCCCAATGCCGAGCCGTATGGGTGACTTTCATTGGCTTTCTTCGGGAGATTAGAGTGAGAAATGGACCATCCAGGTGCACTGGGCGGACAGGATGCGGGTTGTATTGCACCCAACGGACTGGGATGCAACCATTGTGCTGGGGCCATCTGAGGGTGGGCTGGGCGGACAGGATGCTCTAGACGGATTTCCTCCGTCCGGACGCAATGCCTCTACGTCTGGAGCAAACGCTTTTTTTGCTGATGTCAGCAAGGGGAAAAAAAGAGTTTAGGTAAAGTTTAGCATACAAATAGAAGAAAGATTTTCATGCACCAAGATGACAACATAGGTAGAGAGAATATCATACAACATCAAAATGCCACGCGATTACTCTGAGAACACCGTTTGGACAAGAGCTGAAACCAAGAGCCTAATTCAATGGCTTGAAGATCCTGAGAATTTGCGAAAAATCAAAAAAGGCTCTGGAATTACCAAGAAAACAATCGTCACGGAAATTGCAGCACAAATTCCCACCAAGGAAGTGGTGAACGTCCGATACAAGTATGATAACCTCATGAAAGCCTATCGTGCTGCAGCAAAATTAAACAACCTGAGCAGATGGGGTTTATCAGAAAGGGACTTGGACGAAGGCAGATGAAGTTTAAGAGGTAAGAACCAAATTTATTCATTTAATATACATAAAAATATTATATAGACATTTAATAATCAAATTAAAAAAAAATAGATAAACTACTTTCCCGGTGTCCCTATTTCTTCCGTTTGGAGCGAATTTTGGGTGATCGACCGAATGTACGACCTCCAGTCTCCTATGATTCCGGCCAGAGTGCCACCGATACAGCCGCGACAATAGAACAATTGCTTGTAGCAATGTCCAACGACAATCCGCAAGAAGAGGGGGAGGAGGGTCAACTAGGCAATGTTAGTCAAGGGGTTATCCGATGGGAAGCAGGGGGGGAGATGGAAATTGGGGAAACCATAGGTAGAGGGAGGGAGGAACGAGGAGAAGGGGGAAGAGCAGTTGAGGAAGGAATCCAAATGGAGATAGGAAGGAATGAGGAAAGGGTGGGCATATTGGAAGGGGACAGGAGAGAGGAAGAAGATAATAATAATAATTATCATAGTAGAGAAAGTCGAGAGAGCCAAGAGAGGGAGGTCGGAATTGAGAAGGAAGAGGTAGTGGTCATTGGTGAGAATACAGAGAGGCAGGCAACACAAAGAGTCGATGGACCAAGTTCAAGTCCTAGCCGATTGTCAGCAATCAGAGAACCACGCAAACGCCAATTTCCAGAAATGTTGCCAGCTGACAGCGATAATGATGGAGCATCTGTTGGGATACAAAGAAAGAGAAAAGGGGGATCAAATGCGCTTATTGAAGCGGTGGGTATACTTGCATCAGCAAAGGCAGAAGGGGAGGAAAAGAAGTTTGAGTTTTTAAATCGGCACCTTGTACAACAAGGCGAACTGCGACAGAGAGAGATAGAATTGGAGAGAGAAAAGTTGGAAGTAGAGCGAGAAAAGGCTAGGGGAGAGCAGCACTGAACAGAGCTGCTGATGATTCAACTGCGGGCCACGATTGGTAAACAGAATACCAACAACTTGAATACAGAAGCACTCGACGAGCTAAATTGGGAAAGTGCAGAGTAGGAGTTAAGTCTTCTGGACATGTAAAAGTTTTATTTTAAAATGTTGAAGTTTTGGATACTTATTGTATGCTTTGCTTTTGATTATTGGTTTTGATTATTTTGAATTGTTATTTTTGTATTTATGTACAATTTCAAGTTGTTTAATTATATTCTATTTACAAAATATTCACGCATTCTGTTTCTCCATTCTGTGCCAGCCTGCCGTTCAGCTTCCAATCCTAATATCTCATCCTCCAAATCTCCGTTATTTTCCATCCTATTCTCCTGTCCGACTACCTGTACAGGTGTAACAGGTTTATTCCTGTCTAACGAAAATACAATAGGACCGGCGATAGACCTGCTAGCGCTGGTGCTAAGGGAGGCTTCAAGGGACCGGTAGCTTAGAAGGATAATAGTTGAAGGACAAATTGGGCTAAGGGACTCAGGGATTGCCGTTCAACCAAGTGTATTCTTAGACTGAAGGTCGGTCGAAGTCTGCTGTCTCCTGCTAGCCAGGAGACTGGTTTAAATACAAAACCAAAGAGCGATAGCCTTCCTGCAATCAGGATCATTACCAGTAGCTGCGCACATACCGGAATCCTGTAATCCTGCAAGACCAAAGAAAGAAACAAACAATGCTCAGCCCTCGCCAGTGTTACATGACCATTCCATGCCCGGAATCCTAAATATAAACTTCCAGCAAAGCAAACTAAACATAGCAATACGATAGCATAGCCTATCTGACTCAGAGACAGTGGCGGAGCTGAAATCAAATCAAATAAACCAAATATATATCAACTAAACATAGGAGATCCTGCACTGCCCGCTCCTGTGTACGGTTACCGGAACATGTACACATGTTACAACAGGCCACCATTGCTGATCATTCTCCATATCACAAAGAAAATTATGTAATATAATACAAGCCATTATCCATGCCAACTCGTACATGATCATTAGAATTAGATATCCTAATTGGTATTTCTCGTAAAGATGACCACCTGTTTTTTAAAACACCAAAAGCATGCTCAACCTTAACCCAAGCCTCTGCTAACTGTAGGTTAAAATGCTTATATCCTCCTGCCTCTTGACTTGCAAGTGGCTCCTTATAAGGTGTCATACAGTGACGAGTAACTCGATAGGCCTTATCAGCTAAAATGTACTCATCAGGCCGTGAAAAAAACAAATTTGGCCGTTTAAAAAATGATGTCCCACAAAAAACAGTTGCATCTCCAACAGAAGAGGGAAAACCACTTGTAACAAAAGTAAATTTACGCTTACTATCACAAATACCTTGTACATTTAATGCGTATTGTTTTTTTCTGTTGAAATATGTTTCCCCATCATATGAGGGCCCATATCTTAGTACCATATCAGTACCATCCAAGAACCCAACACATCGCGGAAACCCACTCTCCCGCTCAATCCCAATTCTCATATCCCAAAACTCTCTTGACTCTGGCTCAGGCCACTTTATAAGTCGTGGAAGCAATCGGAGTAAAGCAGAAATGCTACGATTGCAGTATAATCTGGTCGTCCCTTCACCGATGCCTAACTGAGCCGCCCCACGGACTGTTGACATTCCATTAAATCCCAAGAAATACAACATTGTTGCGACCTGAATCGCAGGCGAGGCTTGTAGATTCCGGGATTCATTTTGGAAAATTGGATCGTTACGAATAAGCATGAGTAGTTGATTGAACGAGTTGCCTTTCATTCGCAAAATGCCATAAATCTATCTTCAGACATTGTAAAAAACTAATGTATATTAACTTCAATTTCACTAATTATATATATTTCAATTTTTATTTTATTTATTACATACATGATGATTGAACATGTACTCACTACAGGGTATGGGCTCCGAGTCTCGGGGCATGAAATACCGTATCATTGATATACCAAGCCCAAGGAGCTCAATAACCTCCATTAAATCCTCCCCAAATCCTTCCTCATTGCTTCCGCACCACGATTCTGGCAGGTTGTTTGGGTTGACATTTGAGAAGACCGGGTTATCCAATAAGGCTGAATAAAGGTCGAGGTTCGCGTCTCTCGAGATTTGAAGTCGCTTGGCAGTCAAAGGGGCAAGAAATGTGAAAAATAGAGACAGGTCATCTCTATCGTCAAATAATGATTCAACAATGGTATTTGATAACCAAATATCATCAAGTTGGTGGACGATTCTTGCTTTTTCAGAAGTGCGAGGCATTTTCCCAGATTGTTGTTTAAGAGTTACTTGTCTTCTTCTATTTACACTTCTTATTTTTTTCCCACTCCCACTCACGTAATCTCTTGGTATTCTGTTACACTCTACTAACTTTTACTCGTTACTGACCTCCAGACCTCCGTCTCTACCGAACAAAAAAGTATAGTATGGTAAATTAAAGTAATGGTAAGTTAACTCTTTCTGGGTGTGCCAAGCTTACATGAACCGGCAAAGTAAGCTAAGATTTTTCCACTTTTTTAACTTTGAATACCCCTACTGGGAGTGTGGGCATTGGTTAGGAAAAGTACGGCCATAGGCTTCTGTCATCCTGTTCTATACAAATACACCTATAGAAAAAGTAAAGGTATGATATATGTAAAATACAATAAAAAAGAATATCTGGTTCTCCATAGATCCCCACATATGAATTTACTATCTC
>Ga0307510_10011635_pt1 | contig 10445 bp, 13 predicted proteins | sample 12_EM_MG_FD_207224 | JGI IMG/M metagenome (GOLD analysis project Ga0307510, IMG submission 207224) | Populus trichocarpa ectomycorrhiza microbial communities from riparian zone in the Pacific Northwest, United States - 12_EM | ecosystem: Host-associated > Plants > Roots > Unclassified | place...
GTCGTGGTTATAAGGTCAGATTCTTCCTTGTTCTATACTCAATGGAATTGATTGTGTTTGATAGAGTTCCAAGCGTGAACAGGCCCGTTGTGACAAGGTAAGAGAATACCCCCAGGACTTTACATGGTGCCAATGATGCTGCGTTGAAGGTACCGCAGTTTTCCAAGGCTATACAGAAGGTAAATCCACAGAAAGTTGCCAAGGTATGGGACCAACATACATGCCACCACTGATGCTAAAATTGCTTATTTATCACACAGTCCTCCAAGCTAGAAAGTGAAGCATTGTCCGATGACAACACTTCAATACCTCGTGGCCGCGATGTCAACAAAGGGTGGGACTGCGGAGCACATTTTGTCCCACCCCAATCAGGGGCTTGTATCATCAGTATCAGACTCCAGTCTCCGGCCTTACAGACTGTTATCAAAGCAGCTATCCGTGAAATCACTGGTGATGCCCTCTTCTCAACGGCATATCCTAGTGCGATCACAGTTGCTGATTATTTCCGTGACACACTGAGGGCCACTGCCGACAACCTCAACGTCTCTGTCCTAGGCTGCCGCTTTGGGAAGGACCGCAGGTTTGCGGAAACCATATCACGCGTAGTAAGTCCCCCAATGTCAGTACTTCTGCTATTTCTTATCTTTGACCACAGTTGGCTATCCGTCTGTCAAACCTCCGTTGCGGCTTGAAAAAATTGGCTGCAGTGGAGGTGAAAAGCTTATTCACCATGATGTCAAGTGATGCCTGCCGTGAACGCGTCAAAGATTTGGTTACAAGCACCAAATATATATACCCATGGAACCAGGTTCGTCGTCCATGCCATGAACACCTATCACAAGGCTAATCTTATGTTTATCTACCATATAGTCAGGGCCGACCGCAGGTCTCCATCAATACTCGAAGCCATTCCAACAACCGTTCATCATGTCAATCTTGAAGGAGTTTGTCTTCACAACGTCTCGTGGGATGTCATTGGCCGAGAAGCATGCTCACCGCTTCACGTCGAGTATGGAACAGGGTCCACAGGCAACGGAACTGGAGGTATCTGGGGCTATGGTTTGCGCGGCAGCGACTGCGGTAAGGGATTTCGCGACTTCAGTGAATTGGACTGACCAATTACATAGGTTCACGCTGCTTTGGACGATTGGTCCGAGGGCTATTACAAGAAGTCCGAGTTCAATGCAGACAATTATGAAAACATATATAAAGGCCATGAAGACTTCCTTGCAACGATAAAGAGCACAAGTCCGGGTGCGTTCCATCGTCTAATGGCCAACATTTACGATCAAGTCTCGTAAGTTGACAACTACTCAGTATTAATGGTATGATAACAAATTTGTACAGCTCAAAGCACACGCAGCAGGCCTCTACGGTAACAAACAATGCGATGGCATTGCTCGACATCGCTGGGATGGAAGTCTAAACATATCTCAGATTCTCAATACCTCTGAAGTTTCTTTGCATATACTCCTTCTATACCCATTCGATAAACAGGTCCTTGATAGCCTACTTGAATCATTTGTATCTCTGGTACCTGCTTTAATGCTATGCACACAATGGTGCTTCTTATCTACTAGTCATGGTGTGAGCACAGTGAGCTACCAGGATTGGCACCCTCAAAGGACAACAATTGGCGTCAACCTAACTGAAATATTTGAAAAACGTAGTTAGATGTTACCAATATCACATCATCTAAGGGCTGCATCGCTGTGCCCATTTATTTTTGCATATTCCGGTTCAATTGGTTCAACCAGTCTAAAATGCACATTTGGTTCAAAATATGTCATTTACTACAATTTATAGTACGTTTCGGTTACTTTATGCAAGTTTTACCATTGAGGTTTTTCCAGATGTGGTTATTGTTCGTAGTACTTCGTACTGTCGTGCCGCGAATAATGCCGATTGTATTCACGACCTCTATTACTACCGTGGGCTAGACAGGATTAAACGAGTCAGGAAGAAACAAAATCCAACCATACACCAGCAGCCCTCGCAGTCTCGGTGCCTACAACCTCGTATTGTCGAGCTCTCTGGCCGCGGCATCTGGGCAAGCCTATTGGCCGCCGGTGGTAGTTTGAAGTGTCTCTTGTCAGGGAGTTGGGATGTCTGTTCCCGCGCGTGTTGAGATGTTTATCTTGAAATATATAATAGGCTTGCATTTACACTTTAGTTTGGACCCCGGGAACAGGATGGAAGCCGGCCCTCGTGAATGTACGCTTCGTCTCCAATTCCGCGCTAAGTGCGTTCATGTTCGCCAAGCTCAGGCTCGTGCTCTCTGTCCTGAATTCCCGCACACTACGATGTGCAATGACCTCTAGTCCGCCTATCCTAAGGATGAGTTTTTGCTGCGGGAAGTGCGACGTGAGGACGATAAGCGACCCATTGGAGATGGTCGCAACCAATAATTTCGCCACTGTACCGTAATCTCTCACGGAGTGCGGAGTCAAATTGGCGTGACTGTTGTTATTTTCTTTGCATGAGGATTGAGGAATCGAACTCCTTTGGCCCGTGCCAGTAGGACATTCATATCCATGGTGATGCGCTATCGGTCGAACTATTTGATCGCCCTTGGAGAATCGTCCAGCATGGACGCGGATACATCGTGGTCACGAGGCAACGAGTGCGCTTACCTCCAAATCAAAGTCACATTCTCCCCTTCCTGGCCGGTATACTAGTACATCCAACACATACAACATTCATTGTACATTGTTTTTACAAAATTCCAAGAATACCGCTACCTCAAAAGATGAACATCAAAGGATGACTTGAGCGCGGAGACGCTACCCTGTAAAAAGTGAAGATTCAATATATCTAATACCCTGATCAACAACATGAAGACCCCAAGCTTACCTTCAAACCAAGGATCCTCTGGTCGTCCATCATAACACCGCTGTAGTGATATTCGTCCTGGGTCACAACCTCAACATAGGGCAGTGAAGACCGGACGTCCTCTTTGAATATAAAGCCCGCGGTCAGCACGCTATCCTCCACATTAAGTGTCATCCGATTTCTATTGGGGAGCTGCTGGCTCCAGTTTCCCTGCTCTGACTGCCCATTTTCAGCCGCCAGCGCGCGAGCAGCGCTCACAGCATACGGATTAAAGTCTCGCACAATGATTGGCGATGGCATCCTATCCTCCAACTTGACTGCGCGTTGGCCTGCCGTCGTCGTTATCCAATGCATTGCCGCAGAGTTTCCCGTAAACAAACGCGTCGCAGGGGGGCCCCATTCAGACCATGGCACCTGCACGACCGCGGGAATGGGCGCAGGGAGAGAGCAGAAGGGCGCACATGTGCGGTGCGCCGTAGGGATATGAGCAAGGAGTGCACGGCGATGCACAATAAATGTGAGCCAATCCCGTCGAGCCCAAGGGGAGTGGTCGTGGTTGTAGGACATATTGAAAATAACGATCGCATCCTCTGCCTTGTCACGGAATGGTCGATCGGATGGGGGTGAGATGGCAACGGGACCTGAACCGGTTGGGTTTGGCTCTGCGCGACAGTAATAGTGGCCGAATGAGGCATTTTCGGTGAGGGGTGGAAGATGAAGGACGCATAGAAGCACCAAGCGGGGAGCATTATCACTATCGATCACGATTTTCGATACTTCAAGCGTATGTTCGTGCGAGTTTGGTATCACAAGGGTGTCTTGAGAGAGGTGACTGAAATATGCGTAAATTTCATTTCTAGGAGTCCCAAGCTGAACATAAAGTATCAACGATGTTGGACGAATACTATATGCAGTACCATCGAAACACTCACACAATGGGTCAGGCCCGTTTTCCAGCGTACCAGAAAGAATATGTCACGGTTCTCACTCCTCTCGGAAAAGGATATCAAAAGGATGAGGAAGTCCCCGACAATTTCAATCCGCATGCTGCGTCTTCCAAGAGGCAGAATCATCTTGTCGATGAAGATGATGGGCTGCTCCGCAAGGGGGTGAGGTTGGCCGGTTGAAAACCTGAATAACCGCAGTTCCAAGATCGTACTCTTCTCAGATACATGATGCACGTCGTCTTTACTTCTCTAAAGTCAAACTTGGGACGAACAAGAAGGACAGGGAGCACCTACGCCGTCACAGCTGCTATCAGGTCGTGCTCTTCCACCGCGAGTCCAAAGTCTAAGATCTGTGTTTCAAGACTACACTCCTTCCACTCCAAGTTTTGGTCCTGAGGATCGGACAGCGACGGAAGAGTGATGTAGGAGTACCCGACGGTGAGACGGCGGCTATCGCAGTCGAGTCCCGTGCCGAGAAAGAACGTCCCACCAGTGAAGTCATAAAGACTGGTCGGATTGAATGGAACAAAGACTTCCACGGACCTACGGAAATCAAGCATCGCCCATGCTTCCTCTCGCTTCTTGAGAATGTGAAGACGTTCGGGATAATATAAACCCGGACTCATGTCGTCGCTTACCGCGCAGCGTTCCATCTGAACGAGATAGCGCAATGTGGAGTCATTGCACAGGTCATACAATATCCGACAGGTACGCCCACATGATATAATGTCGAGGGGGGAGAGACATAGAAGGATGCGAGTCATAAGCTCTGGAGGAAAGTGAAGCAGAGACATCGGTTGTGGGACCTGGCGGGTATTGACTGCGATTCCTGCAACTTCATGGATGGGTAGGAAGTTCTGAGTTGTGTGTCTATTCCCAGTGACGTCGGCCTGAGCGAGTGAACATAGTGGATCATCTTTGCAACCTTGTAAGCCTTGTGGATTGATGGCCGACGATTCAGTAGTATAATGAGGGCCAACGGTTTTAAATACAAGGGACGCGAGGGGGGATTCGTGGGGAAAGATATGTCACAAGTGAGAAGGTCAAACAAGGCATTTCAACTTTCACAGACTTCAAACGTATCACTCACTTGGCTCGTGAGGTGTCATCGAAAACATTGCCACCCTAACGGTTTGTGGATCAGCATCTTTAACAGGTGACAAATCTTTGGCTCTTTGATCATCCCGAACCGGTGTCACATGATCGCCATCTTGAGCTTGTAGGGATGCGACTATCGAAAATAACCTTTAGCACTTCCCACTTTACATAGATAGGGTGTATACCGCCATCTTCAAAGAGCACAGGAATTTGATTTTCATGCAAAAACTGCTCAACTGCGCCTGCAGTGAGGGTTTCCTAGGCGCGCGTTTTACTGGTAGCACCAACTTCGAACATTTGTCTTGGACGTACCAGGTTTTCAACGATCTGAAGATCATCATCATGGGCAATGGCTACGACGTCCTCAGGGCATTTCTTTTGGAACTTGCTAATTAGACTCAAAGTCAAGGGGACTACACGTATAGACGAACCTCCACGATATAATCCAAAATACCGACGAGCGGATCGCGATACTGGAATCAAGCTGTCGTACTTCATTCATCACTTCACTGTAGGAAGAAGTCCTACTTTTGGAGCATCTTGAACCCGGGTCACTTGTATCTCATCCTCACGATTGTCGTCAGGATCGTCAGGAAGGGGTTCTGCGGCAGCCCGGATGGGTTTCGTCCAGAACATGATACGCTTTGCTCTGAAGCCCTTGATGAAGACGCACTGATTCGGTGTATCGGATTGATTAACCTTTTGATACGATCAAATAAAGATCAGTGTAGGGCGAGTAAACGGAACGAAAAAAACGGACCGACTCGAAATAACTACAATTGTGTGCCACGTCTCCCTCAAAGTTCCTAAACTCGAAACTTTGCCCACTCGAGTCTTGCGGTTGGGGTACCAGAGCAGTTTTTGCCGTTTCAGAACGGCCAATGAATGCAGCAGAAGCCCATAAAGTGACCAAAGTACACTCAGTGACGAGAATGAGGTCTTCCATGCGCTCGACGGGCAGGTTTTCATTCTTTGACCAGTCAAACCAGCTGCCTACATTGTCTCGTATGAACTTCTCAAATGCTTTTCCGCGCCTAATATATTCCCGGTGACCGTCGTGAGGGAGAGACAGAAGTGCTCCGGGACCCTTGCACTCATAAGTGTAACCTAGCTCACTGTGAGAATGTGCAAGTTGGGAATGTGAGCCGGATCACGCTATCCGGGAAGGGACTAAAACTTACTCGTGGGGAACCTGAGCCCGCATATATTCATTATTTTGGTATCTGACAACTTTGGGGGAGTAGTAATCCCCTTTCTTGAAACGTGCTGTGTGGATATCGAATAGATCCGGATCCATGGCCTTGTAATTCCCTGGTGGATCTTTGCTAATTTTTTGGTTTAAGGGATTGTCCCATGGAAGCTTCACATTGAACATGCGATGGAAAGATCCTTCATAAACGTAGCCAACATCACCAATCGAGACCTTGTCATAATCCTTCACAGGTTCTGGTTCCCACAATGGAATCCCGCGATATAGTGACGAGAGTTGCTCCAGGTAAACGTTCCAGGGTTCGTCCGTGGCTTTATCCGTGGGCATGAAGAGAGAATATGAGGAGTGTTAGTGGGCGTAGTCGTCCGGGGGGGTACAAGGAGGAAGACTTGGATGGGGCTTGATAACACGATTGCAAGGGCGGCATCTGCTACCGTAACTAGAAGTGTTTGTAATTCAGCCTGTCGGTAATTCTCCGACTGGTCGCAGCCTGGCTCCGGTGAGCGCTTCTCAAGTTCTCGAGAGGTTTGCCAACTGCCGGCCAATACCATCCCACTAGATAAGCACGTTCACTGTGGTGATACGTGCATATAGTCTATTACTCCGTCTCTTCCACCTCTTACCTTTTTTCGGCTGTATCATAAGTGCCCTCAATACGGAGTGTACACCGGTACCCAAAAGGGGAGAGACCAATTTCCGAACCGATTCTACTATTATACTCTCACACGCGTTCCAACGGACGAATGCTCAACAACCGCATCGCAGCCCCGAGCACGTCCCGAGCACACAAATAAAGCCACACCCGCGCACGAGCCCGCTCGACGTCCGCCTCGCCCTTGACCGCGACAGTTTCCCACGCGCTCGAGATCGCATACGCGAGCCGGAACGCAAACGTGACCACCCCGCTCTGCTCGTGCATGCGTAGCGCCGTCGGCACAACTTCCGGGTACGTGCCAACAAAACGCGATCTCGCGCACAACCAGTTGCTCCGCGGGCGTCTCGGCTGCGATCTGCTCCAGCGGCGGTAGCGGCAAAAGCTCTGGGTTCTTGCGCGTCGCGCGTCAGTGAGGTGAAGGCGCAAGGGAGAGAAGGAGAGGGGGAGAGATCGCGTTCCCGGAAAACTGAGGGCGCGCGAGGGGAGTTGTAACGGGCGTAACGAAACCCTTGATGCACGGCACGCAGACGGGGAGAGAGGGGAAAGCGGGGCTGTTATTCGATGGGTCCGGTGATGATCTTCGCCAGGCCAGGCGAGAGGGTTATATACAAGTACGCTACACGAGTAGAGCCTGTAGAGGTGAACAGTGTCGTCCTGTGTCTGATGCTAAATAGAAAAGGAAGGTAAAAGAGGGGGAGCGGGAATTCTGAGACAAAAGAATGGCAAGGAAACATACAGAAACGAGAAGGAATGTCTAAGAACAGTGATGTACGTCACGGTGTCCAGTGATATGTGGTCCCGAGCGAGAGCTCGACTGGCGAGGCGTCGCGTACGCTGTTATCTTGACAGCTCGAGAGGGCGAGAAGGGGCAATCCGAGTATTGTCGGTAGGTAGGCTTTGAGGTGAGGCGAAAGGGAAACTTGAGGGACAAAGGGTGAGGAAGGGATCGAGGGGCGACGGAGGCGGAGGTCGAGGCGATGGAGGGAGGTTGAACATGTCGGACTTGCGGGCGCGGCGAGGCCGTCACGTGGTCGATAATGCTCCGTTTCCGTTCCGAGGCTGCAGCGAGTCCATACCTTACACAACAAGGCCCAGTGTCCAGCATGCGGAGAGGGTTACACCTACGAGAGATGGACCTTGGCCCATGCAGCCAAGAAGAACCGCAAGTACCTCTCATTGGAGACTCTGTTCAGTGACCCAGACATGGTGGACCATTACTAGCCACAGATTCAAACACAGCGCACGGGAAAGGTTGAGTAAATAACCCCTGAAGATGATACTACGCATGAACGTTGACAGTCGTTGCAACTGGTTCTTCTCAGCAAATGACAATAGCTTCTCCATTTATTCTCTTCGGACGACGCCCATGGCGGAGCGGAAATGGTAATGCGACACGATTCAGTGGATGACGACATCCTACACGCTGTCCTCGAAATTAGCACGGACGAGTCCTTGGGCGCGGTGGCGTCCATTCAAGAAGTCGACACGTCGAAGCCCTTCCCCCGCTGAGCTAACACGACGCTCGAACTTCCAGAAGATTTCCGCCTTCCTCGACTGGCTGATGACCTCATACTCGGCGCTCTCCACATCCGCGCGGAGGTGGTAGTGGACGGCGAGCAAGACGTCCTGAACTGTGACGTAGGCCTTCCCAGGCGAGATACCGGAGTCGGGGGTAACGTTGAACAGCCAGGGGAGATCACCCGCACGAAGATCCAAATTGGGCAGTAGTGGGCTAGATGCGGGTTGGGCAAGGATGGCTGGCGAGAGGTGTGGATTGAACTGGGAGGGTAGGAAACGCACGTCGTATTGGAGGTTGGGTGCGATGGTTACGGGGTGAATGTGCACGCCAGGGCGCAGGGGTGGGGGTGGGATATAGGGGAGGGCGTGTGCTTGAGGGATTGGTGACGGGGTGCAGAGGTGGTGATGCGGAGTGCGATAAGGCGAGAGGGGCGAGGAGTTCCGTAGTGGCAAGAATTTTCACGGGGAGGGGAGGGGGTGTTGGCGGATGCAACGAGACGACCGAGGAGGTGGAGGCCGCGGGGGATGGGATGGAGCGTACCTCCGCGACGGGGTCTGCATTGAAATGGGTGCGACGTCCCTTGTAGGACTTGGTTGAAGGTAAGCGAAACTGGTCGTAGATGTGTGAACAGTGGGGTGGGAAGCAGGACATGAGGTGAGGACGTCCTTGTTTCTATAGTGCCCCAACGAGTACAGTCATGATCAGTCATGATGCATGATCCCTCAAGTCAAGCCGGGTCCTTTTGTGCCTGTGTCTGTAGCATTTCTGGTTTCTCTAACTTTCTCATGAAATACCCTAACCCTCTTTTAGGGCTCGGCTCATGGCGCTTAAAATGCGGCTCCTGACTTGCTCGCCGCCTCTTGACCTCCCGCTCCGCTGATGGAGACACAAGTCGTGCTCATGTTCAATCGCTCAATCACTGGAAGCTCACGAATAAGTTGTGGTGCCGCACTGGCGGTCTCGGTATTCCCGACAGTCTGCAAGATGTTGGACCTTGTGTCTAGATCTTCCGCGTATCGTCGTCACCCAATCCAGGACTCACCAGTCACGTTTCCAGGAGTTTTTGGGAGTTGACTTCTTCCACTGGACGCTTGTGGGTGGGACTACTAGGACCTTAGCCCGTCGTCGCGTTGACGAAGCAACTGATCTAACCCTCTTCCTTCATTAAAGTGCTCGACGTTGATGCTCGAGATGTGATGACCTCAAAATCTTCTACTTTCCCTGATGATACGATGAAGTAAAAAGGATCAGCTCGTGAAAAGGGAGGAAAGTATTGAGGTGCTCTCCAAAAAAGAAATACGATCGTTGACTTGTGGCCCAGAGCCAGAGGGCGGTGCGGGACGGGACACTACCCCGCTGGGATTGGAGAGCACACAATGTAAACGCCTCTCATTCACCATTTATAAGGCCACTTCTGTAGTTTTTGGTGGAATCTCCTCTGAGTTCGTCCCGGGTAGCCCCATCGGTCGGCCCATGCGATAGTGCGAGCACATTAGAGCTTCCTATATTCCCACGAGCGCAGGCAAGCACGGCTTATCGCAAACCAGGCTGTGTTTAACAAACCAAACCATGGAATACCCATATCCATCATGTTGTTGCTACCATTGCTTTTCCTGGCACCCGATGTAGAAATAGGAGGAAGGCGTGATTTTCTGGGTACGTTTTCACATCCAACGCGGACGGTTCTTCATTCTTTTGTGACATTCACTATCTAGTTGATTGTGATGCATATCGCCAAAATAGGCTGTCTCATTATCCCGGCGAAGCCATATCCCATCAGTATGACGAGCCCGAGTCAAGTGATATGCAACACGGACATGCGCAACTAGGTATGCGTGTTAGCATACTGCGTAAGGGAGCGGCAAGAAAAGAGAGGTACCTCAGTATGTGAAAAAGAAGACTGATCAAAACCACAGGACGCAGTCCTCAAGAGTGATTGCGAGTATATGTGCCTGTACGCGCATACTACATTGAAAAAAAATCGAAAGTGGATGGAACCTATACAATAAAGGAATGTCATATCAGTCCTACCTCGGGCTCAGCGCTCAAGCACTCATACCCAGCGGGAAATGCGTCTCACGAGGTCAAATGATATCAAATCATGTAGAATATTTTACCTGGTTTGATATGATTATAGAAATGAGAGTTTCCTTCTATAAAAATCAAATCATATAGAACCGGTAC
>Ga0307510_10011636_pt1 | contig 10445 bp, 8 predicted proteins | sample 12_EM_MG_FD_207224 | JGI IMG/M metagenome (GOLD analysis project Ga0307510, IMG submission 207224) | Populus trichocarpa ectomycorrhiza microbial communities from riparian zone in the Pacific Northwest, United States - 12_EM | ecosystem: Host-associated > Plants > Roots > Unclassified | place...
CGAGACTCTCCTCTACATCTTTCATTATCCCCACTAGTGTCTTGCACGCGTGCAGACCACTCATATCAGCGCATCCAAGGGTCAGCGTTAGCCACCTGTTATCCCTTGAAGAACAAGTCCCGCCACCGTCATACAAACTCGTGCACATCGCACCTTAGGGTCCTTGGCCCTTAACAAGGAGGATAACATCGTCAGGAGAGAAGGCGGCATAAGTTTTGATAGTATCACTGTTGATCATGGTGAGCTTGTTGTGGTGAGAGTACTAGAACACAGGATGGTGACACCTACAAGCTCCTTGATGGCGGTGATATGGGTGGCGATAGCCTTGAACCGCACCCACCGCACCTGCTACGTCCACCGCGTCCGCGACATCTGCTGAGTCCACCACATCCGCCGCCTTTCCTTTGACCCTCGCCAAGGCCTGCAGCCATCCACAGCGCAAGACAGATGACATTCAAGTTTGCGATGATAAACAAGATGCAAAGTTATCTGTAAAGAGTGACTGAGTGAGAAACATCAAGAGAAGCAAAACATACGTATCGGCAGCAGGCTTAAGATAAGGTGAAGGGGGACTTTGAGGGTCAGAGGAGAGGGACAAGGTAGCAAAGGCAGGCGATAAGGGATGGGGGCGAGGTGAGTGATGGTGGCAAGGGAGTTGACATAGTGGAATGGTGGTGTCCGCGGTCCACCAGGCCAGCATATATGCCAATAGTTGATGTGGATGTCGTTGAGACACGCTCAAGTCACAGTATATCAAGTTCGAGTCAAAATCACATGAAATGGACTTGAATGACATGAGGAGAACTAGCACCCCTCAGTCAGTTTTACCAGCCAGGTCCCCACGTTGAACTAAGTCACATGGTGTCAACGAATTCCTTGCTGGGACATTTTTTTTTTTTGCATTCATTGGATTTATTATGAGAGGACTTGCTGGGATGTTGAACCTGAGGCGAGACAAGACAAAAGGGGAAAGATTAAAGATCTTTGCAAAATCAAAGGTGCTAGGCACAGCGACTCTGCGTTCGGCGTTGGAAGCTTGAAGATGAAGATACTCAAGATGATGGCATGCAAATGAGAAGAGAAAATGCAAGGGAAACTTTGAGAGAAATCATGACACAATTTATGTACATACAGAGTAATTAAACTACAAGTGACCGCCTGAATCTAGGAGTAAGCAAAAAAATCAAACCGGAGACAAGGAGCACAGGGAACACAGGATACAGGTAAGGATGAAAGGGGAGGTAGTGAGAGCAGAGACTTGAGAAAAAAAGGAACACATGGGGGGAGCATAGGATGAGCTCGAAGTCTAATCATGTTGATCCATTGCACAACCATATTCTTCACCAGCTGGTTTGGGTTCTTTGTCAACGAACTCCGAGTCAGATTCCTGGACCTCCGGATCAGGTTCTTGGGCTGCCTCCTTGGGGTCTGGGGCTGCCGGTTGCAATTCTGAGGCAGCTGCTCTCTTGCGAGCGGTGCATTGTGCAGCTAAACATGCAACAGACGATTGATCATCTTGGGGGAGCGTGTTATCCTGTGGACAGTCATTACTGAACACCCAACTATTACCCATCATCATTAAGCACATCCATTTGGGAAAATCCAAGTCTTCTACCTGGTCCACCAAGCCAACGTTTCTTTGGCCCACTCTTCATCATCAAATAGATGCATGATATGCTGGAAGAAGGAATTGGCATTAAAGTTCCCATCCTGTACACCCCATGACCCCTTCAAACTGAGGACGAAACGGGCCTTGAAATGTCAATTAGAAATATGCAAGTAATAAAACAAAATGGTGGCTCACCAAGACTGCAACATATGCAATTGTCACTGGTGTTACCTCCATCATGCCATAAATGTCAGCGATACACTCCTTGCCTGGAGTTTTTCCCCTTTCTTCCTTCATGGCAGTGCACGGTCCGGTGAACAAGTGCCGATAGCACTATAGAAAGATTAGCCATGCATACGCAAATATAATAGAATGACTTACTGAAACCAAAAAGGGACTTTGCAGAAGTTTCTTGTCCATTTTATTGGGGTTGTAGTCATCTTCTGGATAGAGGAAAGACGGCCACTCATTGTGGGTGATGGCGCAGTCCCCATTGTGCACATCACAGCAGAATGTTTCTCGGTCCTTGTCAAATTTGTCTTGTAGACGTCAAGGGCAAAGCAAGCGTGCAGTCGCATGGTGACAGAAGCCACGGGTCTCTTTGTCAGCTTTGCAGTCTAGCACCGGGATGGCTTTGACAGGGTGGATGTAGCCAATAGCGTTCTGGCAAAGTGATCCACAATTGTCTGAGCGACCTCCATTCACTGCTTGGTCCAGCTAACAGGATGATCAGCAAGATATTACATCCAGAGATATCAAACACTTACCAATATAGCCAGTTTGTCGATCCCTGACAGGTCATTTATCTGAGTCCATTCCGTCTGTTCCTTGAGCCCTGGTATAAATGCAAGCATTTTCTGGTATGCATCCAGTATCGCTTGATCTGTATCAGGGTCTCTGAGCATGATAGGGGTCAGTAGATATCTACACGATAAGATGCATTACTTATGTAGAGGAAGCCTCAGGGGGAGTTGCAGCCAGTCGAGATCCCTTGTTAAAGGTCAACCATACATGTATAAAGGGGCCAAGGAATCGAAGCATGCTGTGTGCCCTTCTATGGAGTTGACTGGCATCTGCGGTTGGGCTATGAAGGAAGGTGTGACAATAGATGAAAGAAAAAACCCAATGACACGTACTCCTCAGGCAAGTCGGACTTGCGCCTCTTGGAAGACTGTGACGAACCAAGAAAATCAGTGACCACCTGATTAAGCTTGCGTTTGTCATTCCTAGGGTCACTGGGTCCATCGTGTTCTGTGTTGCTATCCCTAGGTTGCTGTCCATCGCTTGCATGTGAATTGGCTGCTCCTTGATTGTTGTCCCTCCATTGGGGCTCTACAGAGGTATCATAGCTCCCTCCGGAGTTCAGCCTGGGTGCAGATGCACTGTGGCGAGCACCAAGCTTATTGCCACGCCGAGAAATGCCATCTGAGTGGTTGCTGGAGGATGACCGATTTGACATGCTTGGATATGGGTGGGATGAAGCAGGCAAAGAAACAAAATCACATCGCGTTGTCTTTAAAAGTGGTGACTAAAAGGAAACTTCTCAAGTCGGAGAAGTGCCTTCCACCAATGGACCACTATTAAAAATATGAAAAGGTGCAGACGGGATCCCTCCTAGTAACCATTTTATTGGGGAAAATGCCCATCCTTGTGTGGGGTCTTGTACCATAGTATGCATGGGTGCATGTGCAGGGTAGTGGAAGCTATCAGCACTTAGTTAGCCAAATGCACCCTCACTTAGAATTCATATGTGGGATAACTCACCAAATCCCATCCACCAAAGTTTCAATTGCTTCATCATAGTCCCGAAGTGGAAACGGATGGCATTTGCCAAGTTGATCTGAAGGCATTAGCCATTTCATGCAGCAGCCATAGTACGTAGAATTTGCGATGTCCCAGTCAAGCTTTGAGAAAAACAGAACCCAAATGGAGCTACTGAGTGCCGCTCAACTTGACCCATACATAGCAGATACTTGATCGGGACCAGGGCACCAGGACTGCCATACATAAAGCGGGTAATTGTCAAGATAGGCTCCGAATTGGCCCCCTCAGCTTGAATGAGTGGTTGCGCGGCTTCTGCTGGCTCAATGGGTGGTACTCCATCAGGCCTCAGGGATGGCTGCATCAGATGCTGTTGGACCATCAGTCAGAATTCCGAATGCACCAGCACCAAGGCTGTCAGCAGCATCGGCAGTGTCAGGGCTCCACCAATCCCGTCCTTGTAACCATCCATGAAATCATCTGAGACAGATATGTTAGTTGAAGGATCAGCGTGACACTTGAAAACTTCACCTTCATCTGCACCAGCAATCTGACATCTTGACTATCACATACCTGAAACAGGAGAAGTGCCATCATCATGGAACTCCTCAGAGTCCCATAAGGCAGGATTTGTGTCAGATGCAAGTGGGTGTTGGAAGAAGCCATCATGGGTGAACATCCGCTTGCATGCCTGACACCAGAACCGTGTTGTAGCCATGGCATCATAAAGGGATGGGGATGAATGGGACTAAACACAAACAGTTCATATCTTCAGCTGTTCAGATGGTGTCATCGTAAAAGGGGGGGACATACCTTAATCCAAGTCCTCATTCCTCCCATCCTTGTCCTCACTGGTTGTGTCTTCCATCACTCACTCTTCTCACTTTGTGGTTTTTTTGTGCTTCGCTGATGGCATCTTGCACGCATCGATCTCATGCACTTGGCGCAAGATGTCACATGCAGGGGCAGCTAAGTGAAAATCCGGGTGTATTGCAAGTCCCTACAACCACATCGATTCAGGATTGAAGTCGACACCAGAATGGCATTAACGCAGTTACTAGGGGAATCCTTGTTAGTTTCTTTTCCTCCGCTTATTGATATGCTTAAGTTCAGCACGTAGTCTCACCTGATTTGAGGTCAAGGTTTTGTGGGCCAAGTGGCAATCACTTGACCCATTCATTGTCTTCTATTGAGATGGTTAGAAGCAGGATCCAGAGTGAACAGTGCGAGATCCAAGACGTAGAAATATCTTATCACGTCAAGGATCCGCAAAGCAGATCCCACTAATTCATTTCAGAGGAGCTGGCTTCAAACAAAGTAAAGCCAGCAAAGAACCTCCAGAGTCCAAAGCCTTCCTGGTCAAGAAACCAAGAAGGTTTGAGGATGTCATGATACTCAAACAGGTGTGCCCTTCAGAATACCAAAGGGCGCAAGGTGTGTTCAAAGATTCAAAGATTCACTGAATTCTGCAATTCACATTACGTATCGCATTTCGCTGCATTCTTCATCAATGCAAGAGCCAAGAGATCCGTTGTTGAAAGTTGTATTAATTGCATGTGATTGCAAAAGTATGACATTCTATGCATTGCATTAAAATGGTGTATGTATAAAAACGTGAAAACCCCCCTTAGAACTAGCCAAAAGGGGCCTCCACGTGGTGATGCACAAGAGGGGTGAGATGGATTGTATGTGAAGAGCACCAAGGTGTGCACGACAATTTTCAAAAGTCAGCGACAACCCTAGCACCTCCATTGTATGATAATGATCCTTCTGCAGGTTCACCTATGGAAACCTTGTTACAACTTTTACTTCCTCTAAATGACCAAGTTTGACCAACTTCTCAGCAATGGAGTGTCATTGCCGACTCCCCAAAGCCAATCCGGAGGTCTCACTAAGCCATTCAATCAGTAGTAGCAACGGGCGGTGTGTACAAAGGGCAGGGACGTAATCAACGCGAGCTGATGACTTACGCTTACTAGGAATTCCTTGTTGAAGAGCAATAATTGCAATGCTCTATCCCTAGCACGACAGAGTTTCACAAGATTACCCATGACCTTCCGGCCAAGGAAAAAAAACTCGCTGGCTCTGTCAGTGTAGCGCACGTGCGGCCCAGAACATCTAAGGGCATCACAGACCTGTTATTGCCTCAAACTTCCGTCAGCTAGATGCTGACAGTCCCTCTAAGAAGCCAGTGACCAGCAAAAGCCGACCAGGCTATTTAGCAGGTTAAGGTCTTGTTTGTTATCAGAATTAACCAGACAAATCACTCCACCAACTAAGAACGGCCATGCACCACCACCCATAAAATCAAGAAAGAGCTATCAATCTGTCAATCCTAGTTATGTCTGGACCTGGTGAGTTTCCCCATGTTGAGTCAAATTAAGCTGCAGGCTCCACTCCTGGTGGTGCCCTTCAATCAATTCCTTTAAGTTTCAGCCTTGCGACCATACTCCCCCTAGAACCCAAAGACTTTGATTTCTTGTAAGGTGCCGAACGACGCATAATATTGAGGTTGTCTGATCCCTAGTCGGCATAGTTTACTGTTAAGACTACAACGGTATCTGAGAGTTGAGGGGGAGTATTTCCACAAACAACATCGTTTTTCGATCGTAGGTACAGCTTTTCATAGGTAATGTTTTCGCTGTAGTTATCTTTTCTCGATCATAGGTACAGCTTGCGTAGGTAATGTTTTTGTGGTTAGCATTTAACCCCCCAACCCCCCAAAGGGGGGCTTATCACTCATACTGATGTGTGCACTGATTAACACCTGGATCACGTGTTCACGTCTTTTGTTTTTTCCGTCCCCTTGTCTACAAAACTTAGTCTTTTCAATTTCACACTTACAGTCTCTTTATACTACATTTGGCTTTCCCACTACATTTTATTTAACAACATAGATGCTTTATTATTAACCCCTTTTTAGAGGGTCCCGTTAGTTCTAATATCTACGTTTTCCAAATATACTATGTCTACTACGACCTGCAAAGAATCTACCCATCTTTACCATTTTCCTATAGATCATAGGAGCCCACCATAACCTAAATGTTGGGCGGAACATGATAGTAGCATTCTTACTCCAACCATACTGGTCCACATCAACAGTTTGTGGATTTATGGCATCTTCCATTGCTTTCCTTTGGCATTCAAACCACCCAGTTTCATGATGATAAGCCAGAGCATTCACCATCGCGGTCATCTGACCTACTTGTTCTGAATCTAAGCCGTCAGTATCAAACTGTGGCTGTCCAATTTCAGGAACAACACTTGAACAAAGGGGAACACTCTTCTCTCTCTCCTTTCCTTTGCCCTTTGAAGAACGTGTTGCTGGTTGGTCATCTTTATCAATTGTCTCCAATGGTTCAGTAGTTGGTCCAGCCACAGGTGGTCCAAATGCATCAGAAACAACACTACCCTCCTGTTGGAATACTGATGGAAGTCCTGTATCTGGTATCTCAGGTGGATCATGGACTTCAACACCATGCATATTTTGTCCAGGATCTACAACTGGGCCAAATATTGGGGTGGCAATAACCATGAAATAACATTTACGATCAGGAATTTGATCCTTCTGTTGGAAGCCTTTGTATTCTCCATCAAATTGAACAGTTGGGTACTTCCATGTAGTTTTCGATGGTATGATCTGATTGATCCCAAATGTCTTTGGTTTGGTTCTGCGATTGATTGCAGTCACATGGCAATCCATAAGGACTGTCACATTGGGATGATTTATCCTCATCTTCTGAAACAGTGCTGGTGCTTGTTGGTTATCAAGCAGTTTCTTTTGTTGGCCAAAGATTTTGGCATAACTTTCAGTAACAGCTGCTAGATAATGGTCATCTTCCTTTTGGAACTCTGTTAAGAGTCGTCCATTCAGACAGAAACACCCTTGCTTGGATGTGTCAGTACTGAAGATTGGTGCGTTATCAGTTAATGAATCTGTAGCGGACTTGGTGAGCTGCTCCATGTCGTACGGTGTTTGGAACATGATAAGTCAAAGTCGGAATCCAGATTTTGGTTGTAACACAAAGCTTATTTGATATCCAATTCCCCTAACATGAACCATGTCCGTGGTATGTTTGAATGTACACAATTTATCCAGTCCTAAGGGGTGTCCCCTAGGAATGATATTAAGTTGGTAATGGCATACATGTTATGATCCACCCCAATTTTTCTCATCCTCATCGGATCCCCTCCTCGTCACCTTACCCATGCCTAAACGACCATTACCATTGAACCCACCCATCCTACCAGACTTGCCACCGCTACTGCCTAGTGAACCATCCAAACCATCGTCACCTATTGATCAGCCACCAGTCGAGCCCCTCGTCCCCATCCCATGGAACATCCATCGTCGGGAATACTCCTCAATGGAAGAGTACCAAGAGCCACCCCCAGTAGAGAATCCACTGGAAGACCCAGACAGTCCCATGGAGGACGCGCCGCCCTTAGAGCCACAACCAGTCACTCGCTATGAACCTGACGCCCCTGGAGGACAGACACATACCTTATCTCCAGAAGAGTCTCCTATCGAACCCTGGGAAGCATACCTCACTCAGCCCAGTAGTCCTGTGTCCCGCAAACATTCCCTGTCACCTACAAGTCCCTCTTCAGCACCTATACGACAACGCACTAGTCGTGAAGGCAGTTACCAGTCAATTACCCCTTCTGCCTCGTCACCCATAGCTGGCACCTCGCCCCAGAGTCAGGGCTACCAGTCGACCTCCCCCGGAGGATCCGCAGACAATCCTTCATCCACGCAGAGCTCCACAGATGACGCGGATAGCGACATGGCCCTTAATTGGGTCACCATCAATATGGACTACCTTAAAGGGTAGTTGCTTACACTAGACGCCCATTAGACCAGAATGGGCACGCGGAGATCAGATCTCCTCGGATCAACCTCAAACCTCATGGTCGTCATCGCATCATGACGACGCTTCTCTTCTTGGAATGACCCGCCGCCATTGTTCCCCGGTTAAGGATAGATTAGGCAATTCCCTGATCCCTCATTCGCTCTCGCTCATTCTCTATTGTTCGACTCATACAGACCGCAGCACTTGTCCGCGGAGTACCATACGATACAGACAGCCCCCTCTTGACCCGAAATACCTACTATAGTGACCATGGTCCGTGCGCGATCGTGCCTGTATATAAGCGCCCTGTATTTCGACAGTCAAGCCCTAAGCTTGACTTGATTTGCAATCTCAACGTTCTTGAAAGCTTCCCAAGTGCCTCCCCTTTTTACCCACTTCAAACTAAGTCGTCTCTAGTAAACTAGAGACTCTTCTACCCCTTCAAGTACTCGCCACCAGTCCACTCTTAGTACAAGTCGTACTATCAAGGCCCGTTGAAGCCTTAACACAAGTCAAGCTTTCCTTTCGACACACCAGCTTGGCGAGTAGACAACCACCTAGGACGCTTACATCCCCTACCTTCCTAGCACCCCATACGTTAGTGCCGGTGGTTCCGCAGTCCACAACTTTGTGAATCTATTGCATAAGACCTCCCTTACCCGGAGTTGAAAGTCTTGTGTAGGAGGATCAAAGCGCCCTCACGGGTGTTGAAGTGGAAAGAGCGCATAAACCAAACTAAGGTGTGAAGTTTCTTGGGCTCGTGTCCCTTGAAGCGAAGAGGCAGGCGAAAGCCAGACAGCCTTGGGTCATACAGACACATTTATCCCTCCACACGGAGAAGACCTTAGTTCAAAATACATCCACTAACACCGATCCATTTATCCTCCTACCCATCCACCCAAAGACGTCATGACGACACTCGTAAACAACATAAAGACATATGCCGCGGTTGCTGCTACAAGACGCGCACCCCATATTCAAGACCAGAAGGCCACTGGTAGACCAAAAGGCGTCACGATTATAAGGCGCTCGACCACTGGAGTCGGAGCAATCAAACCGACAACAGATCGGTCGTACCAGGGACCAACTGGGTCACCTATGGGAGAAACAAAGACGCAAAAAGCGCAACCACAGGATGAAGCAAAGGCAATGCTTCGTAAAGCCTTATACAAAGTTTTCGACGTCAAGGAACCGACGATCATGGAACAGAAGGACCCTATCGAGGTCAACGCAACTTGCTATTCGGGCGGACGATATAGTACTAGTCTAGTGACCCGATCAATTAAAACATCATTTACAAAATATGGAGGTCATAAGCGCGTACCACCGCCAGACAAACTTATGAGAAGCAAAGAATGCTTCCATTGCCATAAGAAGGGTCACTATGCTTGTAACTGTCGAGTCAAGCGCCGAGTCAATCATGATCGGAAAGAAGTTACAGAAATCTGCTCCATGAGAAGCCGCCCAGATACAGGAATTCTACCAATGGATCGACTTAACAAAAGGATCCAAGAAAACAAGAGCACGAATAGTTTCGACGTTCTTAAAGAAGAAATCATGGATCAAACATCCTCAGTACCTGCTCCAAAACTATTGGATGCAAAAAGAATCAAAGAACTCATAGCCGCACATAAGCAAAAGAGCATACCAACGCTATCGGACATAAAGAAAGTCCAAGAATTTGTCAAAAATAATGCCCACAAATTCGATGAGGCCACTCGCAAAGAAATCATAGATTTATGCAAACCAAAGTCGAAGTCCACTGCAAAGCAGTTGGAAGACGCACATGCCTATCCAAAGTCGAAGCCCTCTGCACAGCAGATGGGAGACGCACTCAAAGAACAAATCCAAACCATGGATGACGACACAAAAATCAGAACGCTCAATGAGCTCATCCCCAAAGCTGGATTCAGCATCCAGAAAATTGAAGCCCTTGCCAAAACCTTCGGACTAGATAGCATCTTTGTCAACAAAAGTAACTCAGTACAAATTGAGTTCGCAGTCATCAGCTACAAAAGGGAAACAAAAGAAATTGGCCTCCTTGATACCGGAGCCACTGAAAACTTCATCGACTCAGAAACCGTCAAGAAACTCCGCCTAGGAATGAAGGAACTCCCTTACCAGCGACCCGTCTTTAATGTTGACGGAACACCCAACAGACAAGGAAAAATCAGCCACTATTGCGACCTCATGGTTAGCCAAGGAAATCTCAGACGACAACT
>Ga0307510_10011637_pt1 | contig 10444 bp, 11 predicted proteins | sample 12_EM_MG_FD_207224 | JGI IMG/M metagenome (GOLD analysis project Ga0307510, IMG submission 207224) | Populus trichocarpa ectomycorrhiza microbial communities from riparian zone in the Pacific Northwest, United States - 12_EM | ecosystem: Host-associated > Plants > Roots > Unclassified | place...
GTTCGGCAGCGCGCGCGACCAGCGGCTTGAGCTGGCCGTACCAGGCGACGCCGGCGCGGATATCGGGATCGACCATGGCGCTGCGCCACACCACCGCGCCGCCCCAGCAGAAGCCGGTGATGCCGATGCGCTTGCCGTCGGCAAAGGGACGGGCCTTGATCCAGTCGGTGGTGGCGCGGACATCGCCATCGACCTGATCGGTGCTGGCCTGTTGCACGACGGGGATGATCTGCTTGATGTCGGTCAGGGCCGGCAGATTGACGCCCGAGCGATAGAAGAAGTCGGGTGCAACCGCGACATAACCGAGCGCGGCGAGGCGGCGGCAGATATCCTTGATATAGTCGTGGATGCCGAACACCTCATTGACCACCAGGATAGTGGCATGCCGCCCGCGCCCCTTGGGCCGCGCGACAAAGGCGGGCAGCGGCTTGGGCGCGCCGTTGGGGATCAGCACCTCTTCGATCACCAGCCCGTCGACCGGTGTGGTGATCGGCGCGGCATCGGCGGCCACCGCCGCAAGCGCGTAACCGACGAAGAACATGCTCGCCGCCGTGCGTCGCGAAACGTGGAAATCCTCGGGAAGCGAACCTTCGGGGCGGGTCAGCAATGTCATGGACATGATCCTTGGGGAGAGTTCAGGCGATTCTTTCCGGCATGGCGGCAGCGTCCTCTTCGAGCGACGTCGCCGGCGCGACCGATTCCCACGGGAAGACGAACCAGTCCTTGGTGATCGAACGGTCGATCGTGCGCGCGGCATAGTCGACCCGCTGGCTGGAACGGATATTGTCGAGCAGTGTCGCGAAACGCACACCGCCGGGCGCCGCGCCTTCGTCGGCGAGGATCGCGCGCATCTTGCCGATCGTAGCCCCACTGTCGTTGATGTCGTCGAGGAACAGCAGCCGTTCGCCGGCGCGGGTGCGCGCCGCGAGGCGGGCGAGCGGGGCGTCGGCGAAATCGCTCACCTGGCTGGAATAATCGACCGACAGCATCGGCAGGCCGGTGGCGTGGCTGAGATACACCGCCGGGGCGAGCCCGCCGCGGCCGATGCCGATAATGAACGAGGGCACCCAGTCCGCGTGCGGATCGAGCTGGGCGGCAAGCGCCATGACATCGGCGACGAAATCGTCGTGCGAGATGGGGGTGAAGATCGGCATCTCAGTGCGCCGCCACATAAGCGTCGAGCGTGGCGAGGTGCGCTGCCACCGTCTCGTCGGGCAGGAACGAGCCGAGGAAGCTGTTGCGTGCCAGCGTGATCAGGTCGTCGCGATCAAGCCCGCGTCCGTCGGCGGCGGCGCGATAATTGTCGGCGATGTAACCGCCGAAATAGGCCGGGTCGTCGGAGTTGATCGTCGCGCGCAGGCCGAGCCGGAGCATGCGGTCGATCGGATGATCCTTCATGTCGTCGACCACGCACAGTTTGAGGTTCGACAGCGGACAGACGGTCAGCGTCATCGCCTCGCGCGCGAGGCGGGCGGTGAGCACGGGGTCCTCGAGGCTGCGATTGCCATGATCGAGTCGATCGATGGCGAGAATGTCGAGCGCCTGGTGAACGTATTCGGGCGGACCTTCCTCGCCGGCATGGGCGACCAGCTTGAGACCCTTGGCGCGCGCGGCGGCGAAGACCCGGGCGAACTTTTCGGGCGGGTGACCGAGTTCGGACGAATCGAGTCCGACGCCGGCGATCCGGTCGAGCCATGGCTCGGCGGCGTCGAGCGTGGCGAAGGCGGCGGCCTCGTCGAGATGGCGGAGGAAGCAGAGGATGAGTTGCGAGGTCAGGCCGTGCTTCGCCTCGGCCTCGGCCATGCCGGCGAGCAGGCCCTCGATCACCACGCCAAAGGCAATGCCGCGATCGGTATGGGTCTGGGGATCGAAGAAGATCTCGGCATGGATCACGCCGTCGGCCGCCGCGCGATCGAAATAGGCGACAGCGAGGTCGCGGAAATCATCGGCGGTGCGCAGCACGTCGGCCCCGGCATAATAGATGTCGAGAAAGTCCTGCAGGTTGGAGAAGCTGTAGGCGGCGCGCACTTCCTCGACGCTGGCGAAGGGGATGGTGACGTTGTTGCGCTGGGCCAGCGCGAACATCAGCTCGGGCTCGAGGCTGCCCTCGATATGGAGGTGGAGCTCGGCCTTGGGGAGCCCGGTGATGAAGGCGGATAGATCGGTCATGGCGCGGTCATCGCGCGCCGGGACGGGCGGGGCAAGCGCCAGTCTCACGCTGTTCCAACAAAAAATTATGTTCCGCTCTTGTTCTTCAGGAACAAAGCGGATACGAGGCTTCCAACACGCATTGAATGCACCGGGCATTCGGGCTAGCGGCGGAGGCGGTAATGGCGGCATCACTGAAGGTAATCGGTAACGACATGGCAGTTTCCAACGACAAGGCGGCGGGTGAGCGCCAAAAGGCCCTCGACGCGGCACTGGCGCAGATCGATCGCGCATTCGGCAAGGGCTCGGCGATGCGGCTCGGCTCGAAGGAGACGATGCAGGTCGAGACGATTTCGACCGGCTCGCTCGGGCTCGACATCGCGCTCGGTGTGGGCGGTTTGCCGCGCGGCCGGGTGATCGAGATTTACGGCCCGGAAAGCTCGGGCAAGACGACGCTGGCGCTGCATGTCATCGCCGAGGCGCAGAAGACCGGCGGCACGGCGGCGTTCGTCGATGCCGAGCATGCGCTCGACCCGGTCTATGCCAAGAAGCTCGGCGTCAATATCGACGAGCTGATCGTGTCGCAGCCCGACACCGGCGAGCAGGCGCTCGAGATCGTCGATACGCTGGTGCGCTCCAACGCGATCGACGTGCTGGTGATCGATTCGGTCGCCGCTTTGGTGCCGCGCGCCGAGATCGAGGGCGAGATGGGCGACAGCCATGTCGGCCTGCAGGCCCGACTGATGTCGCAAAGCTTGCGCAAGCTGACCGGTTCGATCAGCCGCTCGCGCTGCATGGTGATCTTCATCAACCAGCTGCGCATGAAGATCGGCGTGATGTACGGCAACCCCGAGACCACGACCGGCGGCAATGCGCTCAAATTCTACGCCTCGGTCCGGCTCGACATCCGTCGCACCGGCCAGATCAAGGATCGCGAGGAGATCGTCGGCAACACCACTCGGGTGAAGGTCGTCAAGAACAAGGTCGCGCCGCCGTTCAAGCAGGTCGAGTTCGACATCATGTATGGCCAGGGCGTGTCGAAGATCGGCGAGATCCTCGACCTTGGCGTCAAGGCCGGGCTGGTCGAGAAGTCGGGTGCGTGGTTCTCGTACGACAGCGTGCGCATCGGCCAGGGCCGTGAGAACGCCAAGGCGTTCCTCAAGGAAAATAGTGAAATGGCCGACCGGCTGGAAGCGGCGATCCGTCGCCACACCGACAAGGTCGCCGAAGAGATGATGGCCGGCCCGGAAGAGGACGACGATCTCTGATCAGCCTATCCGGCCCCGCTTGGCGGGGTCGGAACCAAAGGGCGACCCGCGCATTTTCAATTCAACGATTTCAACTGGCGGTGTGTTATCCGTCGCAAAGCCCGGAAAGGCCCGCCCGCGTCGGCGGGCCTTTCATTTTGTGGGCCGCGCTGCCCGGCGAGGCGAGGGCGCTTTCGCCGTGGCACCGACCGGCCTATGCTCGCCCGAGGGGAGAGGCGATGAACGGCCGCGACGACACCGAAAGCCGCATTCACGGTTTCATCGATCGCTTTACGCCCGAGATCGCGACGCGCGCTTATGCCTGTCGCGCGGCACTGCGGGCCCGGCTGCCGAGCGCATTCGAACTGGTCTATGACAATTATCAGGCGCTCGCGATCGGCTATGGTTCAAGCGAGCGGCAGAAGGATCTCATACTGTCGCTGGCGCTCTATCCGCGCGTGGTGCGTCTCTTCTTCTATTATGGCGTGACATTGCCCGATCCTGCGGGTCGGCTGTCGGGCGAGGGCAATCAGGTTCGTCATGTGTTGCTGGAAGGGCCGGAGACGCTGGCCGAGCCTGCGGTTGAGGCGTTGATCGCCGCCGCCCTTGCGCAGGGAGAGCTGCCGATGCCGGATGGCGTGACCGGCGCAAGCATCATCAAATCGATCTCAACCAAACAGCGGCCGCGCCGCCCGGGACAAGCATGACTTTCGCGAACGACTGGGCCGGCGCGGTCGGTGACGTGTGGGCGGACGAGTGGCAGCGTACAGACCGCGGCTTCGCTGCGATGACGCCGTATCTCGATGCGGCGATTCTCGCCGCCGCGCCGGAACAGGGCAGGGCGATCGATATCGGCTGCGGCGCCGGCGGCACCAGCATCGCCCTGGCCAGGGCGCGACCGGAGCTGAAGGTTACCGGCATCGATCTCTCTTCCACCCTGGTCGACACCGCGCGGTCGCGTGCGGCCGGGTGCGACAATCTGTCCTTCCGTGTCGCCGACGCGACGGCGAACCCGGATCTGGAAGGCACGGCCGATCTGCTGGTGTCGCGCCACGGTGTGATGTTCTTCGACGATCCGGTGGCCGGGATGGCGGCTTTGCGTCGCCTCGCCGTGCCGGGTGGTGCGTTGGTGTTCTCCTGCTTCGACAGCGTCACGCGCAACCGTTTCGCCGCCGACCCGATGGCCGCTGCCACCGGGCGCGAACCACAGCCGGCAACGGAATATGGACCCGGACCGTTCGGTTTCGCCGATCCCGATTTCGTCACAGCGACGCTGACGGCGGCGGGATGGGGCGAGCTTCGCCATGAAGCGGTCGCCTTCGGTTATCGTGTCGGGGCTGGCGACGATCCGATCGCCGATGCGGTGAACTTCTTCACCCGCATCGGCCCGTCGGCCCCCTTGTTGCGCACCGCCACGCCCGAGGAGCGCCCGGCAATGCTCGCCCGCCTGACCGACGTCGTCGCACGGCATCTGCACGACGGGGTGGTGGATTTCCCGGCGGCGGCATGGCTATGGTCGGCACGGGCAGCATAAGGAACCGGTATGACGATCATCGTCCATCACCTCGAGAACAGCCGGTCGCAGCGCATCCTGTGGATGCTCGAGGAACTCGGCCTGCCTTACGAGATCAAGCGCTACGAGCGCGACAAGAAGACCATGCTCGCGCCACCCGAGCTGAAGCGTGTCCATCCGCTCGGCAAGTCGCCGGTGATCGAGGACAATGACGATGGCCGGATCGTCGCCGAAACCGGGGCGATCGTCGAATATCTCGTCGAAAAGGCCGATGGCCGGCTCGGCGCACCCGCGCACCGCGACGACGCGCTGCGTTACCGCTTCTGGCTGCATTATGCCGAAGGATCGATGATGCCGCCGCTGCTGATCAAGCTGGTGCTCAGCCGCGTGCCGATCATGGGCAAGGTGGCGATGAAGCGCATCCAGCCAATGATCGATGTGCATCTCGACTATGTCGAGAGCGAATTGGCGCAGCGGCCATGGTTCGCCGGCGATGAAATGACGGCGGCCGATGTGATGATGAGCTTCCCGATCGAGGCGGCACGCAGCCGCGCCGGGCTCGACGCTTCACGCCCGGCGACGATCGCCTGGCTGGCCAAGGTCCATGCGCGGCCGGCCTATCAGGCTGCGCTCGCCAAGGGTGGGCCTTACGCCTACGCCTGACCGCTGAGGCCGTGGCCGGGCGCGTGGGGCGGCTCGATCTCGGGCGGTAGAGGCGTCTCGAACCCGCCTTCCCATTGCGCCACGACACTCGCCGCGATGGCGTTGCCGAGCACGTTGGTCGCCGAACGGCCCATGTCGAGGAAATTGTCGATCGCGAGAACGATCAACAAACCTGCCTCGGGAATGCCGAAGTGCGACAGGTTGGCGGCGATCACCACCAGGCTGGCGCGCGGTACGCCGGCAATGCCTTTCGACGTCACCATGAGCATCAGCAACATGCCGATCTGCGTGCCGAGCGGCAGGTGGATGCCGTATGCCTGGGCGATGAACAGTGACGCGAAGGTCATGTACATCATCGAGCCGTCGAGATTGAACGAATAGCCGAGCGGCAGCACGAAGCTGGAGATGCGCGGCGGAACGCCGAACCGGTCCAGCGCCTCCAGCGTGCGCGGGAAGGCTGCTTCCGACGAGGCGGTGGAGAAGGCGAGTAGCGCCGGCTCACGGATGTAGCGGAGCAATGTGAAGATGCGCCGGCCGATGATCAGGAAGGCGAGGCCGATCAGGACCGCCCACAGCAAGCCGAGACCGACATAGACGCTGCCCATGAAGTAGGCGAGTTTGACGATGACGCGCGGGCCATGCTCGATCAGCGTTGCCGCCACCGCTGCGAACACCGCGATTGGTGCGAAGCGCATGACGTAATTGGTGACCTGCAGCATCACCGCGACCAGCCCTTCGAGCCCGCGCACGATCGGTTTGGCGCGCTCGCCCACCGCCGTGATGGCGACGCCGAAGAACAGCGAGAAGATGACGATCGGCAGGATCTCATTGGTCGCCATGACGTCGACGATCGACGCCGGGAAGATGTGTTTGATGAACTTGATCTTGTCGAACGCGCCCTTGTCGACGCCGATATCGACCGGCGTGGCCGGGATCGGCAGGTTGAGGCCGGCGCCGGGCTGTAGCAGGTGGACGAGGAGCAGGCCGAGGGTCAGCGACAAGAGGCTGGCGCAAATGAACCAGGCCAGCGACTTGATGCCGACACGGCCGAGCGCACCGGTGTCGCCCATATGTGCGATGCCGACGACCAGTGTCGAAAACACCAAAGGTGCGATGACCATCTTGATCAGCTGGAGGAATGCGGTGGTCGCCAGCGAGAAATAGCTGGCGATGTCCTTCAGTATGGCCGCCGCGGCAGGCGTGCCGTCGTCGAAATGGGTATTGACGGCCCAGCCGACAGCGATGCCCAGCACCAAGGCGATCAGGATGAAGAGTGTCAGCCGCTTGGCCATAAATTCCCCCGGGATTCGACGGCGCGCAGCCAAGGGGATTGCGGCCGGTCGGTCAAGCGCCTTATGTCCGGCAACCTATTGCGGGGAGAGACGTATGAGCCTGATGATCCTCGCCATGTTGCAAACAGTGACCCCGCCGCCGGAAGCGCCGGCACCGCCCGCGCCACTGCCCTTTGTCGAAAGCGCGACGGACGATGGCGGCTTTGCTCTCACCGTGGCGAGCTTGCCCGCGGACAGGATGTCCGAAGCGCAGGATATGCTCGACGCCGCGGCGGCAAAACGTTGCGGGGCCAAAGCAGTCGTGGCTGGTGAACAGAGTTATGACCAGTCGACCAGTTCCGACGGTCTTCCGTCGCCGACCGTCACGCATTTGCGGATGACCTACAGATGCGCCTGAACCGTCGTGAGATGCTTGTCGCCGGTGCCCTGCTGCCCTTGCTGGGTAGTACCGCCATCCTGCGGGCGGCCGAGCCCGATCTCTCGGCGCTGTCCGACATGACGCGCGGCGTGGTGCCGATCGGCGCCGCCGAGCGCAGCGCGCGAATCGCGCGAGCGCAGGCACTGATGAAGGCGAAAGGCATCGGCGCGGTGCTGATCGAGCCGGGTTCGTCGATGATCTATTTCACCGGGGTCAACTGGCATCGCAGCGAGCGGCTGACCGCGGCCGTGCTCCCGGTCGAAGGCGACCCGTGCATCGTCACGCCGTTCTTCGAGGAACCTTCGGTACGCCAGACGCTGGGGGTGCCGGCCGAGGTGCGCGTGTGGCAGGAGGACGAGGATCCGCTCAAGCTGGTTGCCGGCTTCCTGAAGGAGCGCAAGCTTGCCGCGCAGCCGATCGGGATTGAGGAAACGGTACGTTATTTCGCGGTCAACGGCCTCACGCGCGTGTTGCCGGGGGCGAAAATCGTTTCGGCCAATCCGGTGATCCGCGGTTGCCGGATGATCAAGACCGCGCCCGAGATCGCGCTGATGCAATTGGCGACCGATGTGACGATCACGGCCTATCGCTGGACCTGGCCGCGTATCGAGGCCGGTATGGCGCCATCCGATGTGGGCGCCCTGATGAACGCCGCGACCCAGAAGCTGGGCGGCAGCCCGGAATTCGCGCTCGTCCTGATCGGACCTGCCGCGGCGCTGCCCCATGGCAGCCGCGAGCCGCAGCGGGTCGCCGACGGGCAGATCGTGCTGATGGATTGCGGCTGCACCGTGCAGGGTTATCAGTCCGATGTGTCGCGCACCTTCGTCCATGGCGCGGCGAACGCCGAGCAGCGCAAGGTGTGGGACCAGGTAGCGCGGGGCCAGCAGGTCGCCTTCGCGGCCGCCAGGGTGGGCGCGCCAGCGGGGAGCGTCGATGACGCGGTGCGCGCTTTCTACGCATCGCAGGGTTATGGGCCGGGGTACAAGCTGCCCGGCCTGTCGCATCGCACGGGCCATGGTATCGGGCTAGATGGGCATGAGCCGGTCAATCTGGTTCACGGCGAGACGACCCCGCTCGCGCCCGGCATGTGCTTCTCGGACGAGCCGGGCCTGTATCTGCCGGGCAAGTTTGGCGTCCGCCTCGAGGATTGTTTTCATATGACCGATGCCGGCCCGCGCTGGTTTTCCGAGCCGCCCAAGTCGCTCGACGCGCCCTTCGGATGAGCGACCGCATTCCCGTATTCATCAACGCCGGCGGCGGCACCGCGGCGGCCAAGGGCGACAAGCTGCGTGACGAGGTGGAAGAGGCGTTCGCCGAGGTCGGAGCGACGATCGCGCTTGCGTTGCTCAAGGGCGGAGAATTGCAGGAGGCGGTCAAGACCAGCGCGAAAGAGTCACTGGTTGTGGTCGGTGGTGGCGACGGCACTTTGGGCTGTGCGGCGCAGGCGCTGGTCGATCATGGCGGCGCGACGCTCGGCATCCTCGCGCTTGGCACGCATAACCATCTGGCCAAGGAGCTCGGCATTCCGCTCGATCTCAAAGAGGCCGCGAAACTGATCGTGGCACGGCCGACGCGGCGGATCGACCTGGCACGGGTCAACGGCCGGGTGTTCGTCAACAACGCCTCGGTCGGCTTCTATCCACTGCTGGTGCGCGAGCGGGATGCGCATCAGGAAAGACATGGGCTGCCGAAATGGCTCGCCAATATTCCTGCGACGCGTGAGGCATTGCGCCGCTTGCCGCAGCATAGGCTGCATCTCGACCTGCCCGAGGGCCATAGGCATGTGACGACGCCGATGCTGTTCGTCGGCAATAACCGTTATGCGATGGAGGCGGGCAAGGTTGGCCAGCGCGAAGCGCTCGACGCAGGCGTCATGTCGCTGTTCGCCGTGTCGGCACGCACCGGCGGCGCGCTCATCGGCATGGTATTGCGCACGTTGATCGGCCGTTCCGACGCGTCGCGCGACTTTGCCGCGATCGGCGAGGCCCGGCATTTTACGGTCGATGACGGGTCGAGCGACCGGGAGATCGCGCTCGATGGCGAGGTGGTCGAACTCGACATGCCGCTGGAGTTCAGTATCGAGCCCGGCGCGTTGCAAGTCGTGGCGCCGGCCAAGGCCTGACCAGGCGTTGCTCGAAACGAGCAATCGCTCATTGCCAATACGGCCATTTCGGACCAAACTGACGCCATGACGTCAGCCTTGCGAAAAACGCCGGTTCAACCCCGAGCGCATGTCACGATCGAGCAGATCATCGAGGCGGCGGCACAATTGATCGAGGAGCGTGGCCTGCTCGGCTATAATACCAATGCCGTCGCCGCGCGGGCGGGCGTCAGCATCGGTTCGCTCTATCAGTATTTCCCGGGCAAGGATGCGATCATGCTCGCACTGGCGCGGCGTGAGACCAAGGCGTTGCGCAGCGACATCTATGATGCGCGGCTCGACGCTGGCAGTCGCGAGGCGTTGATCCGCCTGATCGACGCGGCGGTGCGGCATCAATTGCGCCGCCCGGCACTCGCCCGCATCATCGATCTCGAGGAGGAGCGGCTGGCGCGGGACGGCGACGAAACCGTGGCGCACGCATTGCGCGAGGCGGTCGACAGCGCCTTGCGCCGCCCGGGCATGCGACGCCTCGCCGAAACCGCGCTGGCCGTTGATGACCTGATCGCGATCGTTACCGGGATGATCGACGCGGCGGCGATGCGCGGCGAGCGTGATGCGCCCGCACTGGCGCGTCGGGTAAGAGCCGCGGCATTCGGGTATCTCGATCGCGCGCAGATGGCTTGAGCCGGAGGACTTGCTCCCCTAAGTCCCGCGCATGACATCGACCAACGACATCCGCCGCGCATTCCTCGACTATTTCGAAGGCGAGGGGCATGCCCGCATCGCCTCGGCGCCGCTGGTGCCGCAGAACGACCCGACATTGATGTTCGTCAATGCCGGGATGGTGCCGTTCAAGAATGTCTTCACCGGGCTGGAATCGCGTCCTTATGTGCGCGCGACATCGAGCCAGAAATGCGTCCGCGCCGGCGGCAAGCATAATGATCTCGACAATGTCGGCTACACCGCGCGGCATCATACCTTCTTCGAAATGCTCGGTAATTTCTCGTTCGGCGATTATTTCAAGGAACAGGCGATCGTTCACGCCTGGACGCTGCTGACGCG
>Ga0307510_10011638_pt1 | contig 10444 bp, 7 predicted proteins | sample 12_EM_MG_FD_207224 | JGI IMG/M metagenome (GOLD analysis project Ga0307510, IMG submission 207224) | Populus trichocarpa ectomycorrhiza microbial communities from riparian zone in the Pacific Northwest, United States - 12_EM | ecosystem: Host-associated > Plants > Roots > Unclassified | place...
ACTGCATCACGCAGCAGGCAGTGGCCAGGTGGAAGTTGCACGCCTACTCTTCGAGCACGGGGCAGATGCGACAGCCAAGGATACTGAAGGAAGGACACCACTGCATGACGTAGCGAACAAAGGCCATGTTGGAGTTGCGCACCTACTCTTCGAGCACGGGGCAGATGCGACAGCCAAGGATACTGACGGACAGACACCACTGCATCGTGCAGCAATCAAGGGCCAGGTGGAAGTTGCACGCCTACTCTTCGAGCACGGCGCAGATGCGACAGCCAAGGATACTGATGGACGGACACCACTGCATCACGTAGCGAACAAAGGCCATGTTGGAGTTGCGCACCTACTCTTCGAGCACGGGGCAGATGCGACAGCCAAGGATACTGAAGGAAGGACACCACTGCATCACGCAGCAATCATAGGCCAGGTTGGAGTTGCGCGCCTACTCTTTGAGCACGGGGCAGATGCCACGACCAAGGATACTGATGGAAAGGCGCCACTGCATCGCGCAGAAATCAAGGGCCAGGCGGAAGTTGCACGCCTACTCTTCGAGCACGGGGCAGACGCGACAGTCAAGGACACTGACGGATGGACGCCACTGCATCACGCAGCATACAAAGGCCAGGTTGACATCGTGCGCCTACTTCTCGAGCACGGGGCAGATGCCACAACCAAGGCCAACAATGGGCAGACTCCGTTGGTCATGGCGTCACGTAGGGAAGTCGCCATCGTCCTTCTTGAGCATCCTGCACATGCGACTGCTCAGGATAATCAATATTAATCATGGGTGACTGTGTCGATTTGCGGAACGAGTCGGATAACATGTGAGTTTTACTTACGGCGTTCACAGTCATAGTAATGATTAACAAGTGAGGCTTTGATCCACCACTGGCACACGAAGTATCATAGAAGGATATGGTCGCTGTATCCGGTTTCTCCAAACCATCAAGTACAGGTTTTAATGAATGTAGCGTCACACTTCTTTTGAGACTATTTGACTCTCTTGATGATGGTAGAAATGTTTGGCATCTAATCCTCTTATTTTGAAGTGTTGCGGAGGGAAGAAGCATGTGATGGGTGTTGAAACCAGATCCAGGAGATGGTATATCGATTATGCCCCCCTCATGGCCATACTCTACTATACACCTGAGACGGGTTTGGAATTAACAAAGCCACGTCCTACGCGAGCTAGATCCCGTTTATTGACGACCACCAAACAGGTTTGTAGCCTATGGGTAGTCGAAGGCGTCGGAAATTCCATTCAACATGAGGAAAGGTTCTCATACATTGATTATCACGTATCATATACACTAAATACAAGCAAGTCCCGAACACGCGCGACGACACCCGCCACCCCGAACTATACCGCCTTGCCGTAATATCGCCCGTCGCAACCGACATGAAGGTGAGCATCCGAGTGTCAGGCCGTCTGCGAATTCCCGGATGGAGGCACTTCTGTGATGGCCGTATTATTGAGCTGCCTGAGAGGGGATGAAAACCGAAGGATCGCGATTCTTTCTCATCAAATGCGGTCTCGAGAGCGTTGGCGCGTGCTTGCGGATGATATTGTCGCGGTATAGGTAGAGCGAGCTGATACTTTATGCTAGGATTAGTGATTTGCAGGGCTCGGCTCGGCTCGGCTCAAAAGCCCCAGCTTTGGCTCAGCTTTGTAGGGCTCGGGTTTACAAAAACTTGGAGCCAGGCCCTGGTCGACGGCTTGGGCTGGGCTGGGCTGGGCTGGGCTTGGGCATAAGCCTGGGCTTCAGAGTAAGGAAATGATTATATTCACATCCCTAGACAATAGTCCAAATGATAATACCATCACCAACAACACCCTGGATGCCCTTGTCATCCTTACCATGCCCCATGCAGCAGCCACCTGAGTGCTCCACATGTGCCCCATGAGGACAACTTGAAGCTTCATCGTGCACAACTTGCCCACAGCATGTGCAGGGGCACTGTGACCATTTGACCCCCCATGTTCATGACCATGCCAATGTTCACTGTTCACCAGTTCACTTCTCACTGCCTGAACTTGGTGTGGTGTGCTCCACATGCACCCTGTGAGCATGAGCTTCATCACATGTGACTTGCCCATGGTGTGTGCAGGGGCGCTGTGACCATTTGACCAGGAGCTAGACTGGTCGCACAGATGGAATAACACCAGTTCATGGGCTCAGCTTGGGCTTGCAGGATCCTCAAGCCAAGCCTTGGGCCCACCAAAGCCCTCACCAGGGCTTGGCTCGGGCTTTTAGGGCTCAGCTGCCCAGGCTTCTGGGCTTTGAGCTGAGCCTTGCAAATCACTAGCTAGGATGAGGACGAGGTGCATGTTAGCCATAGTGCATAGTCAGTGGATTGTGGAGACTAAAGTAGGAAACACGTAACCATAGTCACTATCCGGTGACACTCCCAGCAATACAGAGTGCTGACAAACGTAGAGACTGCAACTGCAGTCGCGTAGGATAGGAGCCTGGAATTTGGCAGCTGAGGTTAATATCCACATCATGTCGGGTCAATGATGGATGGGCAAGCTCTAATCCCGTGAAGTTGGGACCTAAGTAAGGGAGTGGATCAGATTCACGAATCTCAGGCTGTAAACTTGAACGTGTAATGTCACAGTAATACATTATGTCAGTGCCACTCAGTTTCCGGAGTAGCACCAGAAGCCTTCCAAAGTGGTATGGCCTCAGATAGTTTTCGGGAAGTAACCGGACGTTTCATTTCCTTTCTGCTACCGTACTGTGGACGCGGAGCCAGAAGAGAGGGACAAAAAAGAAAGCTTGACTGTGACAGCCTGAGGTTGTCCACCGACGTGCATAGGCGAAGTCGATGGTGATGAACGCCAAAGTTTCTGACAGGAAAGAGTCCGAGTCTTCCCGGGGCTCGGAGCAATTAGATCCCAGAGATGATGACAGAGATGATACTTCAGTCCACTCATACCTGAGGTAGGCATTCACTTGCGCACCCTACTCGCTTCAAGTCGTATCCCATCTGCCGCGGCGCCGCGGGCACGGGAGGAGGTCACGGAACGCGGGGGGGATTGGGAGCCTCCGGGCCCTCGGATTTCGTCCTTGTAACTTGTAAGGTATCGCCACGTGCTAACAGTTCAGAGTTCAGACAAACGAGACAGATGAATTGATTCAATATCGCAGATATGCCCCAAATGGAAAAACAACAGAAAGACAAAAGTTATCAATGACATGACAGGAGTCACGGTCACAGGACCAGAAAGAATTCATGAGTATTTTCGAGTTACATCAACGACTAGCCAGAGCCGGCCGGCGGTAGTGGCTTGGGGGTGGGGAATGGAGCACGACGTACATACAATAGGGCACACTCACGTTTTGGTTTCGTATGTAAAAAATATGTCCCAAAGTCCGATGATTTTGCCAAGCCAGTTCCGCGCGGAGAAAGACGGGACCGGGGTTTCGGGAATGAACTCAGTGACCACCCACGCTATCCTCGCTCGCCGTCACCGCGTACTCATGTTTCATCGGATCCCAACCGTCCGCCCAACTCGGCTTACCACGCCGCCCGCGCAAGACGCCCGTGCGGATGGCGTGCGGGTTAGAAAACGCCGGCGCGGGAGGGTGCTCGCGCGAACGTAAAGCGGGATTGCTGCAAAGAAGAGATGAGATGCCGCCATCGCCATCGTATACAACTCTACAGAGAACGTACTTGGCCGTGAGTGTAGGCCCCAGCGCGAGCCTAGCAAAGTTGGTCGGGAAGAGCGGGTTGCCGGGCCCGCGTTCGCCGACGACGTCGTATGCCTCGCTGCTTGCGCTCGACGCCGCATAGCTCCACCTCCTTTGCATGCCCAGGCTGCCCATTGAACCCCTCCTCATCGGTGGCGATGTCCCTTCGCCACCGGGGACTTGAGTCGATTGCTGCATTTGAGGCATGGAGGACATCGAGAAGGCTCGCATCGATGTAGGCACCTGATTAGAGTCTGTCGCAAAGAGCCCTGGCGGGGCAGGGCCCGTCGAAATGCGCAGACCCTGTATGATCTCGCGTCGAGGCGAGGACGGAGCGGACTCCTCGGGCTCGTCCTCCTCGTCTTCATTCTCGCTGGATTCCTCCAGGACGTCCTCGGAAATGTCGTGCATGCGATGACCACCCGGGCGTGTTGGTGGACGGTCATGGTCGGCCGCAGGCGATGTGGTCATGAGCACGGGTTCGATAGATAACGCGGAGATGATAAGGGGTTCTCCGGAGGAAGCCGATGAATTGGACTCTGATACGTGGTCTGGCGTCGGTTGGGACTCGGTATCAAGGTTGGGAGGTGGACTCTCATTATGTGGCGCCGCAAGATCCGACAAGAGCTCCTCCTTTATGGCATTGAATATCACAGGGCTATCAACGGTGTATGGGTCTTCCTCGAAATTGCTGGGATCGAGTTCCGGGGGAGCTCCAAGTGCACCCTTGATTCGCTCCCAGATGAGCTCGCTGCGATATAGGATGCAGCGACGGACGAGGCCAACCCAGACTTCATCCGAGGCCACGTCACGGTCCACTTGCTTTACCCAATACTCGAGTTGTGCAGATGTCCATTGTCTAGGGTCTGTTGCGAAGACTGATTCATCTGTCACGGGAGGTTCAGGTGCAGACTGAGGAGGAAATATCTGGGCAAGGAGAGCGAATAGCCTTGCGCCTGGTTGCGGAGAGGTGAACAGGGCCTTGACTTCCTCTGCTCGATCCACAAAGGGAAGGAATACGTCATCCGGAATGGCGGTGAACGAGGCGCGGGCCGCTCCGGGCGCTGCCGTAAGTGAACCGCCAGGGGTGCGCGGCGAAGTGGGCGCAGACTGCGGGTTGCACGACTGGTGAGCAAGCGACACGAGTTGATCCGCCGAAAGGCGCGGCTTCGGCATCGAGGTATGGCGATGCAGGCCGAGGGTGGGACTTCCCTGTCGCGTCCCGGACGCCGAGGATGATCCTGGCGGAGCAAAGGAGGCCGAGGCGAAGCTCATGCGCGTGGTCTCGCCGCTCTTCCCTGCGTGGCCGTGGCTTCCGGGGCGCGGCCTGTGCGAACTCTGGGAGTGGCCGCTGAGGCCGAAGTGTCGACGATGCTGGGGGGACGGCGGCTGCTCGTCGAGCTGGATCGGAGGCGTCGGGTTGACGCGTACGATCGTCAGTTTGCAGGACGTCGTTCGGCTTGGGTTCAAGTTGAGATCGAGGTGATTTCCCCAGGGGTCCGCCGCGCTGCTGGATCCCCTGCGATGCAGGACGCGACGGGATAGGACGGGGCTGGATGGCACGCTGAGAGGTGGGGAGAGCGGGGGGCTGGTGGAAGGAGATGCGGCTGTCTGGGACATGATGGATGTCGAGAGTTGGTTGAGGATGATCTGACCATGGACAGAATGTAACGGTTCACTCTCTTGGTCGTGGGTGCCCATCAATCGGTCGGCGGGTCCCCCCCTTGGGGTAACTGGCCGGTCCCATATGGGGGGCGAGGTGATCAGAGTGGAAAGCAGCCGTTGAATTGCGCTCAATCCAGGCCCTCGATTGCAGATCAGACATGCGACTTTTCCGTAACTTTTTTGGTACGTTGGCCCTGATAAACATTGAGGCAGCATGGAAACGAGGTTCATCTTACGTCCAACGGTCATTAAACCGTCTTAAACTCTGTCCTATTAAAACGTGCGCGTCCATCAATCCACCGTCGCACCTTTTGGGCAGACATATTGAGAAAACTGTTCAACTCTGCCAGATGAGGAAAGTCAAATCCATCGATCCCTCGTGACACATCCGCCCTTACTCAGGCCAACTTATCGAACAAGAACAAGCTATCAGAGTTTGACCCCCGTTTACCCGAGTCTGCGCTCGCTACAATGAATCTGATCCTTGAGAACCGTAGATTTAAAATCAAAGAACGTGCAAGCGATTCCTTTCTGATTTGCGAGCGAATCGAATCCCCGCGGGGATAATACCGCGGATAAGAAACGCTTCTCATGTCATCTTGCCTCTCATTCATCAGCAAGGCCAGCTATGCTAACCCTGTTTACCACAGTCGACTTGAAGAGCCAGATCTGGGGTGTTCCTTGGAATCCGGGTTATTCCGGGTGTCTCAAGCCAAGTTGACTTGAAGGTCCCCACCTCCTGATCCTGATGCGCTCATACAGACAATTCTGGCTCTGGCTTTTTGTAAATTACAAACGAAGATTAATACGGAGCATTTTTATTGCGTCATGCTATGTAACTTTTCGGGGCTTTGATGACCAGTGTGGTATCCACTCTCTGACCCGAATAGTGTAATGACCAAGGAGGCAGCAGTTCACATTTTTTTATAACACAGGCGTAGATTTTCCGTATGAGTAACACCACTTCAATTCACCAACTTTTGTTTACGAAGAAAAGGCTGAATTGAGGCCGGCAAGGAGGCATGGCCATAAAAGGCAAGTGATTCCGATGAGGGCATGTGAGCTCGTGTCAGGTGACAGTTGCCAGTCGTCCGTCGTCTGGAGTGAGAGTGTTTAGCCAAGTGAAGAAACCTTGGCATGTCTTCATTCGAAAAGGTCGTCAAAAACGCTACCAAACCAAAACCTGCCCCTCCAAAGTCAAAGGTGAGTTCCCTCGCCTTACCCGCTCTTCATCTCCGCCCTTAATTTTCCCGGACAAAACAGTACATCGACCCCATCATCGCTGCAACTTGGTCGGACGATGGTGCCATCCATGACGTCTGCAAAGCCCTTTCTCCCCGTTTCCGGGAGCCAAATTCTATCGTCAGTCCACCCCTCTCGTTGAATGTCATGTCGGCTGACACCTCTTCAGGTGGTCTTCAAGGCGCTTCTCGTTCTCCATACCATGATTCGGAATGGAGCAACAGACAATGTGCTTCAATATTTGTCTTCCTCCGAGGTTCTACGGTTAAAGAACGTTGTCGCCGGTCAATGGGACGGTGCGTGCTATGCCCTTGTTCACAACCTAAAACCTCCTTCGATCGGCTCGAACGAGCTCACACCTTCCTTTCAGGGTACAACGCACCCCGAAACCTCCAACATTACGCTCTGTATCTTGACACGCGCATACGTGCATACCGCGACCTGAAACACGACGCTATCCGCGTCCAGTCCGAAACAAATCGTGATATGCGTTTGTCCATGTCAATCGAGGACGATGCACGGCAAAAACGTAGATATACCCCCGAAGAGGACGGTGTTCGGTCCTCTAGCGACTCGGCGAAGAGAAGGACAATCCTGGGTCGCAAACTTCGTGTGATGACGGTAGAGAAAGGTCTGCTGAGAGAAACAAGGGTCGTCCAAAAGATGATGGACGCTCTGGTAGAATGCAGAGTGAGCCCGGACCACTCCCCCATCATGCGGCCCTCTTCTCGAAGCTTATCCAGTCCCACCTAGTTTTACCTGGATGACATGGAGGATCAACTAACCCTCGCTGCGCTCAGGATGCTAGTCAAGGACCTTCTCATCCTTTTTCAGGCCGTTAATGAAGGTGTTATTAACGTTCTAGGTGAGGACCGCGGTCAAGCATCTCAGGAGCGCTTGTTGATACGATACCCCACCCTACTCAGAGCACTATTTCGAGATGTCGCATGTTGATGCCGAAACGGCCCTTGCTATCTATCGACACTTTTGCAAACAGGCGGAATATGCAGTTGAGTTCCTCGGTGTGGCAAAGAAACTTCAAAATATTCTCGATGTACCCATCCCGAATTTAAAACACGTAATGTCCCCCCATTTCCTCCCCGTGACCTCACCAACAGTTTGACTGTAGGCACCGGTTTCTCTCGTGGGGTCCCTGGAGGAATACTTGAACGATCCAAATTTCGAGCAGAACAGAATCGAGTACAAGGCCACAAAAGATGCTGCGGATAGGGGGCTGAAGAATGGCCGGACCGTTGCGAAGAGGGAAGAAAACCGTAAGCACCTCAGCGTGGTCTACCTAAAGGTAATATGCTCACATGGATACCGCCTGTGTAAGCGTCATCCACCTCTGCACCGACAAATGCAGAGGGTTCTTCTTCGAAGGACAAGGAGACGCCAAAGGCTGAAGCGACCAAGGCATTGACGGACTTCTTTCAAGCGATTGAGAGTGAACAGACCGCTATCTTTAATCCGCAAGCCGGAAGGTGTGCACTTTTTCTAAATCAACTCTCTCGAGTCTCAACTCTGTCACCTGTATGGCATCTAGTCCATTCCAATCTGCGACGTTCAACCCTTTCCATGCCGTCGGTTCCCCCGGTCCCTCAACAAATCCCTTCCCGCAGATACAAACCCAGCCTCAACCAACTGGCTTCCTGCAGCCTCAGTTCACAGCTGTACCCGGAGTCGCTCAGCAGCCGACGAACCCCTTCCCGGGGTTTCAAACGACGTCCCCTGTTCCCCTTCAAACACAAATGACAGGCGTGAATCCTTTCCGCGCAAGTACCCTGCCCATGCAACCCACCGGGCTTTCACCATTTGCCCCGACAAACCCAATTCTCTCATCGCCGACAGGCTCCAACCCCTTTTCGTCGCAAAATGGCTTCCTTGCAACGGATCCCTACGCAACGACAACGATGAATTCGGGCACAAATCCGTTCCCCATTGCCGGACAGACAACGAATCCATTCCCCGTTGTTGGGAATGTAAACCCGTTCACAGCACAGACGAACAATTTAGTCCCCAATGCGACGGGTCCAAATCCGTTCTCGTCTGCGAGTTCGAACCCATTCCCGACAAAGTCACAGACCCTCCCCCAGCCATTTTCCTTCGCTTCCCCCAATCAGCCCACTTCCCCGAACATTCTCAATACAACGATGCCGACCTTCCCGTCTACGTTTACCTTGCCAGGCCCAGTTTCGGTGCCTACTCGCCCAGCCTCTACGCCTCTGGCCCACACGAAACCCTCCTCCTCCTCGCCTCCTCCAATGCCCGTCAAATCGCACCAAACGGGCTCACGCAACCCGTTTGGCGTGCCCAAGGCTCCATCACCTCCACCCCTTCCCCGCGCCCCAACACTCTTCGAGCTGGCGAACTACACTACCCAGCCTCAATCACAGCAGTCGCAAAGCCCTGTGCAAGTCAAGCCGCAAGCAACAGGCCTGCCAACGACCACGTTCGCGAGTGTTGCGTCCTCATTCCTTACCGGCGGTCCTGGCGGCGCACAGTCTCCTCAGCTTGCGACCTCGTCGCTGACTACGTCCTTGGGCCCACCAAGTATGGACATTTCGACGCCCACCAGCTTTACAGCGACTTCGTCGACGGGTTCTACTTCCTCTAATCCACTTTTCAGTTCGTTCGGTGGGCAGTCTACTGGCAGCACCTTTCTGCCAAGCCAGCCGACTGGCGCACCGTTACGCCCACAGACGACAGGCTATACTGCAGGCGTCAAGGCATTCAAGCCGACATCGTCGTTCGGCGCGTCGCTACTCGAGGCGCTGCCTCCAATTCCACAGTCCGAACCGTCGACGCCTGCACTCGACGCAGCTTCAACAGCTACAACGTCGCCCTCTTTTGGCACTACTGGAACCACCGGCGTTAGAACGCTGGCGGGAGTGGGACTCGGCGCGAGCCTCAGTGGTGTGTCATCGCCGACGATTGGTTTGGGGACGGGAACAAGTGGTGGGGCAGGTCTGGGTAGTTTCGGCCTTGCCGCGCAGCCGACCAGTTTTAGTCCTACTGGTGCGGGAATGGGAATGGGAACGGGAACGGGTGGGACGACGGCGTTCGGCGGGGGCTCGTCGCTCGGCGTTGGCGTTGGGTTGGGTCCACAAGCGACCGGTCTCGGTCTCGGCGCGGCGAACCCGTTCCGTGCGTCCATGATGACACCAGGCGTTGGAGGTGGAGTTGGGACCGGGGCTGGGACTGGGGCTGGAACGTTCCCTGCGTTTAACACTACCAACGCCAGCGCGAGCACGGGCTTGTTTTTGCAGCGTACGGGTGCACCACCATCGTTTGGGCAGAGTTTGTTCATGGGGGCACAGACGGACGCGTCGAAGCAGCAGAACGGAGCTGCGCAGTTGATATAGACATTCCCTCCCTTTTCTTTTTCTGCCCTGTAGCCCTTACTTTTGATGAGGCCATGCGGCAGTACGTATGTGCTTTCATTCTCTGGAACACTTTCCCTTTTCCTTACAACGGTGTAGATTTGAAAATGTGCTTTTTTGCTCTGACTTTTCCGGTTAAGAATGAGTGGGAACATTTTACTTTTGTTGGTTGATTGAATTGAGACGCGCGAAGACGCGAAGACGCGACTGCGACTTTCGCTGGCCACTTTCACCCTTTTCTACCAACCAACACACCATCACGAACGTCGTCATGTCCACGTACGTCTTCCAATCCTGTTTTCGTTCTGAAAGTCCTCATCGAGGTTTCCGTCTGAAGCCAACAGCAAGCTCAACCAACCACCAATCCACCCGCGACCGTCAGCGACGCGCTCGATCACGCGAAGCGTGCATTCGCGTTGCGCAAGTACGAACAAGCGGTCGAGCACTACGCGACCGCTCTCG
>Ga0307510_10011640_pt1 | contig 10444 bp, 5 predicted proteins | sample 12_EM_MG_FD_207224 | JGI IMG/M metagenome (GOLD analysis project Ga0307510, IMG submission 207224) | Populus trichocarpa ectomycorrhiza microbial communities from riparian zone in the Pacific Northwest, United States - 12_EM | ecosystem: Host-associated > Plants > Roots > Unclassified | place...
AAGAAATCTTTGGACCTACTACAATTTATTCCAATCTCCATTCCATGGTTGATAAACATGGTATTCCACAAATTGAGTAAAAGATTTATTATGTGTTTGATTTAGGCTGCGTTTAAAATTAAAGTAGAAAATATATCGATGAAGTAAAATTCGATAGACTCTGTTGAGTTTTTAATAATTTAGAAGACTTGATTAAAATGAATTTAAATTTGATAAACTCAACATAAAAAAATTAACTAAGATTTAACAATAATCTTTGGTGTATGTTTTGTATTAGGGTGTATAGTTATTTTTAAAAAAAAATTAATTTTTTTTTATTTTTAATATCATCACGTTTCAAAATAGTTAAAAAACACCTAAAGAACATAATATGGTTTTTTTAAGTAAAAAATAAATTATAATACAATACTTATTAAATTGCGTGTTTCTTTAACACTTGTTTTAATTTTTATTTTTTAAATTGTAAAAAAATTTATTTTCCACCGCTAAATGTTCATTAGAAATCTAATGTATAAATTCTGAGGGGTGTAGCTCAATTAATCATATTTTAAATTTATTTTTTAAAAATTACCAATTTAAATTTCAGAAATCTTAAACTACTAAATACTTGTATTGTCATTAACTTCATTACCATAAAATTAATCAATCGAGAGGTATATGGTAATTAAAAAAAATATCTATTGCTTAAACTCTTCAGTTGAATCTCAGTTCGAAATGCCTAGACAACAATGTTTTAATATGTTAAAAGTGAATGGAACAAAATGATAGTAATAATTTCATAGCCTTGATGGGTCTAACTAACTAGGCAGGTGGCACTGCCTGCAGCATCGTGAGTTTTGAGGAAGGGCAACTTGCTCTGCTCACTAGGCAGGCTCTTCCTTGTAGCCCAAGGAGAGAGAGCGAAGAACCTAAATCCCTAGGGTAGAAAGTGGCTGCTAAGGCATGATGAAAAGGGCAAAACCAAAGCCAAGTGGTTTGCCTTACTTTAATGTAGCAGATTGTCGGAGATTTGGGAGTGCCACAAATCCCGGCAACAAGCATCCAAAATGGTGCCGTCTGCCAATGCTCTTACAGACGACGTCACTTTAATGTAATGTTTCATTATCTAGTATAAAAGACTCCATTAATTTTAAAGATTTCCCAATCTACAACCGTTTATTGCATCAATTTATTTGATTTTGTGTTCTTCTTTTCTAATTATTGTTAAATTTATGGATTTTCTCTTAAATATTTTCACTGCGACTATTGAAATTCAATCTTAACTCACAAGTTTTCGAACACCGAGCATGTTCATTTGATCCCTTCAAATAAAAATTTCTTAACACAATGACAACCAATACCTATTACTTTTTGAATTTTAACTAAGAACATGAGCTAAAATTTGAGAAATAAAATGTGAGCTCATTTTGTTCAACAGACAGGTGTCGTACGAGGAAAAAACGAGGGGCCATGCTAAACCAGAGACTGGACCTTGGGAACAAAAAACTGGAAGAAAGAATCACAGAATTTGTCATTTTCAAGAATTTTACAGACAGAATTGACAGATTAAAGATTTGCCAAACGCCATGGACAAAATCCCATCCATTAAAAGTTTCCTTTAAGAACACTGAAAAACCTCTCTCTTTCCTCACTGCCGAAGCGTGTTGTTTTCATGTTTCCTTGCTAGGGCATGGAATAAAACAAGCGGCAAATAACCTAGGTTTTTCCACTCGCTGCCATGTTGTCTTTATAGTGAAACTAGCCAGTAAAGAAGGGAGTATTATCTTCTGGTTACTTGCAGGAGAGTGGCGGGGAGGTGATAATTGCTGCTATGAAGCTTTTCCTGCTTTGGATTTGCTGTATTTCTTGACAGCTGCGCCGTCTGCGGCTGGTGGAAAGCGACAGAGAGTAATAACTAGTCTGTAATTCTGGTCGTTTGAGGGTGATTAACATTTCAGAGGACACAATATCATCACGCGCTTTTTAATGATAGTTTAACCTCACGCGATATCAAACATTTGTACGGGCTTCGTGTTTGTTCATTAACAAATTAACAATTAAAAAAAAAAAAGATAAAAGTTTTTACTGTAACCTCTCCGCATATTACTATTTATTAAAAAAAATTATTTTCTTGGTTTTATTTTTAATTTATATTTTTCTTGATTTTAATTTTATTTTTCAATATTAATTTTTCCAAACTTTATATTTTTTCAATTTACTTTTTATATATCTATTCTAGTTTGATAACTCGAACTGCAAGTTTTATTAGTTAACTTGGTTGACTAAAGTTTTTTTTCTAATTGATTTTTTTTTTAAATTCATCATTTAACAATGAGTTGATTGAAAATTAAGTTTCATGATTTGTTTTAATTTTTTTTTATGAGATTATTTTTGTCTCATAGCTTGAATCACGAATTTTGCATGTTAATCTGAAATGACTCAAGTCCCATCTCATTATTCAAGTCATGAGTTTGGAGAGTTAACCCGGATTGAATCAAATTGTTGTATTATGTGTCTTTTTTTAATCGATTTTTCAATTTCAATTGTATCCTTCAATTTTAGATTTACTAGGGATTGAGTTTTATAATTTTTTTCAATTTAATTTTTATAAGGTTATCATAATCTCATAACCTGAAAAATAGCTTTGACGAGTTAACTTGTTTGACTCAAGTTTTTTTTTTTTTTCATAAATGACTCTTTTTTTTATATCTTTTAAAATTAAGTTGATTAAAAATTAGATTTTGTTATTTGTTTCGGTTCGCTTTTTATAAGGTTAATCTCATCTTATCACTTGAATCACAAGTATGACAAGTTAACATAAGTTGATTCGAATTATTTTTATGTTATTTTTTTATCAAATCTTTTTCCAATTTTATATTCCAACACTGGATTGATTGATAATTATATTTCATAATTTGTTTCAATTTGCTTTTTATCGGGTTATTAAGGTCTCATTATCTAGATCGTGAGTTTGACATGTTAACTTAGGTTGACCCGGGGTCATTTTTTAGGTATTTTTTTATTGTTTCTTTCAATTTCATATTTCAATACTAAATTTATTGGAAATTAGATTTCATAATTTGTTTTGATTTGCTTTCTACGAAGTTATTACTATCTCATGACCCTATATGTGGATTAAAAGGTTAACCTGAATCGATCAAATATATTATTGTCTTAATATCTGTAAAGAAAAGTTCATATTGGAAAATTATTTTGAGTTAAATTATGGTTTTACCTGTCATTCAAATTGTTTTTGAACTCATCAAGTCGATCAGGTCATATTGGGTCAATCCTAATATGATTTGATTTTTTTATATATTAGAAAAAACACTAGCAATATCTATACATTTTTTTGACATAAAAGTAAAATTGATCTAACTCGCGGTGTAGCGTGGACCAATGATCCAGCGGTTATATAACCTCATCTTATACCAAACCCTTCACATAAAATAATTCGAGTTAAATTTCTTATTGAGTTGAATTAGATATTAACTTAATAAATTCTAATTGACACTATCAAATTTTTAATAATCTAGTTGATTGAATTAAATTCGATCCAAACTTTACTAGATTAATAAAAAAAATAATATAGCTTTGATAAAAATAAAAAAATGGCTCAACAATCCATCATTGATTTAATAATTTAATAATTTAATAATTCAGATCTTTAATTCAAGCCAATTTTCTTTAGAAATTTAATTCAAAGTTGCAAACTGGTGGACCATATCAAATTTTTATTTGAACTCTAAAATTTTATTTTTAAAATATATTGTTTTAACCTTTAAAAAACTTAAAATTAGTTGACTCAAATCAACATCAACCCGGGGGGGCATGCACCCAAAAATGAGTCGAATAATTGGATCTTGAATCCAATAATGAGTCAGAGCTTAAATTAACTACTTTGGTGCCCAACTATATTGAAATTTTCGAGCATTTGGCATTTTCTAATCCCTCTTGTCCCCGCAAAGCTCCAAGAGTTGTCCCACTATCGCCAAAATAAGTGAAATAACCCCTTAAAATGGTCAAAGATACAGAAAATAAAGCATGTAAAAGCAGATCAATCTGGCAGCCAATTGCAGGCATTGCAATTAGGACAGTGATGAATAATCCAATGACGATTAGTGATAATTGGCAAGGCCAAAGCAACCCTTGCTTGTTTCTCTAGGAACAGAGCTAAAGTGAGTAAAGTAACCACTTGATTTTGGCATTTTGCACTGAAAATTCAAAGCCTCCCTCCCTCCCTACCTATCAGATGACTCAAAAAACGCTACCATCGTTGTCGAAAAAAGTTGAAGAAATTAAATAATTTGCATCTGGGCAAACAAAGTCAAGAAATATTATCATGGGCTTGCATGGAAAGAACCTAATTCTGTTCCAAGTTTCAACCCAAACCAGCCGCAAAATCACTAGTGGTTCTAGAGGACCATCGCTCTCTCAAACCCACAAAAAAAGAAAAAAGAAAAAGAAAAGGTGGCAAATCTTTGTTCTTCTTTGATTGTGCACAGAGTTTCCTCATAAAAGTTGAATAGCACTACGCAGTCATGCAATGGGAAATCAGCCAGGTTGATGAAAGCTTCTAAAAGGAGATTTTCCGGTGATTCAGGCTAGTGGTGACGAAATACATGCTTGATGCTTGGTCTACTTACCATGAAAATGAAAGCTTGGAGCCTGGACCACTTTGATTTAATTTCATGGGCTAAGATATAGTTTTTGTGGGAGAAATATTGCATGTAACATCTTCAGGTGGGTTCTCGTATATTATTCAGTGGAACTTTAGGGACCTCTTATCTCATTTGTTGCTTTAGAACATCTCCTGTATATTTACCTTTTTGTGTGCTAAAATAACAAGAATGTGCCTCGTCTTTTTTTTCTTTCTTTTTTTTGCCCCAAGTGAATCCAAATCCATTGCACCGTCCTCCGAACTTGCTTTTCTATATTCGCATTCAGAAATGCTTAAAAGAATGGATTCTGTTCACCAAGTTACCACTGTGATTAGATATCTGCCCAACTTTGAATATGAGGTTCTTATTGTAGTGAATAGTTTTCCATGGAACCCTGCCTATATAAAGATGGGCTAAATTAATGGAATGCTTTCAACAAGTTCGGGATGGAAATGTGATCGTGACTACACATGATATGGAATGTTTATCTATGAAACTGGAGCCCGAGGTACTGGCTAGTTCAGTTTGAATGCCCGGCGGCTGTGGGGGTAGTGAAATCAAAATCATCGGCTCCTGCAAAACTAACCATTTAGATCTCCTTGACAAAAAGATATATCGTGGAACAATTTTATTTTGCCATTAACTTCATGTCTAGAAAAATCACAACCCACACAATTTAAATAACCAATTTTCTAGTATTAAAACACAATTCACATGAGCAGTATATAATATTTTTAATTATAATTAACAAAATTAAACTGACAATTAACATATCATGATATTTTATTGAAATCAAACTAACTATGTATTTATTAATAATTATCATAACATATAATAATATATAACTATATCTAATAATGAAGAGTCTGAAGCACTTGTGGATGGGTCTAAAGCATCACCTTAACTCGTTTAACTCGAGGATGAGTCTGTAACATCCGTGTAGAGGTGAGGATGACTAATATCACCTCAGCTCATAGACGAAACTAGGATGCTCGTGGATGGGATTGGGATGCTTATGGACAGACCAACATCCCTAACACTCTCATGACAAGCAATCTCAACTTTCCCTAATGCCACTTAAAGACATTTTGCCTCCCAAGCCTATTAAAGTCCACCACAACATGAAATGAGGGCAGTGTTGACCATAACACATCCCAACTTATTGACGCCTTCACGGATAATCATTGGAGCCTCTTGTATCAAGTAATGAATCTATTTACATATATTAAAAACTAATTAGAAGTTAATGTATACAATAACTTTAACAATATTTAATAAATGTTACATGTAAAATAATATTGTATACCAATCGTATATGCCTCGAATATCGAAGCGCATAATGCACTGAATTTCATGGACATCTCGAAAAAAACAACCAGTAGGTGTGATAAAACAACACATAATGGACATATACCATCTCATGCAAGTATTTACATCAATCATCAGGTGCTGTTCTAGCATTGTCCATTTTTCTCTATGTTCAACTTCTATCCATACTCTAATCACATCATCGGTCCCCACCAGATCCTTGTATAAAATGGCAAACTCCTATTTTGAAGGATTTGTACATATCCTATGCAACATATTTTTCAAGGCAACATTTCTAAACTTAGTGCTTAAGTTACACACAAAGTGTCAATGATATCTAATAGGCTCAAGAAAAATATGTGCCATGAAATTCTTAATCGCCACATGTCTATATGATATAATGCACAACCTGGTGCAACCACCGATTACATATTGAAGAAGTAAATCTAAAAAACAACTTTAATTATTGCTTGTCTCTTCTTCAACAATAACTAATCACAACAGATAAACTTTATTGTTCGCATCATAAACAACTGCAACCAAAAACTTTGTCATGTACTTATCATAAAGGTGAGTGACGTCAATATTAATTAAAGGATGACAATATTAAAACCCATCAATTGAAGCATTAAATGCCTAAAATATTCTCCCAAATGTTGCCAAATTGCCACTGATCATTTTATGATCCTAAATGCTATTTTTTCTTGGATTTGAATCCTTGATGGATAATAGCATTTTATGTAGGTTTTGAAATGACTTTTTATGTGTACCAAACAACCCTCGAATATTTTCTGCTAAGCCATTCATGCCTTCCAATATGAGATTTCATGCTCATAATCGCTCTCCATAATACCTTGAATCGTTAAGACACTTGTACTTGTATCTCTTTTTATAATTGCTGACATCACCTCAACAATGAAACTTAAGTCAATCTAATAATGGTGTTGCAAAACAAGAGGGTTTTGACATATGTGTTGTCCTTTTCAGTTTTGAAATTTTCCATTAATTAGACCTTTGGTGATACTCCCTCACGCGAATACCATCTGCAAATTGTTTCTTGAACCCATTGCAACTAAACATAAGTTTTAGTTGAACGATGGACCTTGGACTGCAATTATTTCTTTATATGCCACTGTTTAACTATAGTAATACGTCCAGACATGTCTTTGATTTATTTTTTCAATCTCTAATTCATCAATTGATAAGCGTGAATGCCTATAACTATTAGCCTAGTCATTGCATCCGTATTGGTCATCCACACTCACAACCTCGAATTCATGAGGAAGAGTAGTCATGTATTGATTAACAAGCTCAACCAACTTAGCATCCCCGTCTTTTCTATCTTCTTCATCTCCCCCCTCAACCTCAACTCTATCAATGTAATGGTCATCTTCATCGTTACTTGGTTAAAATTATTCATGGAAATATGAAGCATATGTCATATCCAATTAAGGTTTCATATTAATAATTTTTTGTACCAATATTTGTATCTTTGCATTACCACCTCGCCTAAATGGACCAGTTGCTCGTGATGCTTATATGATTCTCTGAGAGTTACTTGAAAACCGAGTCAACTCTATACTAGAGGGATTTCTTCATCTAGGTATACTATTCAAATAAAGCTATAGCATATTAATCTCATTAATCCTCGTAAACCCAAACATTGAATTCACGCTTTCATCACTATATATTGGTACACTGACATAACGAGCTTGACTGACCCTGGTTTGCAATATCTCTTAAATAATTTCAACTTCTATTTCAAACATATTCTAACTAGGCCAATCACATAACATTATAGATAACTCATCAAGGGACATGTATAATATAGTAGTTAGAAATTCATGACTTCCTCTATTACAAGTGACACCATTGATGGTATTGACGATGGTACTACCATAAAAGCATAATATTTCTAAATTGCCAGACATTCTGTCAAACAACACAACAAAAACCTAATCTAATTTATTAATATCCTAGGGTTAATCAAAATACATAATTTATTAATAAAATCATAACGATAACATAATCGGTTAAAACCTGAATTTTTGAAGTTAATCGAAGAACACCTGAATTTCACTACCATAACAAAATTAGCAACCCAATTCATGTATTTCATAGATAATTATCTTATTTTATACCCAATTCGATATAATTCATAATTTAATTTAAATCAACACTAACCATAACAAAAACAATTTTGTTAACTCACAATCAACAACTACCCAAAATTATTGATTATTTTATAAAATAACCTAGTTATTAACTCAAATTATATCTAATTAGCCTAGTTACAGAAAAAATTATGATTATTTTAAATCCTTAATTCAAAACCCTAACATTGTATGGAATCAAACTAACACAAATTACATCAAATTGATAGAGAAAAGGTATTTAATATACCTTTAAATGTATAATGTGGGTGGCAATGATGACCAATAATGGCTATTAAATGAATCAATCTTGTAAAATTAATCAAATAAAAGATTCAATTGAAAAACCATTCAATTTAAAACCAATTTGAACACACAATACCAAACACAAAAAAAAAAATGAAAAAAGAAGGGAAATTAGGCCCATAACTTTTTCTTAGACATAAACAACAATGATAAAGGTCAACAAGTGTCACGCATGGTGTTGTGGAATTCAAATTCCCTACCGGGATGCTGCAATCATTCCTGCATTTAAAGGTTTATGCTTTTTCTTTTTTATGATTTCTTCCTTTTTTGTTTTTGTTGACGTGTTCCTTTCATGTTTTATATCCTTTCCCCCTCTCATGCCATGCCACAATGAATTGTGTTTATTGTCATTGGACTCTTCTCACTCTCCATACCAATGTGTTTTTGTTTTTAATCATAAAATATCCACCATATTTATTCAAGTTTATTTGAAGTTTATTTGTTTTGAAACAAGAATTATTTGTAACTGTTTTACCTAAGAATTAAGTTACCACTAGAGAACTCAAGAAGTCCAATAAAAGCCATTTTTTATAGTTTAATTTTAATACCTTGTTGGAGGGATTAAACATGGTTGTCAGGTCCAATTCAAGGTCTAACATAAAAACAACTCAGTTTAATTGTGTTTTTATCAAAACAACATTATTTTATTTTTTAAATTATTTAATATTGATTCGATCAGGTTTAGATAGGTAATATATCAATTAGTCGGATTAATCAGATTTGGTTGAAGGTTCAAATTAAAACCTTATTATAGTTAAGTTACATATTATAAATATTTTAATCGAATCAGCTTGCTAAACCGAGGAATGTTTGATAGAAATGAAATTAAAGGGATGCATGGTTAGATGGAAAGTACAATTGGGATTAAAAGTACATAATGAATTTTGAGATTAATCTATACTTTTACTCCCTTTTAGATTCCTTAGCTTTTAGTAAACACATGCTTGACTTTTGTAATTTCAATTGATAATTACTAAACAGTTATAACTTGCTGGATTGATTGATGGAATTATTGAAAAGGTTAATTTCCGCTTATAGTATGCTTTATGGACTATATTGTATTGTTTTCATGCTTTCTTTCGTAATTTCTTGATATCGTTGTCATTGAGTGGATCTTCTATGAAATCTTGTGATGTCAAGCAATTACACGAGGGACAAAGTCACAATTCTAATGAGTTGGGGTGCTAGCTTAGGAAAATTAGATTGAATTGAAAAATAAAATAATAAATTGAAAAGTTATGGATATAAAAAAATATAATCACAAAATTTTCAATGTTGAGAAACATGTATTTCTCTTGGATAATCCTTAACTCGAATAGTGTGTTGAGAAAAATCCAAGATCTGAGAACTAAAATGTAAGATCTTGGAAGTGCAATGCCCTCAACATCCGATCTTGTTTCCTCCCTTTATTACGTATTGAGATTGAAGAATTACAAAATGGTAGAGTAAAGTTTCTGAATTAATTTAAATAATAACATATTTGTTTTTTGAAAATATAAAATAAGAACTCAAAAACACAAATTGTTTTTGATAGTTTTAATCACATTTATAAAACTCAGTGTTTTTTTTAATATTAACATGGATGTCTGGATTAGCTTATGCGCATCTCAATTAATCATACGTGTCTTAAAGTTAATGATAATATAAGTCTCTAGTGACCTTAAAATGACTCAAACTCATGATTATTAAAAAGTAAATTTAAGAACTGATTAATTAAATTAGCTGATTAACACAATAACTTTTTTAAAATGTTGGATTGGTGCCTTTTATATTTAAACAAGACCTCTCGACTGGGATATGGACTACGAACTACCTATAATTAATGTTTCCATGACTTTTCATATCTATCTTAGTTGTATAAAATAAGAAAAAACAGGATTATCCATAGTGATTTCCATTTCTTGTTTCAATTTGGTACTTGCCATTATTAAATTATACAAGGAATGTCTTAATTTGTTGTATTCGTATGAGTTTATACTTTTCAAATTATTTTTTCATTTGAAAATTTATAAAATTAATGATTTTTAAATGTTTTTT